>ENA-OPIO01000673-OPIO01000673.1-human-gut-metagenome-genome-assembly--contig:-NODE-673-length-10121-cov-2.777866_pt1 | contig 10121 bp, 7 predicted proteins | sample MGYA00241395_ERZ501636 | MGnify/ENA primary metagenome ERZ501636 (study PRJEB25962, sample SAMEA2042198) | human gut metagenome | biome: human gut; feature: human-associated habitat; material: faeces... | reverse complement strand
AATTATTTTTGTCCTTATTATTTAGTTCTTTTTCGGGAAGAAAATCAAGAGTATTTTACACTAATTTTCTCCTTATTCAAACGAAAAATCATCATTTTTAATGTGGCCATAATATGAAAGTGTTTTCTTAAATTTTAATATCTTTTTAACTATTAATTGCTTTCTAAATATTATTTAATATATAAGATAAATCAATTGGGATTTAGTGTATAAGCGATTATAAATGGCAATCGCGTCTCTACCCTTAAGCCTTATTAAGGACTACACAAATCAAGTATTCGTCTGTAATACTAGTGGAGAATCAACACCGTTTCCTAAAGGATTTATAAGAAAGATTTTTCTTTAATTAGGAGGAATTTAGAATGAAGAAAAATAGACTTCTTGGTTTAGCCGTAGTTTTATTTGGCACTGTTGGTGTTATGACAAGTTGTGGTAATACAACTGCTGAATACGCACTTATTACTGATGTCGGTGATATTGATGATGAATCATTTAACCAAACATCTTGGGAAGCTTTAAAAGATTTCTGCGAGGAAAACGACAAAACTTATGCTTACTATAGACCAACCGAAGATTCAACAGCTGCAAGACTTGTTCAAATCGATCAAGCAGTTAAAAGAGGCGCAAAGATTGTTGTTTGCCCAGGTTATTTATTTGAAGACGCAGTTTATGATGCTCAAGCCAAATATCCTGAAGTAAAATTTGTTTTAATTGATGGTCAACCACATACAGCTGATTACGGAACTTATGAAACTGCTGACAATACTGTTTCAATTATCTTTAAAGAAGAAATTGCTGGTTTCTTAGCTGGTTATGCTGCTGTAATGGACGGAAATACCAAACTTGGTTTCTGCGGTGGTATGGCTGTTCCTGCAGTTCAAAGATATGGTAGCGGATTTGTTCAAGGTGCAGAACAAGCTGCTGTTGAATTAGGCGTTGCTGGAACTTTAACATATTATTATGCTGGTGCTTTTGCTGCAACTGATGCTGCAACCACTTTAATGAAACAATTATATGCTAACGGAACTGAAGTTGTCTTTGCTTCTGGTGGTAAAGTTTATTTATCAGTCGATGAAGCTGCTAAAGAATATGACACAGCTAAATGGATTGGTGTTGACGTCGATCAATCTTCAGTTGATGAAAAAGTTCTTACTTCAGCTATTAAAGGTTTAAGAGAATCTGTCACATCTGCTTTAGAAGTTTATAATGAAGATTCTTGGACTGATATTGGTGGAAAAGATTATACATTAGGTCTTGATTCTGAATTTGGTAACTTAGATAAAATGGATTATGTTGGAATTCCAACAAATGAAGATGCTTGGAGATTTGAAACATTTACCAAAGAACAATATAACACTGTCTTAACAAAGATTAAGAACGGTGAAGTTACTATTAGCAACAGCGTTGAAACTGCTCCTGCAACTAAAAACATTACAGTTGAATGGGCATCCCCTTTTGCTGGTACAGCTACTGAATAATAGTCAAAAACGAATAGAGGAGGAGTGTATTTTCTCTTCCTCTTTTTTTATCAATAGAAGGTAGGAGGAAAAGAATTATGGCAGAGAATTTCGCAATAGAAATGGAACATATTTCTAAATCTTTTCCTGGAATAAAAGCAAATGATGATATTACACTTCGATTAAAAAAAGGCGAGATTCATGCATTGCTTGGAGAAAACGGCGCTGGCAAGTCTACATTAATGAGTATACTTTTTGGCTTATATTCTCCTGATGAAGGTATTATCAAAGTTAACGGAAAAGAAGTTGAAATAAAAGATCCTAATTATGCTAATGATTTAGGTATTGGCATGGTACATCAACATTTTAAGCTTGTTGATGTTTTTACGCTTTTAGAGAACATAATTTTAGGAAGCGAGCCTGTCAAATTTAAATTTCTTTTAAATAAAGCAAAAGCTAAAGAAAAGATTAAAAGCATTTGTGATAAATATGAATTACATGTTGATTTAGACGCTAAGGTTGAAGACGTTAGTGTTGGTATGCAACAAAAAACCGAAATTATTAAAATGCTTTATCGCGAAAATGATATTTTAATTTTTGATGAACCTACCGCTGTTTTAACTCCTCAAGAGATTACAGAGTTATTACAAATAATGAAGAATTTGGCTGCAGAAGGCCGCTCAATTTTATTTATTTCTCATAAGCTTGATGAAATTTTAGCGGTCGCTAACACTTGTAGTGTTTTACGTAAAGGCAAATTAGTAGCAACATTAGATGTTAGTAAAACAACCAAAGAAGAGTTATCTACTTTAATGGTTGGACATTCAGTTTCATTTTCTATTGATAAGAAAGAGAGTGTACCAGGTGAAAGAATTTTAAAAGTTAGAAACCTTGTTATGCAAAATAAAATCCACAAAGAATTAGACATTGTTAATGATGTCTCTTTTGATGTACGACGTGGCGAAATTGTTTGTATTGCAGGAATTGATGGCAATGGTCAAAGTGATTTAGTATATGGAATTACTGGCTTAGACAAAATTAAAAATGGGAAGGTATTTTTAAATAATGTTGATATAACAAATAAATCCATTTTTGAAAGAAACAATTTGGGGCTTTCTCACATTCCTGAAGATCGCCATAAGCATGGTTTAGTTTTAGATTATAGCCTTGGGTATAATAGTGTTTTAGAAAATTATTGGTCTCCAGATTTTGCAAAATATAAATTTTTGATTAATGAGCAGGCTATTTCTAAGCATGCTAAGAAATTAATTGATAAGTATGATATTAGAAGCGGAAGAGGCGCTGACACAACTGTTAGAAGTATGTCTGGAGGCAATCAACAAAAGGTTATTGTTGCAAGAGAGATTGATAGAGACCCTGATTTATTAATCGCTGTCCAACCAACTAGAGGACTTGACGTTGGTGCGATTGAATTTATTCATAAGCAAATTGTAAAAGAGAGAGATAAAAATAAAGCCGTTTTATTAGTCTCTTATGAACTCGATGAAGTTTTCAATCTTGCTGATAGGATTCTTGTTATGTTTAATGGCAAGATTGTTGGTGAATTTAAACCAAAAGACGTGACTAGAGAAGAACTTGGCTTATATATGGCTGGCGCCAAATCTAACTACAATTTTGTCGATGATGAGAATGAGGAGGTAGCCAATAATGAAAAAGATTAAAGATTGTTTTAATAAAATTGGTGGTTGGTTTAAGTCCTTACCTGCAAAGATTAAATTAATGGGTGAATGGTTCAAAAAAACACCTGATAGACTAAAAAGTTTTTTAGAATATATGAAGAAAATCCCTGCAAAAGTGAGGGATTTACCTCAAAAAATTAAGAACTATCCATATAATAAGTTACCTGAAAAAGCCAAAATAACGTTTACTTCGGATGGCGCAATTAAACTATATTGTTCTCTTGGTTGCGTGTTAATAAGTTTAATTATTGGTTTAATTATGCTTATTGCAATTGATCCAGTAAATGCATTTCCTGAGTTTTTAAATCTTATAGCTGGAGGAATGACATTTGGTTCGACGAGCTTCTTTGCAATTTTAGCAAACGCCGCTCCATTACTTTGCTGCGGCTTATCAATAGTTTTCGCTAATAAAACTGGCATGTTTAATATTGGCGTTGCTGGTCAATATGTTATTGGCATTTTTGGCACACTCTTATTTGCCCTTCAATTCAATTGTCCTTGGCATGTATGTTTATTAATGGCAATGGTCTTTGGCAGCGTTTGGGGTATGATTCCTGGTCTATTAAAGGCTCACTTTAATGTAAGCGAGGTTTTATCTGGAATCATGCTCAATTGGATTGCTCTATTTTTTACAAATTATTCATTCCAAACATATTTATCATCGTGCGTAAATATTAGAGACGGATCAAAAACTTTTAAACTTGCTGAGGCAAATCCATCTGCGCTTTTACCAGATTGGAATTTAAAAAGTGCAACTGGCGGGTATTTCACTATATCAATTTTCATTGCAATCATAGCAGCACTTATTGTTGCCTTTATTATCAAAAAAACAACGCTTGGTTATCAATTGAAAGCTAGCGGTTTAAATAAAGATGCTACTCGATATGCTGGCATCAAAGATAAAAGAAATATAGTTATATCTTTGGCAATTAGTGGAGCTTTAGCTGGTTTAGGTGCTTCCTTATTTTATTTGGCTGATTTGGAGCAATATTCTGTTCAAGCCTCAAGCTCATTACCTCAATTACCATGGAATGGCATTGTTGTCGGCTTCTTAGGTCAACTTTCACCTATCGGAACAATATTTGCTTCATTATTTACCGCCTTAATTACGCAAGGTTCTAGATTTATGTTACAACAAAGTTTCCCTGCTGAAATTGCTAATATTATTACTGGTATTATTGTATACGGAAGTGGTCTTACTACATTCCTTATTTATATCGCTAATAAGTATCGGTTCAAAAACAAAGTTGTTGTTAGCGAAGATAGTAATCAAACAGCTTCTATTCAAAATCAAGAAGTTATAGTTAGCAGCGATTTAAATGCAATATGTGAAAACGTTGCAAATAAAGAAAATATAGATGATAAAGAAGGAGGTAAATAAAATGGATAGCCAAATTTTATTACTTATTTCTTACATGCTCACTTTTTGTGTGTCTTTGATGTTTGTCGCTTTAGGTGGTATGTTTTCCGAAAGATCTGGTGTTATTAACATTGGTCTTGAAGGCATTATGGTAGTTGGCGGATTTTGCGGGTTAATTACTCTTAGCGGCTTAAGTAGTGCGGGTGTCCCAGGTGCTTTAATTGTTATTTTAACTATTTTAGTTGCTATATTAGGTGGTGCACTTTACGCCTTGCTTTTAGCTGTTGTTTGTATTCAATTTAAGGCCGATCAAACTTTGGTAGGCACAGCTTTAAATTTAATTGCAACTGCAGTAACATTAACCGCTACTAAAAAAATGAGTGGTGGTGCGAATACAACCATTAGTTATGATTCAAATTTATTTGTTTATCATCCGAGTGGAAACCCAAATTTCTCGATTAATATATTTCTTTTTATCGGAATTATAGTATTAATCTTGTCAATTTTTGTTTTATATAAGTTGAGATTTGGATTAAGACTAAGAGCTTGTGGAGAAAATCCTGCTTCTGCTGATAGCGTTGGTATAAATGTTAAAAAATATAGATATGCAGGTGTATTGATATCTGGAGCCTTAGGTGGAATTGGCGCACTAGCTTATATTATTCCAACAACTTCAACATGGAATGCTTCAACTGGCGTCGCTGGCTTTGGCTTCTTAGCTCTTGCGATTATGATTTTTGGACAATGGAAGCCTTTACGAATTGGTATTATTTCACTTTTCTTCTCATTCTTCCTTTCATTATCTTACACCTATTATGGTATCTTTGGTGCTTTAGGAATTACTCTTTCAGCAGAAAATGGAGTTACCTCAGAACTGTTTAGAATGATTCCTTTCGTTGTTTCTCTTATTGTTCTTATTTTCAGTTCGAAGAAATCGAGGGCTCCAAAAGCGGAAGGTATACCATACGACAAGTCTAGCCGATGATAATCGAATTGTTTTGAAAATGTCTTACCAATAAGGTAAGATATTTTCGCTTATTAAAGGAGTCTAGCATGATAAAAGATATTTTAGTTTTCTCATTAACTTCTAATGTTGCGTTAACAAAAAGTGTCTGTGCTTTGCTTGGCATAGAAGCAAGTAAGAGTGAGGTGCACCATTTTGCCGATGGCGAATGTCTTGCGACATCTCTTGCTGATGTTAGAGGCAAAAAAGTTTATATTATTCAATCAACCTGTAAACCAGTCAATGATCGAATCATGGAAACATTGATTTTTATTGATGGTGTTAAAAGGGCAAATTGCCGCGAAGTAACGGTTATCATGCCTTATTATGGGTATGCTAGACAAGATAGAATTGCTCATATTAATGAGCCAATTAGTGCAAAACTTGTAGCAGATTTATTTACAAATGCTGGCGTTAAAAGAGTATTAACTGTTGAACTCCATACTCCACAAATTCAAGGTTTCTTTGGAGTTCCTGTTGACAACTTATCACCATCATATTTATTTGCAAAATACATTAATAATAAATATGATACTTCAAATCCTGCAGTAAAAAATACTATTGCAATTGTTGCTCCAGATCACGGTGCAATGCATAGAGCTAGAGATTTATCTAATTTTATTCCTCATACATCAATTGTTGTTATTGACAAGAGAAGACCTAAACCAAATGTTGCTGAAATTACTAACGTTGTTGGTGATATCGAAGGCAAGGTTTGCATTATGGTTGATGATATTATTGATACAGGCGGCACAATTTTGGCTGGCGCAAAAGCTTTAAAAGATAAAGGTGCAAAAGAAGTTGTGATTTGTTGTTCACACGCTTTATTTAATGGTAATGCATTAGAGAAATTTGAAAATTGTGACTATATTAAAGAAGTTATTACAACAGATACAATTGAACATCCAGAATTTACCGGAAGTAAGAGAATTACAGTAATTTCAATTGCTGAAATGATTGCTGATTGTATTAGATCACATGAATCACACGAAAAGATTAAAGATCAATACGCAAGATTCCATTAATTAAACTATTTACAAAAATTAAATTTACTATAAAAATAGTTAAGATTTGAAGGTTTATCATTTCATTCTTAACTTATTTTTAGATATATGATTAATATATTATGGCTTTAATATCCTTTTCAAATGTAACAAAATACTATTCCTTAAATTTGATTTTAGATCACGTCACATTTCAAATTAATAAGGGCGAAAAAGTCGCTTTAGTAGGTTCTAACGGAGCTGGTAAAACGACTCTTTTTAAACTTATTTTAAAAGAGGAAGAGCCTACATTAGTACCAAAGGAAGATAAAGTTGGAGATATTTCAATATTAAGTGGAACAAAGATTGGCTATTTGAATCAAGATGCAATAAGCGATATAAATAATACTGTTTATGAGGAGTTAGAAATTCCTTTTAGGCCTCTAAAAGAAAAACTAAATAAGTTTAATGAACTTACATCAAAACTTAATGAAAATACAACTGAAGAAGAACTCAATCGTTATAATGAATTACTAGATGAGTTAACAAGTTTAGGCGCTTTTAATATAAAAAATAAGATAGGTGAATATTTATCACGTTTTAAATTTCCAGAATCCCTACTTAATGAAAAGATCAAGTCTTTAAGTGGTGGAGAAAGGATGAAAATCGCTTTTATTAAATTACTTTTAGTTGATTATGATTTATTACTTTTAGATGAACCTACTAATCACCTTGATATTTCAACCATTGAATGGCTTGAAAATTATTTAAAGGATTACCATGGAACTATTTTATTTATTTCTCATGATCGATATTTTTTAAATACGTTAGCTACTAAGATATTGGATTTAGAAAATCATAAAATCGATACATATAACATGAGTTATGATAGCTATCTAAAAGAAAAAGAAATTAAATATCAAAACCTTCTTGCTCAATATGAAAAAGAAGAGGAAGAGATGGAAAGACTTAAAAAGTTTATCGAATTTTATATGCCAAAACCAAGATTTGTTGGTCGAGCTAAAGACAGAGTTCATAAACTTGAGAAATTGGAAGCTAACCATATTCAAAAACCAACTAAAGAAAACAGAAATATAAAGATAAAATTAGAGGGTAATAATCTTAAAAACAAAGGACTAATTAGTTTTGAAAACGTATCAGCTGGCTATAACTCAGCTTTATTTCCACCATTTTCATTTACATTATATGGCAAAGACCGCTTAGCAATTATCGGCGATAATGGCATTGGAAAAACAACACTTGTCAAATCAATTTTGCACGATTTACCTTTGATTTGCGGGGAAATTCGTTATTTACGTGACTTAAAAATTGGATATATTAAGCAAAACGATTATGAATTTGTATCTAAAGATACTTGTTTAGATTATCTTAAAAAGAAGTATCCAGCAAAGCTAGAAAGAGAGCTTAGAACCGCCTTAGGTCGATTTCTTTTTAGAAAAGAAGATGTATTTAAAAATTGTACTCTTTTATCTAACGGCGAAAGAATGCGTTTAGTTTTATGTGACCTTTCATTGTCGGAGTATGATGTACTTATTCTTGATGAACCTACTAACCATCTTGATTTAGTTACTAAAGAATGTCTTTTAAGCGCCTTAAAAGAATATAAAGGTGCGATTATCTTTATTTCTCACGATCGTTATTTTATTAATTCATTAGCTGATTATGTTTTATATCTTTCTAGAGATAAGTGCATTATTAATGAAGGTAGTTATGATGATCTTAAGGCTTTACTTGATGACGCAAGTCAAATAAATGAAGATAAGGAAGACAGCGGAACTAAACCTAGCGAGAAACAAAAGTTGGTTTATGACAAAATAGAGAAGAAAGAAAAACTTTCTAATAACAAAATTAATGAGTTGAAAAACAAAGCTAAAGAAATCGAAGAAGAACTAATCTTTCTTGATGAAGAACTTTCTAAAGATTTTGAAGATTATAAAATAATTGATGAGTTAAGTGATAGAAAAAGTGAGCTTGAATCTGAGTATTTCAAAATTATGGAAATTCTCGAAAATAATTAGCTTTTGCAGGTTTATACAATTAAATATAACTATTTTAAGGAATTATTTGAATAAAAAAAGGGGGGACGCGCGCCCTCTTTTTTAAAATATTTATATCTTAAATTAATTTAATACTAAGGCTTTCAAAGTATTCAACAAGAGCTTTTTTGTGGTGGCCAAGAATAATTAATTCATGGTTTCCTAAAGGTGTTTTTAAGATCTTATCAAGCTCTGGGAAATTACAAATAATTTGTGTACGGCAAAGTTTGTTTTCGTATTGATTACTTTTGATAGTTCCTTCTTCTACAAAACATTCAGTTAAAGCTGAATTTAATCTGAAAATTGTGGCATCCCCTTCCTTAACTTCACCATGAATTCCAACACCAATACCAGATTCATAGTGTGTATCTAAAACAAAAGATTTACAAATGTTACATGGAATTGTGCAGTGAGCTAATAAAATTTCGTTATTTTTTGTGTCAATACGTGAAGGATTGCATTGGAAAGTAGCTTCTTTTAATAATTTTTGTGCAACATACATTCCAAGCATTGAAGGAACGTCGCCTTCACAAGTTGCAATTATGCCTTCATCATTAAAATGAGACAAAGCTAAACAAGCAGTAGTTTTAAGAGTACCTAATAAGTCGAAGCAACGAATTGTGAAACCACTTAGATTATATTTTTTAACTAAAACTTTTAATGCATTGTATAAGCGTTCGGCTTTAGAAACTTCTTTTGGATCAAACTTCTTATCCCTTAAAGAATCATAGATTTCAAACGAACTTAATTTATTGTATTCGTCAATTAATTCTTGAATTGGAACATAGACTAAATTAACATCAAATTTTTCTAAAGCTGTTTTTGGATCGACATCAGAAGAAATTAGCCAATCAGAAGAGCGGCCGATTAAACCAAGATTAGCTGAACCTTTTTTAACTGGTTCTTCAGGAGCTAAAGCTCTAATTCTAGAGCGGATATATTCGGTATCGCCATGTAAAACTTCGCCTTTTAAATTGTGGTTTTTTAAGAAAGCCAAAATTTCAAGTGAAGCAGCAAGTGAATTATTAACACCATATGTTAATAAATAATATGGCTCTTTAAATTGAGCAAAATTTTTAATAAATAGATTTTCACTTCCGCCAGATTGCACAAGAATTAATACAAGATCGCTATCTTCATAAAGCTTACTTGCATCGTTTTCAATAGCAATAGATAAATTTTCATCTTCAAGTGAATGAATTAAAGCACTTGTTGACTCATTTAAAACGTTTTGATTGTGAAGCTGTGATTGAATTGGATAAATCTTAACTTTCATAAAATTCTCCTTTTACTTTGAAATTTTAAACTTTTTGATGATTATTTACTATGGAAGTTTTTTAATTTTCTAATAAGAATTGAAAAATAGCAACTTACATTAAAAATACCATTGTTTTCGTAATTTTCATTTTCTTTTAGAGTGCCGTTCTAGGTTATAATAAATATAAAGATTTAGGAGAATTTAACAATGGATTACGAAAAGGAAATTAATAATCTTCTCGCAAGTTACGATTCCTGGTGGGATAAAGGATTTGAAACTCCAAAGATGAGTAATAAACTTTAT
>ENA-OPIO01000667-OPIO01000667.1-human-gut-metagenome-genome-assembly--contig:-NODE-667-length-10218-cov-3.823969_pt1 | contig 10218 bp, 3 predicted proteins | sample MGYA00241395_ERZ501636 | MGnify/ENA primary metagenome ERZ501636 (study PRJEB25962, sample SAMEA2042198) | human gut metagenome | biome: human gut; feature: human-associated habitat; material: faeces... | reverse complement strand
CCCCAATTTATCAAAAAAAAAAAACGCGTCAAGCCCCTTCCAGGGGAAGGTTTTCTATGCGGGCACATCCGACTAATTGAACCACACCGTTTAAACAATGTTGCCAAGTACCGCAAAGCGAGCCCGATGAGCGGCCCGCAGGGTTCGGGTATCTGGTTGTTACGAAATGACAAGATTGCCGACTAAAACTCCCGGCAATGACACAGCCTTTAGAGTCGTCATCTCCGAATACCCCTGCCGGGCAACTGTTGTTTGGGATAAAAGCAATTTTACGGCAGCACTTCAAACGAAACGGATGCCTTCTCCCCGCCACACGCAACAGCAAGCGCGTGCTTGCCGGGTTTTAAGGTCCACCAGGTTTGGCAGGAAACGCCGGGCAGAGTGTTTCCGTCCAAGGTCCACGCACAGCCGGGGACGCGGCAGGCGGCCTCAAACTTAACGGACTGGGACGAAAGCGGGACGGAAGGATCCAGCTTAAATACGTCTCCCGCGGAAGGGGACGTAATGGCCAGAGCAGGCGCGGAGGCGGTGTGCTTTCCATCGCACACGGCGGGCAGATGGGCGGAATCAAACACTTCTTCTTTCGTATGCCTGCAGGCGGGCCCGGCCAGCAGGCCGCTCTGCGCGCAGACCAGCGCGCGCGTAACGCCTTCGGGCGTTTCAAACGGGGGCGAAGGATATTTGCGCTGAAGGTAAACGGCCAAATCGTGCATAATCGGCCCCGCACCCGTTACGCCGGATATTTGTTGCATGGGGGTGGCGTCAAAATTGCCCACCCAAACGCCAATCGTCCAGCGCGGGGTATAGGCCAGCGTGAAATTATCTTTATAATCTTTGGACGTACCCGTTTTGGCGGCCAGCGGGAACGGAACGGAAAGCGGCGAATTTAAGCCAAACGCCGGGGCGCGGGCATTGTTGTCCGCCAGGATATCCGTCACCAAATAGGCCGTTTTTTCATCAAATACGCGGGCTTCGCGGCCCGGCAGGCGGATCACGGGTTCCTGCGCCACCAACAGCGGCTTATACACCCCGCCGCGCGCCAAAGACGCGTAGGCGTTGGTTAAATCCAGCAGGCGCACTTCCCCGTTGCCCAGGGCCAGGCCAAGCCCGTAAAAGTCAGCCGGTTTTTCCAGCGTAGAAAATCCCGCGCGGCGCAAGAGCGCCAGCAGATTGGCCGCGCCTGATTTTTCGGCGGCTTTGACGGCCGGGATATTATACGAACACGCCAGCGCGCCGCGCGCGGAAACCGGGCCGTGGTAGCTTTCGTCGTAATTGCGCGGGCGGAAACCGCCCTCAAAAAAAGTGTCTTCGTCTTCTATTAAAGAAGCGGGCGTCAGCGCGCCTTTTTCAAACGCAAGCCCGTACACAAACGGCTTTAAGGCCGATCCGGGCTGGCGAAGCGCCCGCGCGCCGTCTACCTGCCCGTTGTTTTTTTCGTTATAAAAATCAGCCGAGCCCACATACGCAAGCACTGCGCCGGTGTCGTTTTCCACCACCACGGCGGCGGCGTTGGTTACGTTCTCCTCCGCCAGGCGAGAAACATAGTTTTTGACCAGTTCTTCGGCGTAGAGCTGGAGCTCGCGGTCTATCGTAGCGTAAACGTCTTTGGCCGAGGACGGCACAAGCGGCTGTAAAAAACGCGTAAAATGCGGCGCGTTAAACGGGCGCGCGGCGGAACGCAGTTCCAATTTTTCCGCCAGGGCGATATCGTACATCTCCCGGTCAATAAATCCATTATCCAGCATTTTTTTAAGCACCCAGTCGCGCCGTTTTAACGCGCGCGCAAAATGCCGGAGGGGATTATACTGCGTGGGCGATTTGGCAAGCCCCGCGAGAAAAGCGGCCTGCGAAAGGGACAGCTCGGACGCGGGCACATTAAAATAAAACCGGGCGGCCGCCTCTACGCCCTGGGTCAGATTGCCCAGTTCCAAGAGGTTAAAATACTCCTCTAAAATTTCTTCTTTCGTCATTTTGCGCTCCAGCAAAAGCGCGTTCCAGGCTTCGCCCGCTTTGCCCCACAGCGTTTTGGGGCGCGGCTCCACCGCGCGCGCCAGCTGCTGGGTAATGGTGGACGCGCCGGATACAATCTCCCCCTCCCGCGCGTTCTGCCACGCCGCGCGCAGAACGGCTTTCACGTCTACGCCCGGATGCGAAAAAAAGCGTTTGTCCTCCGCCGCCACGGCGGCGGCAATCAGCCACGGGGATACGTCGGCAAGCGGTACCGGCAGGTAGTAGGTGTTGTTTTCGGACAGGAACCCGCGCATCGGCGCGCCGTAGCGGTCATAAATTTGTTTGGAAGGAGCAAGCAAAAAGGCTTCTTCCCCGCACAAAAGGCAGGGAAGAAGCCCAAGCAAAAGAACCGTCCAAACCCGCTTCATCGTTTATTGGATGACAAGCGTTTCGGTGGCGTTGCGGCCGAATACCGCAGGCTCGTACATTTGGCTCGCCCACAGGCTGGGGTACGAGAACGTGCCCGGAACGGACGCGGAAACCAGGTACGAATACGAGTGGTTCCCGGCGGGCAGATAATCGGCAAACGCGGCGATGCGGTCGTCGTATTTTTCATCGCGCTCAAAGCCGTTCCGGCCGCCGTCCTGCAGGGCGGCCGCCTGCTCCGCCGATTCGGTGGCCAGCGAGGTGTTGATGATTTCAAACCCGGCGGGGATGAAATCTTCCAGCACCACAAAATGACGCGACGCGGCGTTTTTAACGTTAAGCGTAATTTTGTAGCGTTCGCCCGCCACGATTTCGGCCACGGGCTTGCCGTCCAGCGTCGTGATTTGGCGCGACACCGTAAACCCGGCGTCCACCGGCGTTTGATACGCGCGCGGCTCGTACACCTGGCCCAGCGTATAATACAGCGTGCCCGCGCCCGTTTTGGCAAAGGTCACGCGCGTTTCGGTTTTGTCCGCATACGCTTCGGCAAACGGAACGGAAGCGTTTTTACCTTCCACGCTTCTTCCTTTAAACGAAGCTTCCAGCACGGTTTTGGCGCCCAGCTTGGCCGAGGCCGCAAAGTCCGGCGTTACGCTTTCCATCGTCCGGTAATAGGTATTCAGCGCGGTGAACACGGCGGCGTTGACGCTGGTGTTGTTCCAGTGTCCCTGGGCGTTCATCTGCGTAAGCAGCCAGGAAGCGGTTTTAAACGCGTCCGCAAACGGCTGTTTGGCAAACAGCAGGGCGTCCAGCGCAAGCGCGGTGGCTTTTACGTTTCCCATATGCAGCCAGGGCATTTCTTCCGGCGCGTCAAAATACGCGGACTGGGGCGTATAGGCGATGTGATTTAAAATACTCTGCGCGATTTTTTCCTGTACGGCCGGCGTGCGGGCGGATGCCGCGGCGGCCTTTAACAAATAGGCTTTGGCCGGCAGCGGCAGGGAGCCCAGTTTGCCGTAGAGGTTGTTAAACGCGCTCTGCACGTTTTTGCCGTAAAGGGACAGCACATACGCCGCATACGCGCGGGCCGTTTCCGTTTCCAGCGAAGAATAGGAATACGCCTTCTGCGTTTTGGCGGCAAAGGCTTCTTCCAGCCATTTGGCGGCCTTTTCAAGCGATTTGGTCTGCACCTTATAGCCGGCCTGTTTGGCCAGATAGTTTACTTCCAGCGCATAGGCGGTTACATACGGATCGGGGCGGGAGCTCTTCCAGTAGCCGTAGCCGCCGGAAGCATACTGGTATTCGGGCACCAAGTCCAGTACCTCCTGCACCCGGGCTTTTAACTGCGCCATATCGCCCAGTTTAAAATCTTCCGCCAGCTGCGCGCCGGACACTACCGGCAGAATTTTGGACATCTTCTGCTCCAGGCAGTCGTACGGATACGTCAGCAGGTACACCATAGAGCCTTTCAGGTTTAAAAGAGCGGTGGACGCGAGCGAGAGCGTAATGCGGTTGTCCGCCGCCGCGTTTAAGCTGCCGGGTTTATCCAGCAGTTCTTCCTGCGACGACACCGTAGAGGCATACAGCGCAAGCGTCTGCATTTTTTCCACCGGCGAAACGGTGAATTTCGTCAGCACGCCGTCGGAGTCCTTCTTGGCTTTTACGCTAAACGCCACGCGTGCCTCGCCGTCCTGCACGGCTTCGCACGCCCAGCTTACTTCGCGCGCTTTGCCAAGCGGCACATTTACAAGCTGCTCCGCCGGACCCGTTAAGCGCACGGCCCCTTCGGCCTTGGCGGATACGGTCATTTCGCCTTTTTTGTCTTCGTAATTATACACCACCGCGCCGCAGGAGAATTTATCCCCTTTGCGCGCAAAGCGCGGCAGGTTGGAAGTGACCATCACCGGCTTGGACACCTGCAAAGAGGTTTCCGCCGAGCCGAACTCGTCCGCCGTCATGGCAACCGCCATCACGCGGAATTTGGTCAGGTTGTCGGGCAGTTTAAATTTCACTTCCGCGCGGCCCTTTTTATCGGTCTTTACCGCCGCGTTGAAATACGGCGTGAAAGAGAAGTGGGTGCGCAGGTCCGCGCCGCCCAGCTTAGCGTCGGCCGAGCCGCCGCCGCCGCGGTTTTCGCCTTTTTCGCCGAAGTTGCGCTGGCCCACGACATAGACGCGGTTGTCCATCGTAAATACGGACACGGGGCGCGACCCGTAAAAGAAATCAAACAAATCCGGCGTTTTGTAATCCGTCAGCGCCAGCACGCCTTCGTCCACCACCATCACCGCCACCTCGGCGGGCACGTTTTTGGCGTTGGATTTGGCCGTAAGCTTTAACGTTACTTCTTCGCCCGGCAGGTATTTGGTTTTATTGGGTTTTATCACGGGCGTAATTTGTTTGGAGTCCGGCTGTACGTTTAAGTTGACGTACCCCACCTTGCCCTGCGGTTTGCCCAGGTCAAGCCCTTTGTCGGTTACCGGGTCCGCGCTGCGGCCGCGCACCAGCGTTACGCTGACGTACACGTTGGGCAGGTAGGAAGGCTTTATCGGCACTTCCACATAATCGGCGCCGCCTTTGACGGGCGTAATCCACGCGTCCAGCACGCCTTCGCGCTCCACGGTTACCAGCGCCAGCGCTTTATCGTACGGGGACTGCACGGAAATGCGCGCCGTTTTACCCGGCTTGTAGGAATTTTTATCCTGTTTTAATACGAGTAAATCGTCGTCGGTCTTCTTCCAGTACGCCTGGCCTTCGCCGTACACCATAATGTTAAAGCCGCCGGTTACTTTGCGGCCCGCCGCGTCGGAAGAAGTAAGCGTAACGAAATAATTGCCCGCTTCGGAGGGGTTAAAGGTCAGCACCGCGCCTTTTTCCCCCACCTCCAGGGTTTGGGAAGGAAGTTCGGTCACTTTCTTTTCGCTGACCCATTCCAGACGGCCGGAAAGACCCGTTTTGCGCACGCTCATCCACTGTTCTTTGCGGATTTGCGCGGTAACGGACGCGCCGGTCCGCTTGCCTTCGGGCGTAACGGCCAGGATTTCGGCCTTGACGGGTTCGCCCAGTTCCACGCGTTCGGTCAGCAGTTTGGCGCCCAGGTAGAAATCCGCCGGGTGCACCAATACGGACGAACGGGCAAACAGTTCCTGCCGCGCGGGTGACTGCACGCCCAGCTCGGCGTATACGCGCACGGGGAAAGACACTTTCGGCATACGGGCGGAAAAGTCAATCGCGCCCTTGGCGTCCAGCTTGCCGGAAGAATTTAACAGCAGTTTGCCGTTGTCTTTATATTCCCCTTCGCGCAGGAAATAGGGCGTAAAGTTATAATCTTTAAATTCTTTGGGTTCAAACCACGCCATTTCGCGCCGTAACGTCCACTGCGCTTTGGCGTCCGCCAGCGGCGAGCCGAAGTTATACTGCGCCGACGCCGCAAAAGACGCTTCCTGCCCGGAAAGGTAATTCTCCGCCGCCGCGCGCAGGTTTACTTTAAAGTCCGCCTGTTTGACGGCTTCCACGCGGAAGGAATAGTACGCGCGGGGCGCGTCATCGCCTTTTACCAGCGGGGCGAAGGTTACGTCCCACGAGCCGGTAAAAGCCGTTTTGGGGATATCAAATTTCAAATCAAAGGTGCCCATGGCGGAGGAGACGGTTACGTCTTTTTTCAAGACTTCTTCGCCGCGCGCGTCCGACACCGTTACGGTGCCGCGCACCAGGTCCGGCAGGCGCCAGGCGCCGTCCTGCAGGCGGCGGGAGATTCCTTTTATATATACCGTTTCGCCGGGGCGGTAGACGCCGCGGTCCGTAAACAGGGTGGAGCGGACGGCTTCGCGCTGCGGGTTGTATTCATAGCTCAGGTTAAAACGCCACGGCTCAAGCCCCCGGTTCCACAAACTGCTCACCACCGCGTCGCCGCCCTGGCTGGAAACAAACGCGTAAATTTCGGGCTGGCCCCAGGACGGCACCTGCGCGTCCAGCTTCATCCAGCCGGGAGCGCGGGCGAGGCCGTTCATATCGGTGCTGCCCGTCCATAAAATCTTATTGTCCTTACCGCGCAGATCCACGGACAGGTTGGCCATCGGCTCGCCGGTTTGCAGGGAAGTGGCCCAGAGCAAAATATTCTCCGGCGAGGTTTTAAACGTTACGCCTACGTCGGTGATATTGTCGGTGGAGGAAATCCAGCAGCCTTTGTCCCCATAGCGTTTGCCGGTGAGTTTTACCTGGCTGAACACGATGCTGTCTTTGGCGGTCGGGTTAAATTTATTTAAATCAATAAACGTTTTGACGGTGCGGTCTTTAACGTCTTTAAACGTATAATTGCCGGAAAAAGTCGGCTCCGCCAGCGGCTTCTGCGCGCAATAGCCGGAGGAGAATTGGTCAAACGGAATGAAGTTTTCTTTATTAAAGCGCGCGCCGCGCACCGGCAGGGAGGCGGTGTTCATCAAATCCACGGGCAGGCGGGGGCTCAAATAGCTTTCCAGCACGCCCAGGCCGCCGGAAAAATCCACCGCCGGGCAGTAACCTTCGTTGGAAACGGTAAACGTATAATCCTGGCCCAGGCGGTTGCCGTAAATGTCCTGCAAATCTTTATCCAGCGTAACCGTTACGTTTTGGCCGGGTTTCAAATCCAAAAACGCCAGCGGCGTGCGGAAGTACGCTTCCCCGGTTTTGGAATTGACGTAATCGGCCCCCAGGGCGTCCTGTTCCTGCTCGGAAAGTTTGCGCACGGCGGAAGCGGGTTCCACGCGCGCGGAAGAGGCCAGCTCGCGCAGGCGGACCGGGGTGGAAAAATCCACCGACGGAGCATAAGGCAAACAGCCTTCTTTTACTTCGCCGGCAACGGATAAATCCGGGTAGGTGTAAAAGCTGGTCTGGTAGGGGGCGCTCATCCCCAGCGGGCCGGCAGTGCCTTTAAGGCCCTGGGCCAGCGTCAGGGTGTAGCGGGTGCCTTTTTGCAGGGTTTCCAGGGCATTGACAGCGATAATGCGGTCTTTTTGATAGTAGGAAAAATCTTTGTCAAACTCCAGCTGGCTGATGGGGCGGATGACGAGCGGAACGGTTTTTTTAACGTCCGGGCGTTTGTTTTTGGACAGGCCGATCTTCTCGCTTAACGTCGGTTCCGGCGCGGCCAGATACGAAAGTTCCACATAATTGGAAATTTCTTCCATATTCACCGGCGTGCTGAACACAACGTAAAGCGTGGGATAGAGGTTAATCCAGTGCTCGTCGTTAGAAGGGCGGACGGAGCGCACCTGCGGCACGGGAGTGGTGAAAGAAAAAGAGTAATCCTGAGCGAGCTTCTGCCCGGAAACGGCGGATTTAAAGCCGGCCGCCAAACGCACGGAAAAACGGGTGGCTTCCGGCCAGTCCGAAGACGGCTCAAACACCAGCGTCTGCGTACCGCTGTAGCGGCAGGAGCCGGGCACCGCAGGAGAGACGGCAATCGGGCAGTTTTTAGAGGCAAATTCGCTTGCTTCCCCCAGCTTGGCCACCGGCTGGTTAAACGTAATGTTCACCGCCTGGCGGCCCGTGTAGTTAAGCTGGCCTTTGGGGGTGGCGGACAATACTTTTAAAGCGGGTGCGGCAAACAGCGCCCCCGCGGGCAGCAAAAACGCCGCCGCCAGCGCGAACATACGCGCAAAAAAACGGTTCTGTGTCATACTCTTTTCCTCCCTGCAAGATACAACTATTGTAGCATTATTTTTAGTCGGTAAAAAATGCTTTCGGCAAACGCGTTTTTTTGCTTTTTGCCCAAGGGGTGTTTCTTTGTTTTCCTTCCGCAGCGGTATTTGATAAAATATATATAATTTGCAATAAAGCCGCCTGCCGGACGGGCGGTTTTTTTGCCTAAGGAACGATTTATGGCAAAAGCCGTATCCATACACGATAAAAACCCGTTTAAGGCCAAGGCGCTCTCGCAGCTGCTGATTAAATTTTCCGCACCCGCCGTGGCCGGGATGTTCGTCAACGCGTTATACAACATCATTTCCCGCATTTACGTGGGGCAGGACGTGGGCGCGGACGGACTGGCGGGCATTACCATTTTGTTTCCGCTGGGGCTTTTATATATGGGTTTCAGCGCGCTTATCGGCGTAGGCTCCAACGCGCTGTTTTCCATCCGCCTGGGTGAAAAAAGGGAGGATGAAGCCCAGCTGATTTTAGGCAACGCCTTTGTGCTCCTGACGCTGGCCTCGGGCGTTATTACGCTGTTTACTTATCTGTTTTTGGACCCCATCCTGGGCTTTTTGGGCGCGGATGCCGACGTGCTGCCCTATGCGCGCGGCTATGCGCTGGTGGTACTGCCCGGCTACTTTTTATTTGGCATCAGCTTAGGCCTTAACAACTTTATCCGCTCCTCCGGCCACCCCAAAACGGCAATGGCCACCCAGTTTATCGGGGCGATTATCAATATGGCGGTGGGGCCGCTGTTTATTTTCGTGTTTCACTGGGGCATCCGGGGCGCGGCGGCGGCCACCGTCAGCGGGCAGGCCGTTTCGTTTATTTGGGTGATACTCTTTTTTACCGGACAGCGGAGCTTTTACCGCCTGAGATGGAAATTTTTTAAACTCAAAAAATATATCGCGCTGGACAGCATGGCTATCGGCTTCTCGCAGTTTGCGTTTCAGATAGCCTCCAGCACGCTGAACATTATTTTGAACCATTCGCTGTTAAAATACGGCGGCAACCTGGCTATTTCGGCGGTGGGGATTGCGGTAAGCGTCAATACGCTGGTGATGATGCCGCTTATCGGGCTTTCGCAGGGCGCACAGCCGCTTATCGGCTACAACCACGGCGCGCGCAAATACAAAACCGCCATCCAAACGCTTAAAATGGCTATGCGCTGGGGTGTGGTGATTACCTGCGTGGGATTTGTGGGGATTGAAATTTTCGCGCGGCCCATCGCCGCCGTGTTTAATTCCGAGAATACGGCCCTGGTGGACCTCTCGGCGCGCGTCATCCGCATTTTCAACCTGCTCCTGCCGATTGTACCCTTACAGGTGCTGACCACCAGCTTCTTTCAGGCCATCAATAAACCCATGCAGGCCGCTTTTTTAAGCTTGTCCCGTCAGGTACTGCTCGTGATTCCGCTGGTGCTGATTCTGCCGCTTTTCTGGGGGCTTACGGGCGTATTCCTCGCCCCGGTGTTTGCGGACGCCATTTCCACCGTCATCGCTTTTAAAATGATTAAAAGTTTTTTTGACAAGCACAAACAAAACTTCTTTTTCAGCAAAAAGCACTGCCCGGTAACCCCCGCCGCTTAACCCAATAAAAACCGCCCCCAAACAACAGGGGGCGGGGAAAACAAAAAACAACTAAATGGCAATTAGCCATTGTACTCCACTACCAGGCCTGTTGTAGGGGTCGTGTAATCACCGTCAATACCGGCATAATCCGCACAAAGCAAGGCATCATCGTCAGTTGTGTCGATACAAACCGGCGCTTGCGTAGAATTATACTGTTTTTGTAACGAGTACTGATACTGCCCCGTGCCCACACGTGTTGCAATTACACCGTTGGTATTCGCCGCCGCCGTACTGCCGTTACTACCCACTAATTGAATTAAGAATCCGTTTACACCAGTTCCACAATCAGTAGGTGCAGTATTCCCCGTCGGCTGGGTCCCTTTCGTGCAATAATATGCAGAAGTAGTAGCATTAACGGGAGCAATATCCAAGCTGGTCCAGTTGGTGGCAAAGTTGCCCGTTTTCATTCTATAACGTTGTTGGGAATTTACTACCGTACCAATTAACGTATCCGCTTCCGCCGTGCGGCTTCTTTCCACCGCTTTAAAATAAGCGGGCATGGCCATCGCGGCCAAAATGCCGATGATTAACACAACCACCAGCA
>ENA-OPIO01000663-OPIO01000663.1-human-gut-metagenome-genome-assembly--contig:-NODE-663-length-10272-cov-7.223647_pt1 | contig 10272 bp, 9 predicted proteins | sample MGYA00241395_ERZ501636 | MGnify/ENA primary metagenome ERZ501636 (study PRJEB25962, sample SAMEA2042198) | human gut metagenome | biome: human gut; feature: human-associated habitat; material: faeces... | reverse complement strand
CAGGAATGCCCGGGCCGGGGCTTAACACCAACCTATCGAAAGGCTCAAGCTGCGGCAGACTGAAACCGTCATTCCTGAACACACTTACATCCGCGCCTATCGCTTTAAGCATGTGTACAAGGTTGTATGTGAAGCTGTCGTAATTGTCTATAACTGCTATTTTCATCGCAATATGTCGTTTTAATGAAATGTATTACACCTTTTCAGCCATCTCTATCGCCTTGCGCAGCGCGCCAAGCTTGTTGTTCACCTCTTGCAGCTCGCGCTCCTCGTCGCTCGCGGCGACGATGCCTCCACCGGCCTGCATCCACAACTCACCGTTGCGACTGACAAACGTGCGTATGGTTATGGCTTGGTTCAAGTCGCCCGAAAAGCCGATGAAACCCACACATCCGCCGTATGCGCCACGGCAATGGGGCTCCAGTCCGCTTATTATCTGCATGGCCCTTACCTTAGGTGCGCCGCTAAGTGTGCCGGCGGGAAACGTATCAATGAAAGCCTTTACCGCGTCCGCGCCATCGTCAAGCGTACCGCTGACACGGCTTACAAGGTGGATTACATGGCTGTAATATTGTATATCCTTATATAAATCAACGTGAACGTCATGGCAATTGCGGCTCAAGTCGTTGCGCGCCAGGTCAACCAGCATTACGTGTTCGGCGTTCTCCTTGGGGTCGTTTCTCAACGCCTCGGCGGCCTGCATGTCGGCCACAGGGTCGCCTGTGCGGCGCGTCGTACCGGCTATCGGGTCTATGTAGACACGGCGGTTCTCTATGCGGCAATGGGTCTCTGGGCTGCTCCCCAACAGGCGGAAACCGCCGAAGTCAAAATAAAAGAGGTAAGGCGAAGGGTTGATGCTGCGCAAGGCGCGGTACAAAGCGAAGTCGTCGCCCTCGTATTTCTGCACGAAACGGCGAGAAAGAACCACCTGGAAAACATCGCCGCGCATACAGTGGGCTATTCCGCGGCGTATGTTGGCCTTGTGCTGCGCGTCCGTAATAGGTGACGTAACGCCGCCTACGCGGCTGAACGGGTACACGTTCACGTTGCCCCTTGAAAGCCTTAGCATAAGCCTGTCAATGCGTCCGGCAACGTCTTCTCCCTCCTCTGCGAGCGTAACAATCGTCATCTTGCAGTCAAAATGGTCGAAAACTATGACATCGCGGAACAACATGTAATAAATGTCTGGCGCGTCGTTCTTGTCGGCCCCGCCGTCCTTGACCTCGATGTTCTCGAAATATCTCACGGCGTTGAACGACGTGTAGCCATACAAACCGCAACACCCTGTGGCGTCACCGCTTATGCCGAAACGAGCCAAGAAGTCATTTATTGCCATGTCGCAAGTATATTCCGGCGATATTTCAGCCGTATCTGACGTTCCGTCAGGATATGTGCGCTCCACCTTCCCGCGCCTTACCGACACGCCGCCTATCGGGTTCAGGCATACAAACGAACGGCTGTTGGCGCGGTCATGGTAGTCGGAACATTCCAACAGCACGCTTTGCGGACTTGTGTCTCGCAGCCTCATGTACACGCTTACCGGCGTGAACAGGTCGGCAAGGGCCGTGCGGCTTACCGCCGTAAACTTAAATCTGACGTTATCCATATTATAAGGTATTAAATTGTTCAATTGCACTCACCGCCCAGTTCGTCGGCATACCGGCCGAATTTTAAATATGTCTCGACATCCTTGTCGCCTCTTCCGCTCAATGTCAGCACGACTATGTCGTCTGCACCAAACTTCACTTTCTCCAGCGCAGCCAGCGCATGAGCACTCTCTATTGCAGGTATTATGCCTTCAAGCCGCGTCAGTTCATAGCCGGCACGTATGGCTTCGTCGTCATTTATGGCAAGGACTTCGCTGCGTCCCTGAGCCGCCATGTTGCAATGCATCGGCCCTACGCCGGGATAGTCGAGGCCGGCGGAGACGGTGTAGGCCTCCTCTATCTGGCCGTCGGACGTCTGCATCACCAGCATACGGGCACCGTGCAATATGCCTACCGACCCGCAATGCAGCGTAGCCGCCGTGTGGCCGCTGTCTACGCCATAGCCTCCTGCCTCGGCGAGAATGATGCGCACGCGGCTGTTGTCGGCATAATGGTATATCGTACCGGCGGCGTTGGAGCCTCCGCCGATGCAGGCAATGAGGCAATCGGGATAGTCGCGGCCGGTCTTTTCAAGCAACTGCCACTTCAATTCTTCCGATATTACGCTCTGCATACGTGCCACAAGGTCGGGATAAGGATGGGGGCCCATTGTCGAGCCCACCACGTAATACGTGTCAGAAGGATGGCTGCACCAATAGCGAATGGCGGCCGAGCAGGCGTCGCTCAACGTCATGTTGCCCGTAGCCACGGGACATACTTCGGCCCCGAGCATACGCATACGCTCCACGTTTGAACGCTGGCGCTCAATGTCGGTCTTGCCCATGAACACCTTGCAGTCCATGCCCAGCAGCGCACATGCGGTGGCCGTAGCCACGCCGTGCTGCCCCGCGCCGGTCTCGGCTATGACGTGCGTCTTGCCCATGCGCCGCGCAAGGAGAGCCTGCCCTATGGCGTTGTTTATCTTGTGCGCGCCCGTATGGTTAAGGTCTTCACGCTTCAGGTACAGGCGGCAGCCGTATTTATCGCTCATGCGGCGTGCGAAATACAGCGGCGAAGGCCTGCCCACATAGTCTTTAAGCAGGCTGCGGTACTCGGCCTTGAAGCTTCCGCTTTCTATTATAGGCAGGTATGCTTCCTGCAAATCGTGCACACACTTGTGGAGTATCTCGGGCACGTATGCTCCGCCGAACTCCCCGTAAAAGCCCTTTTCGGGCGTTGAATAAGAATGTTCCATCGTATCTTTTCATTTAAATATACAGTAAACAGCACGATGGCTACACCCGGCAATAACGGCGCGGACTGCCACCTGCCAAACCATTGATAATCAGAGCGTTTCCAAAAGGCCGTCTTTCGCATTACGAAAGGTGGCCTTTGAGCTTACGAAAGGTGGCCTTTGGGCGTGCTAAAGACGGCCTTTAAGAAAAGCCTCTGCCGCAAGCCGTGCTGCCAGCCGGTACAGGCATCATTTACGCAAAGCCTCCATCAGCCGGTCAAGAGCCTTGCCGGCATCCCCTTCTTCGTTCAGCAGAGTGACAAACTTGCTGCCTATTATCGTGCCGTCGGCATATTCCCTTGCGCTTTCCAATGTCTGCCGGTTGGATATGCCGAAGCCTATCATGCGCGGATTGCGCAGCCCCATGCAGCTTATCCGCTTGAAGTAAGCCTGCTTCGCGCCGTCAAACTCCGCCTGCGCGCCGGTCGTTCCGGCCGAAGACACCATATACACGAAGCCGTCCGTATGCCCGTCGATAAGCCGTATGCGCTCTTCGCTCGTCTCGGGGGTTATCATCATTATCACACGGACGTCATACTTGTCGGCTACAGGCTTCACATCGGCGAGGTAATCGTCGAAAGGGAGGTCGGGAATTATCGCACCCGACACACCGCACCGCGCACAACTCTTGAAAAAATCCTCATAGCCATAGTGCATGATTACATTTAGATAGCCCATGAGCACGAGCGGAACACTGACCTCGTGCTTTATTCCGTCAAGCTGGTAGAACAGTTTTTTAAGCGTCATGCCATTCCTTAGAGCCGTCGTAGCAGCACCCTGGATGACGGGGCCGTCGGCCAGCGGGTCGCTGAAAGGTATGCCAACCTCTATCATATCCACACCGCGGCGGCAAAGAGTGGTTATCACGTCAGCCGTGCTTTCAAGCGTAGGGCATCCGGCGCAGAAGTAAAGCGAGAACAGCTTGCGCCCGTTGCGGGCGGCAAATAATTCGTTTATCTTGTTCATATCGTAATTGTTTTTATTTCCTTAATGCCTTTATCTCGCCGATGAAGCGTGCCAACGCATCAACGTATTTCATTCCGGGAGACGTCTCAAAACGGCTGTTCAGGTCGATGCCTGCCAGCTTTGGATGGCTTACGGCGGCTATGTCGGCCACGCATTCAGGGCCTATTCCTCCGCTAAGGAGGAACGGCAGAGGGCCGTCATACGCGTCAAGCAGGCTCCAGTCGAACCTTTTGCCGTTGCCGCCTGCGGCTTCGCCCTTGGTGTCAAAGAGCAGCATGTCGGCCACACCGGCATAAGCCGAGCCTTGCATCATGTCCTCGCGTGTGACTATACTGAGCGCCTTGATTATCCTTACGCCGCACTTCGCCTCCGCATCCAGCGCATTGCGCAATCCAGCCAGCCGCCCAACGCTCTCGCCGCCGTGCATCTGCACGCAGTCCAACCCGTATCGTTTCACGGCCGAAATAATATCATCCTGCGGCGCATCTACGAACACTCCTACCTTGAGCGGCCGCCGCCTGGCACGCCGCGCGCCGTCCGCCACGCCGCAAAGGGCATCCATCTGCTGCGGCGACACATGCCTGCGGCTGCCTTCATGGAAGATGAAGCCAAGCATATCAACACCCAACGAGGCCACCTCATCGACGTTGCCGGTCTCCCGCAAGCCGCACACCTTTATATAAAAAGGTGTACCCGAGTGTTCTCTTTCCACGCCCTCAACTTCCCTGACATAGCGTGCCAACTCCTCGCCGGGACGCTCCGCCTTCATAAAACTCTCTCCTATGAGAAAGCCGTTGAAGCCTGCCAAGCGCAGCGAAACTATTGTATCAGAGCCGGATATTCCGCTCTCGCTGACCTTGCACACCCCTGCCGGAAGACGGGATGCCAATCGGAACGAGTTGCCTACATCGGTAACAAACGTGCCAAGGTTGCGGTTGTTGATGCCGCAAACGTCGGGCATAAGCCCGGCATAGTCAAGTTCACCCTCTCCGTGAAGCTCCAGCAGCACCTCCATGCCCAGCTCACGGGCTACGGCCATAAGCCGGCGGCACTCCTGCATGTCCAATACTGACGCTATGAGAAGCACGGCGGACGCTCCGCACAGACGCGCCTGGAAGAGCTGATACTCGTCTACGATGAAGTTTTTGTAAAGTATCGGGAGCACAACTTCCGACTCACGGGCTTCCTTGACAAACCTGTCGGCTCCGCCGAAAAACGCCTCATCGGTCAATATGCTTACCGCCGAAGCACCGTTACGCTGGTATTCCATCGGCACTACATCGGCCCGGGCGGCTTCGCTTATCCAGCCTTTTGAGGGCGAACGGCGCTTGAACTCGGCTATTATGCCCGTACGTGAACGCATCAACGCCGAACTGAGCGACGGCAAACGGTCATCGCCAAGACGCTCGACCATGGCATGTATAAGCCTCTCGGGCAACGCTTCCTTCATGCGTTCCACCTCAATGCGTTTGCACGAAACTATTTCATTAAGAATGTCTTTCATCATTTCATATGTCATTGTACGGCCAATAGGTCACGAGTTTATCTCGACAAATTTCCTAAACACTTCCAGGGCGCGTCCGCTTTCGAGCGAACGGCGGGCAATGCCGACGGCTTCCTCGAGCGTCTTCGACGGGTCTACGACCTGTATTCCGAACGCGGCGTTGGCAAGAACAACGTTCTTCCTGTCGGGCAAAGCCCTGTTTTCAAGTACGCTGTCAAATATTTCCTTAGCCTCTTCAACGGTCGCCCCACCTTGCAGATGTTGTGGGTCAACCGTGTCAAGACCTATGTCTGACGGATGGAATATCCGCTCGTAACGGTTGGTTGACACCTTGAAACTGCCCGTAAGCGATATTTCGTCATACCCGTCCAGGCTGTTCACTATACCGAAATCTATCCCTAACCTATGGTAGACGTTGCCGTAAAGGCGCATCTGGTTTAAATCCGCCACCCCGAGCAACTGGCACTGGGGCTGCGACGGATTGACGATGGGGCCGAGAAGGTTGAAACACGTGGGGAACTGCAACGCCTTGCGGATGGGGCCTACCGACTTCATGGCCAGGGCGAACAGCTGCGCGTGGAGATACACTATGCCGCATTCGTTGATTGAACGGTTAAGCTTGTCTATGTCGTCGGTGAACTTCACGCCGTGCGCCTCTATTACATTTGAGGCCCCACTGGTTGACGTCGAGGCGTAATTGCCATGCTTGGCAACCTTGTATCCGGCTCCGGCAATGACGAAACAGGCGCACGTGGATATGTTGAACGTGTTTTTCTGGTCTCCGCCGGTGCCTACCACGTCGATGTAGCGGCCGCAATCCAGCTTGGCGGAGACGCCCGTCTCCAATATCCCGTCGCGGAAACCAAGCAGCTCATCTACCGTAACCCCGCGCATCTGCAACCCCGTGAGCAGCGCCGTTACCTGCTCCACGGGATATTCGCCACGGGATATTCCCACCAACGCGTCGCGCATTTCTCCACGCGTAAAGGTCTCATGCTCAAGCATCTTACGCAACATGTCTCTTGCTTCCATAAATGTTTTGCTTTTTGAATTATTTGTTTTGATGATTTTTCTAACGGGAAACGTTGCTTCAAAGCGTGACAAAAACAAAGCGGACTTGCCGTAAGAACGACAAGTCCGCTTCTGTTATATTAAATTTTTCACACGACTCCGTAACTCACGACTTTTTCAATCTTGAGTAACGCCACCACCATGCGAAAAACATATTGTTCATAACCACGCTGTTTGATGTTTCGTTTGCAAATATAGAGAATTACTGACAATCAACCAAATTTTTACGCAATAATCTTTCGTTTTGTACTAAAACTCACCATCATCGGTTTCAAATTCCTAATTAAATAATGTATTACGCAACCTTTGCCAAGCCCTATATCCGGCAAAAGCATACTTTCCTGAAAGCGGCAAACGGCACATATGCCAACTATGGACTTGCTCATTTGCACTTCTGACAAAATGAAAGAAATACGCGTGTTATACTTTCTTTTTGACTTGTCATTTAACATTAAGAACAGCCTCGGCGCAAAATTTTCCGGCTTCGGGCGAAAATATTGCAAGGAGAAGTGTGCAAACGTAACAGCCTGTAACTGTGGGCGTTACGGGCGAAGGCGAATATTTGTGCAATCATATACGGCGTTTTAACATGTTTTGGACGGTCTTTACCGGTGTCAAAGACGGTCTTTAGCACTGGCAAAGACCGCATCCAGTACCCTTAAAGACGGCATTTGCGGTTGCAAAAGGCGGCTTTTCACCCTGCGTTTTGCCACATTCGGGGGTGCAAGGGTGGCATTTTGCACGCAAAAAGGCCGTCATGGTGTGTTCAGCCGAGCTATTTCGACAGAAAAGTGAGACATACAGCGATTGACACTTTGCCATGCAAAACCACGGCTTCGGCGGCAAAAATGACACTCCGTGCAATCTTGCCGGAACACCCATAGTCCACCGCTCAGGCGGCGCAAAATACCATGCCAACGCTCTTTTCATCCGCTTTTATTTTGCACTTCACTCGAATTGGATAAATTTCTCACGCTCATAAAAGCAAAAGTATTTTCCTTTTATTTCGCTTAATCGAAATTTTGCACTATCTTTGCAACATTATTTTAAATTATAATAATATGAAAATTTCACGTATTGAACATCTGGGCATAGCCGTACAGAGCATCGAGGAGGCTCTGCCCTATTTCGAGAATGTGCTTGGACTGAAGTGCTACGCGGTAGAGGAAGTGGCCGACCAGAAGGTGAAGACGGCTTTCCTGAAATGCGGCGAGGTGAAGCTTGAGCTACTTGAACCGACATCGCCCGAGAGCACCATCCAAAAATGGCTCGACAAGGGCAACCACGGCGTACACCACGTGGCGTTCTGCATAGAAGACGGAGTGGCCGAGGCCTTGGCCGAGTGCGAGGGCAAGGGCCTGCGCCTCATAGACAAGGCACCGCGCAAGGGTGCCGAGAACCTTAACATAGCGTTCCTCCACCCGAAATCGACATGCGGCGTGCTGACAGAGCTTTGTGAACAGTAATATATATAATAAGGTTATACGGTTTTACGGTTGTGAGGTTATACGGTAAGCAAAAAGAGAATGCAATACCCTAAAACGTATACCCCAAACCGTAAAACCGCATGACCGTATAACCTCAAAACCGTAAAAAACCAATGAGCAAACAAGTAGAAAAAATCAAGGAGCTTATCGCCAAGCGCGAGAAGGCCCGTCTCGGAGGCGGCGAGAAAGCCATAGAGAAACAACACGCACGCGGCAAATACACCGCACGCGAACGCATAGACATGCTCCTCGACGAGGGCAGTTTTGAAGAGTTTGACATGTTCAAACTGCACCGCTGCACCAACTTTGGCATGGAGAAGAAGCAGTATCTGGGCGACGGCGTGGTAGCCGGATGCGGTACCATCGACGGCCGACTGGTATATATCTTCGCGCAGGACTTCACCGTAAACGGCGGTTCTCTTTCAGAGACCATGGCGCAGAAGATTTGCAAGGTGATGGACATGGCCATGAAGATGGGCGCACCCGTAATCGGCATCAACGACTCCGGCGGCGCGCGCATACAGGAAGGCATCTGCGCACTGGCCGGCTTCGCCGAAATATTTGAGCGCAACATCCTCGCATCAGGCGTAATCCCGCAAATCAGCGGTATATTCGGCCCGTGCGCCGGTGGTGCGGTTTACTCTCCTGCACTGACTGACTTCACGCTGATGATGGAGAACACGTCTTACATGTTCCTCACCGGCCCGAAGGTGGTAAAGACCGTAACGGGCGAGGACATCGACCAGGAACACCTCGGCGGCGCAAGCGTACACTCTACGAAGAGCGGCGTGACACACTTCACGGCGAAGACCGAAGAGGAGGCTATGGAGATGATTAAGACGCTGTTGAGCTACATCCCGTCGAACAACATGGAGGAGGCTCCGCGCAAGGAGTGCACCGACCCAATCAACCGCATGGAAGACTCTCTCAACGAAATCATACCCGAAGACCCCAACCAGGCATACGACATGTACAAGGTTATCGGCGCAATAGTTGACAACGGAGAGTTCTTTGAAGTGCAGCCCAAGTTCGCAAAGAACATCATCGTAGGCTTCGCCCGCTTCAACGGACAGAGCGTAGGCATCGTGGCCAACCAGCCTTCATGCTACGCCGGAGTGCTCGACGTCAACGCTAGCCGCAAGGGCGCACGCTTCGTACGCTTCTGCGACGCGTTCAACATTCCTATCGTAAGCCTCGTTGACGTGCCCGGCTTCCTGCCCGGCACAGGCCAGGAGTACAACGCGGTAATCCTGCACGGAGCACAGCTGCTCTACGCTTACGGAGAGGCGACCGTGCCCAAGGTGACCGTAACACTGCGCAAGAGCTACGGCGGAAGCCACATCGTCATGGGATGCAAGCAGCTGCGCACCGACATCAACTACGCATGGCCCTCGGCTGAAATCGCCGTAATGGGCGCAAGCGGCGCCGTGGCCGTGCTCTGCGCGAAAGAGGCAAAGGAGCAGGAAGACCCCAAGGCATTCCTCGCAGAGAAGGAAGAAGAGTACACCGAAATGTTTGCCAACCCGTACCAGGCAGCCAAGTATGGCTACATAGACGATGTGATAGAGCCGCGCAACACGCGCTTCCGCATCTGCCGCGCATTGGCCCAGCTGGCTACAAAGAGGGACGGACTGCCCGCCAAGAAGCACGGCAACATCCCGATGTAATGTTTCCAACATCAAATAATCAACGACAATGGACAAAAACGAGGTCTATGCAGCCATTGCATTGGCGTTGCATGAGTTTAACGGCAACAATGTGCATGACAAGGAAGCCGGCATCATAACCATAAAGGAGAGACACTCTGAATGGGAGATGCACTACCTTAACATGACGCAACATCCTTAAAAACATCAAGTAATGAAAGAATATAAATATACAATCAACGGCAACAAATACGAAGTAACCATTGCCGGCATCGAGGACAATATAGCCAACGTGGTTGTCAATGGCGAAGAGTATAAGGTTGAAATGGAAAAGGAGCCCGAACCGCAGAAGAAGAAAGTCGTTGTAAAGCCCGTAGCTCCCCAGCCCGCACAGGCATCGGCTCCGGCTTCAGGTGGCAATGCGCGCGTAAACATGAGCAATGCCGTGAAGTCTCCGCTGCCCGGTGTCATCACCGAAATCAAGGTTGCCGTGGGCGACGAGGTAAAGGAAGGCGACACCGTAGTAGTGCTCGAAGCCATGAAAATGGCTAACAACCTTGACGCCGAAAAGGGCGGAAAGGTTACGGCCATACTTGTAAAAGAAGGGGAAAGTGTCATGGAAGACACTCCGCTCGTAGTAATCGAATAAGATTATACAAATACAAGAAGAATAATAAAGGCGGCCGGGAATAAATTTCCCGTCCGCCGAGTCCTTTAC
>ENA-OPIO01000662-OPIO01000662.1-human-gut-metagenome-genome-assembly--contig:-NODE-662-length-10281-cov-3.168981_pt1 | contig 10281 bp, 7 predicted proteins | sample MGYA00241395_ERZ501636 | MGnify/ENA primary metagenome ERZ501636 (study PRJEB25962, sample SAMEA2042198) | human gut metagenome | biome: human gut; feature: human-associated habitat; material: faeces... | reverse complement strand
AAAACCGCTTCCGAAATCAGACTGATGCGGAGCGATCGACATTAAGTTCGGGGTCAGTTTAAATCCCAACCTCGAAGATAGCCTCGTCGTCAGCGTCATCGCCAGTGACTTCACTGAAGAATTCGACTTCACCAATGTGCCGGATTATTCGATTCCGAGAGAAAAAGATAAATTTGGAATCGGGGTCGATGATACTAAGCAAAAGCAACTCGCGGAAATTCTTAAAAACGACGACGATAAGAAAACCCCAGAAGAAGATATCGCACAAGATATCTTGCCGGACTTCCTTAGAGGTACCTTCAACAACAAATAAGATAATAAGGATGGGGAACCATCCTTTTTATTTGCCCCAATGGAATGATTAATATATCCCTTTCTTCAGAAAAAAGTTTGCTTATTCTTTTAATTATCTGAATTGAAAAAATATAGGAACAAGAGGTTAGGATGACTTATCAAAATAGGCATCGACATTCGATAGGCTTGAACGCTTTTGTAGCGTCTTGTGCGCAATGATTGATATCATAATCGCCGATAAAATTAGAGAGAGTTTCTATTTCTGGAAAGAGCAAAGAAGGCAAAGACATACTAAAAATGTCGAGGTTTTATTGCAAAGAAAATTTGGCATTGAATTTATAAACTAAGAGAAAACGTATTTTTCTTTATAAGAAAAAACAATTCTTTTATACTATGGGTGGCATTGACGTAGACAACGCCTAGTAACAAACAACAGCGAGCCCCCTGGATGAGAACGGGGCAGTGAAAGGTTATCACTACTGAGCCTATCTTCTGAAATACTAGTAGGAAGATCGTCCTTCCGCGTTAAGGATTCAAGAGCGGCAAAAACCGAACTAAGGTGGGACCGCGCGGAAGCGCCCTTAGAGTGGGCGTTTTATTTTGGGGGAAAAAGATGAAGAATTTAAAAGAAACCTTAAGGATGGGTAAAACCACCTTTGACATGCGAGCGAACCTCAAAGATAAGGAACCGAAACTCGTTAAATATTGGGAAGATATCAAGCTTTATGAGACCTTAGAAAAAGATAGGCAGGGCTGCGAAGAATATCTCCTTCATGATGGGCCGCCGTACGCGAACGGGGACATCCACTGCGGTCATATGCTTAATCGCCTTTTAAAAGATTTTGCCGTTCGGCATCACTTATTAAAGGGTGAACACGTGCCTTTTATCTTTGGCTGGGACACCCATGGTCTTCCAATTGAAGTGCAAGTTAATAAAACGGTGGTCGACCGAAAGAAAGTCAGCCCCCAAGTCTTCAGGGAAGAATGCGAAAAGTACGCTTTAAAACAAGTAGCCCATCAAAAAGAACAAATCAAACGTTTAGGAGCGTACGGGGATTATCTTCATCCTTATATGACCCTGCAAAAAGAATATGAAGCTCGGCAAATCGATGTTTTTAAAACCTTAGCCTTAAAAGGCATCATCTATAAAGGGGTGAAACCGGTTTATTGGAGTCCGAGCAGTGAGAGCGCTCTCGCGGAAGCGGAAGTCGAATATAAAGATGTCACTGCGAAAACCCTCTACGTCTATTTCCCCTTTAAAAAGAGTAAATATCCGGAATTAAAGGAGGCGGGGATCGTCATCTGGACGACAACCCCGTGGACCATCCCGGCTGACTTAGCGGTCACCCTTAACCCGTCTTTCACTTATGGTTTATTTAAAACGGATAAGGGGAAGATGGTGTTCTTAGAAGAACTTAAAGACACTTTAAAAGAAACCTTAGGCTTAAAAGAAGTGGAACTTCTTAAAACCTATAAAGGGCAAGAACTTGAATATAGTGTTTTAACGCATCCTTTATATGAAAATAGAGAAAGCTTAGTGATCATCAATAATTATGTCACTAAGGACACGGGTACCGGATGTGTTCATACCGCGCCCGACCACGGGGTCGATGACTTTAACGCTGGGATGAAGTACGGCTTAAAGCCCTTCTGCCCGGTCGATGAAAAAGGTATCGTCCATTTTAAAGATGATTCCTTGATCGATGGGAAGTTCTATGAAGACACTAATGATATCGTCATTAAGGAACTGGAAGAAAAAGGCAGGCTTTTAAAAGAAATCGATATCGTCCATAGTTACCCCCATGACTGGCGGACCCATCTTCCGGTCATCTTTCGAGCGACCCCTCAATGGTTCTGTTCGATTAACCCGATTAAAGATAAGCTCTTAGACGCCGTAAGCAAGATCAAATGGGTACCGGCTTGGGGCGAAGAAAAGATGAAAAACATGATTAAAGACCGGACCGACTGGTGTATCTCCCGGCAACGGAGCTGGGGGGTGCCGCTTCCCATCATCTATAACGAAGATGGGAGCCCGATCATCGAAGAGGAAGTCTTCGATAAAATCAGTGAAATCTTTAGGAAAGAAGGAAGTGGAGCGTGGTTTACCCATGATGCTTCTTACTTCTTACCGGAAGGCTATAAAAACAGTAAGAGCCCCAACAACAAGTTCACCAAAGAAAAAGACATCATGGATGTCTGGTTCGATAGCGGTTCTTCCTGGAACGGGGTCATTAAAGAACGCGGCTTAAAGTATCCGGCGGATTGTTATTTAGAAGGTAACGATCAATACCGGGGGTGGTTTAATGCTTCGTTAATTTTAAGTGTCGCGGTGACCGGGGAAGCCAGCTTTAAACAATGCGTTACCCACGGCTGGGTGATGGATGAAAACTGGTCGAAGATGAGTAAGAGTAAGGGAAACGGGATTGATCCTAGTAAGGTCGCTAATGAGTTTGGAGCGGACCTTTTGCGTCTCTACGTCAGTTCCGTCAACTATCAAGCGGATTGTCGAATTAGTGAAAAGATTATCTCGTCTATCAGCGATGAATATAGGAAGATTAGAAACACTTTCCGTTTCTTACTTTTAAATTACGAAAAAACAAGTGAAGTCGTCGACTATTACCCCTTAGATAAATGGGTAGTGGGTTCTTTAGAGAAACTCGAAAAAGATGTCTTAAAGAGCTATGACGATTTCGCCTTCCCGTCCGCTCATAACTTACTGGCTAATTACATGGTGACTTTATCGTCCTTCTACCTCGATGTGACGAAAGATATCCTCTACTGTGAACCCGTCACATCTTTAAGAAGAAAGAGCGTCAACCAAACCTACAGAGTTTTATTAAAAACTTTAAATAGATTATTCGCCCCCATCCTGTCTTTCACGATGGAAGAAGTCTATCAAACAGCCTTTAAAGATAAAGCTTCTTTATTCCTTGAAAAATATGAACCTTTAACCAGCTCATATTACCAAGAAACTAAAGATGACTACGCGAGATTCTTAAAGATCAGAGACTTAGTCTTAAGAAACTTAGAAGATGCGAGAAATAATGGAGTCATCGGAAGAAACACCGAAGCGAAAGTCGTCCTTACCTTAAACGAAGATGACGTTAAGCTCCTTAGCTGCTTAGGTAAAGAAGAACTCGAAAGAGCTCTTTCGGTCGGAGAAATTGAGCTTAAGACTGGGGAGGAAAATGTCGATGTAAGTAAGTCGACTTACGAAATCTGCCCCCGGTGCCGGCTCCCGAAAGAGAAAATGGTCGATACTCCTTACGGAAAAGTCTGCGAAAGATGCGCTAAAGCGCTTGAGGAAGAAGATGATCAAGAATAGTCATGAGGATACTCAAAAAGAGCTTAGCCTTAAAGAAAAGCTTAAACTCCCCAGCTACAAATGGTCCTGGCCTTTCTTCTTTAAGAGCCTCTTTTGGCTCGCAATCTTGCTGTTTATTTTAGATATCGCCAGTAAATGGCTGGTGGTTAATCTCGTGGGGACGAAAGGCCCGGATGGATTGGTCCACGGAGGAACCGTTTCCGTTATTGGCGGTTTCTTTAATATTCACCTTGTCTTTAACGAAGGGATGGCCTTTGGCTTGGGGGATGGGAATCTCGCTTTTAGAATCATCTTTATCATCATCTCAATCTTAGCGGTCATCATCATTCCTTATTTCTGGTACAAGCATTTAGATAAGAAGAGTGTTCTTCTTAATCTCGTCTTTAGTCTTTGCTGGAGTGGAGCGCTAGGAAACTTAATTGACCGAGCCTTTTATTTTAAAGAAATCGTTGGGTTTTCTGGGGTCGTCGACTTCTTTGAGTTCTATATCTTTGGACCGAACAGTCAACCTTTCGCGGTCTTCAATATCGCGGATGCCTGTTTGACCATTGGTTTAGTTCTCGCTGTAATTTATCTCTTAATCAGTCTCTTTAAAGAACATAAACAAGAAGGGAAGTAGGGCCGTGGAAGAGAGTTTTATCGTCACAGAAAATGAAGCTAATCAACGGCTCGATATCGTTCTTTTTAAGATGGGAGTGGCTCCGTCTAGGAGTAGAGTATCTACTCTATTTAAAGAAGGGAAAGTTAAGGTGAACGGTAAGCCAGTAAAAGCGCACTACATCTTAAGTCTTGCCGAAAAGGTAACATACCAAAAATATACTGAAAAACCACTAGTACTCAAAGAGGAAGAAGTCCCCTTTGATATCGTATTTGAAAACGATGATTATCTCGTCATCAATAAGCCGCAGGGTATCGTCGTTCATCCGGGGCACGGCCATACAGAAGGGACTTTGGTCAATGGTCTTTTAAAAAAACTCCATAACTTTAAGAATGACGAAAATAATCTACGTCCGGGAATTGTTCACCGGATCGATAAAGATACTTCGGGCTTACTCTTAGTTACCAAAAATTTAGAAAGTGAACAGTACTTTCAAAACCTCATTAAAGACCATGAAGTAAAGAGAGAATACTTAGCCTTAGTGACCGGGGTCATCAATGAAAACGATGGGGAGATAAATCTCCCAATCGGTCGGGATGAGAAGAACCCGATTAAGTTTAAAGTGAGGGAAGACGGGAAACCGGCCGTAACGTATTTCCACGTCGAAAAGAGATTCACTCACTATACCTTAGTGTCATTAAGACTCTTAACCGGCAGAACCCATCAGATTAGGGTCCATATGGATTATATTGGGCACCCGGTGGTCGGGGATCCGCTGTACGGGGAAAATAATCGCTCTCTATATAACAACGGGCAACTCTTACACGCTTACCGTTTAAGCTTTGTTCCGCCGAAAGGAAAAGAGCTCGTTAGTTATAGCGCTCCGTTACCAAAATATTTCGATGAAATCTTAAACAAATTAAAGTAATTGTTCAGTGGTCTTAAAGTTAAGTTTCGCGACTTCTTTAAGCTCCTCTTTTCCGTATCTTTGGATGAATTCTTTTCCGGCTTCGATGACGGATGGGCCCGCTCCAAAAGGGAAATGGAAATGGTATTTTTCGTCCATCTTTTGTTTCTCAAGCAAAAACGTATACCGAGCGATAACGCTAGAAAGAGCGACGCTGGGGAAATAACTTTCGCCCTTCGTTCTCATGGTTATTCCATCGATGACTACTTGTTTCTTTCGTCTTAAATACGAGTAATAAAGGGACGGGGAACAGAATTCATCAAGATATCGATTAGGGGTGTTAACTTTTTCTAAGATTAAACGATAAGCTTCATTATGCATGACCGCTTTCATTTCATTCATGTTGTAACTCTGTTTCACTTCATTAAATTTGTGAGGTGAAACAACCGTATTGATATGAAGGAACTTCTTTTTCAGTTTCGGTCCAATCTCAATGATGGTGTTATCCGTCAAGAGCTTACTATCGGTGACCCATAAGTCATGTAAATAAGCTAAATCGTTTTTAGTGACATAGGACGAAGTTACGACGATAGGACCGAAATAATCCCCGAACCCAACTTCATCGTTCCCCACTTGGGGATAGAGGTTTTTTATCGGTTTTCTTTCGGTTTCTTCTTTACTGGGGATTATAAAGTCATCATCAAAGAGTTTAACTTGCGAAGATGAATCATGAAGGTAATGGAGATACGTTTCTTTCGCGAGTTTTCCTTGAAAGACCGCTTTATCTTTATAGATGGTGATAACGACGTCTTTCGGGACTTTGATCTGAGCTTCAATATAGTTATTGGTTGGGTCAATTAAAAAGGGAGTGTAGTCACTAATAATCTGGGTTTTAAGTTTTGCATCGACCGGTAAAGAAAAGGTGCTTTTTTCCATGTGGTAATCATAACATATGAGGCGGCAATCCGTGGTATAATCCGGACGTGGAAGATTTAGGTTATTTACAAATAAAACAAATTATCGCCTCGTACGCGAAAAGTAGCGATGCCAAAGAACAGATCTTAATGACGGTGCCTTTTGAAAGTAAGGAAGCATTACAAGAAGAATTAAATGTCTTAGATGCTTTCTTTAAAGCGGAAGAACTTGGCTTAGATGCGGACTTTTTTACTCCTTTAACGACGGAAGATACTTTCTTAAAGCTCAGTAAAGGGGAAATCCTTTACCTGAAGGGTCTTTTAATGATTGAACGAGAGCTAGAACTCGTGGAAGGTGTCAAAGAAGTCTTTAAAGACGTCTTACCAGCCTTAAAAGAAAAGGTGGAAGGAATGACCTCTTTTACCTCTTTAAGAGAAAACTTAAAAAGAACGATTAAGAACGAAGAAGAACTTTATCCTGATGCCTCGCCATTACTAAGGCAACTTAAGAACGAAGAAAAGAAACTGCTCAATCTCTTTAAATCCTTAGCTTTAACGGAACAAAGAAAATACGAGATGTACCTCCAAAGCGGGGAAATCGTCATTAAAAATGGCCATTATTGTCTCCAAGTTAAGAACGCTTATAAACATAAAGTCCCTGGTATCATTGAAGAAGTTAGCCAAACCGGGAGCACCTATTTCATCACTCCTTATAAGCTATTAGAAAACGAAAACACTCTAAAAGAGAATAGAGCGAACCAAGAACAAGAAATCTTAAGAATCGTCGTAGAGTTGAATAAAGAAGTGACTAATCACTTAAGCGAACTCTTAGTGAACCATGAACTCTTAATCTATTTCGATGTCTTAAAAGCTAAATACTTATTCTCGAAAGAATATAAGGCGACGATCCCGATGTTTAGCGATGTTCCCTTGTTAAATCTTAAGGGAGCGAGGCATCCGTTACTTGATCAAAATAAGGTTGTTCCTAATGATTTCTTACTGAGCCAAGATATTAGATTACTTTTAATCAGCGGGGCGAACGCTGGAGGAAAAACAGTCGCTCTTAAAACGGTCGGTCTCCTCTTTCTTATGGCGGTCTCTTGTTTCCCCGTCACCGTCAACGAAGGCTCTCTCTTCTTTAAGTTCCACGCCCTTTATTTCGATATCGGGGATAACCAGAGCCTAAGCGATAACCTTTCAACCTTCCAAGCTCATTTAGCCGCTTTAAAACGGATTTTAGAAAAGACGATTGGGAACGACTTAATTTTGGTCGATGAAATCGGAAGTGGCACCTCCGTCGAAGAAGGGGTCGCGATCAGTAAAGCGGTCATCAATAGTCTACTTAAGAAGCATTGTTTCGCTTTGATCAGTAGTCACTTTGAAGAACTGAAAAGTTTCGTCCTTCATTTAAAGGGAGCGGAGAATGCCGCCTTACTCTTCAGCGAAAAAGAAGGGAAACCGCTATATATCTTAAAACCCGGTTTACCCGGTGAAAGTTATGGTCTGCTTTTAGCGCGGAAGATGGGGCTCCGAGAAGACGTAATGTCTGACGCTGAGAACTATTTTAAAGGGATGAAGAATATGTCCCTTTCTTCCGCTTTACAGAAGTTACAAGCGAGGGAACTCGCGTTAGATAACTTAATAAAGGACGCTCAAAAGAAAGAAGAAGCGCTCAAAGAACAAGAACGCTTATTTAAGATAAAGAACCAAAAGCTTTTAGAGAAAGAAGAATACTTTAAGAAAGACTTAAAGAGAGAAAAAGAAAAGATCTTAGAAGAATATGAAGAAAGCTTATCTTCCCTCTTAAAAGGTTCTTCATCTTCCCTTCCTAACATCATTAAAACGAAAAAAGCGATGGAAGAAACCTTAAAGGATGAAGAACAAGAGGAAGAAAAGCTTACTGATAACCAAGATATAACCCTTAAGAGCTATGTTTCTTGCCCCTCTTTCTTCGTGGAAGGGGAAGTCACTAATATTAAAGGAGATAAAGTCACCTTTGTGACGGAAGAAGGCTTATCTTTTACCGTTAATAAGAATCTTTTAAGACTGAAGAAGAAACCGGAAAAACCGGTATCGTTTAAGAAAGAAAAGAAGGACCTCGACCAAAAGATTAGGCGGGCAACAGTGCCTTTAGAAATTAACCTCGTTGGGATGCGTTATGATGAAGCCTATCAGGCTTTAGATAGATACTTTAATAATGTCCTGGTCAGTGGCTTAAAGAGAATTAGAATCATCCACGGCTTTGGAAGTGGCATCCTTAGAAACATGACCAAACAATACCTCGACGAACATAAAGAATACATCAAAAGCTATAATCTCGCGGATGAACATGAAGGAGGGGGTGGGGCGACCATCTGTCTCTTAAAATGAATTTATCGCCCCTTCTTAAAAGTAAAATCGCCTTATTACCCACTAGTAGTGGGGTCTATTTGATGAAAGATATCGATAACAAGATTATCTACATCGGGAAAGCTAAGAACTTAAAAAATCGGGTTAGTCAGTACTTTTTAAGACAGCATGAAGGAAAGGTGGGCGCGATGGTGAGTCACGTCCATGATTTTGATTTCATTATCGTGCGAAGCGATAAAGAAGCTTTTATCCTCGAAATGAACCTCATCCAGACCTATTACCCGCGGTACAACACGGTGATGAAGGATGATAGCCATTACCCTTATATCGCTCTTAAAAAGAAAGATGGCTACTTAACTATTGCGAGACGGGCAGATAAAAAGGATTACTTCTATTTTGGGCCTTTTCCGAGCAGTAGGGACGCTCACATGATGATCGACTTTTTAAACAAGGTTTATCCGACCAGGAAATGCCGAACGATCCCGAAAAAAGCCTGCCTCTATTACCATTTAGGGCAATGTTTAGCTCCTTGCATAAAGGAAGTTACACCCGAAGAACAAGAGGAGCTGAATCATAAGATTAGATCTTTCTTAGAAGGGAATACCCAAGACTTAAAACGCGAACTCACCCAAAGAATGAAAAAATATAGCGATGAGCTAAAATTTGAAGAAGCGGAAGAGATAAAGAAAGAAATAATAGCGATTGAGAATGTGACCAGTAAACAGATGGTCGAAATCACGACCGATAAGACGAGTCGAGATGTGATTAGTTATGCGGCAAGAGATGGGTATTTCGCGGTAGCTTTTTTAACCTACAGAAATGGAAGATTACTCGGGAAACACGCTTATGTTTTTCAAGAGTTCTTAAACGGAGTGGAAGACTGTATTCAACAGATTATGCAGTACTACCAAACCCATGAAAAACCGAAAGAAGTTATTACTAACATTCCATCCTTAAAAGAAGAGATGGAAGAGATTTATCCCGATGTTACTGTCATTAATCCCAAAGAAGGACGGTTCTTAAAACAGATTGAGATGGCGTTAATTAATGCCGCTCAAGCCTTAGATGAACATTTCTTAACCAGTAAGCTTTCAAGCGATAACGAAAAGATATTAAAAGAACTTGGGGAACTGCTTCATATCGACACTCCATATAGAATTGAGTTATTCGATAACTCGCACCTTCAAGGGAGCGACGCGGTCGGGGTAGTAACCGTCTTTTTAAACGGAGAACCCTTAAAGAAAGAATACCGAAAATTCCACCTCGCTAAAGATGTCAGCGGTGACGATTTCCATTCGATGGAAGAAGTCGTTTATAGGCGATATAAACGCTTAATCGATGAAAAGAAGAGTTTACCGGATTTGATTTTGATCGATGGCGGCAAGACCGCTATTGAAGCGGCTAATAATAGCCTCAGTAAACTGAATATTAAGATCAATCTCTTTGGGCTCTTTAAAAACGATAAACACCAGACGGAAGGGATCATCGATTTAAAAGATCAAACTTATCCCTTAAAGAAGGGTAGTCCTTTATATCTCTTCTTAGTGAGGATGCAGGATGAAGTCCATAGGTTTGCCATTACCTTCCACCGATCGCTTAGAAATAAACGGATGACGAAAGGCCTTTTAAGCGATATCAAGGGTTTAGGGAGTAAACGGCAAGAAGCGATTAAAAAGCATTACCCGACCTTAGAAAGCCTCAGGAAAGCCAGCATTGAGGAACTTTCTCAGTTTTTACCCCGTGATGTGGCAGAAAAAGTAAAAGAAGCAGTTGAAAAACAACGTGAAGAAAAACTTGTTCTTTAAAGCATTTAGCTTTATATTATGTTTCCGGGTGCGCCCGTAGCTCAGCTGGATAGAGCAACAGCCTTCTAAGCTGTGGGTCAGGCGTTCGA
>ENA-OPIO01000657-OPIO01000657.1-human-gut-metagenome-genome-assembly--contig:-NODE-657-length-10299-cov-2.087466_pt1 | contig 10299 bp, 8 predicted proteins | sample MGYA00241395_ERZ501636 | MGnify/ENA primary metagenome ERZ501636 (study PRJEB25962, sample SAMEA2042198) | human gut metagenome | biome: human gut; feature: human-associated habitat; material: faeces... | reverse complement strand
AAACCCGCCACCGGCGCCTGCTTCGGCGGCAGCACCTGAAACTCCGTCCGTTCCGGCAGCGGAATAGCGATATGTCGTCAATAAGGACTGAAAATAAAGGCACCTTTTCAGGGAGGTGCCTTTTTCACTGCAAAATTTAACCAAAAAGGATAGAAAAATGTCTGAATTAAACCCGAAAACCAAATTTATTTTTATCACCGGCGGCGTTGTTTCTTCACTGGGAAAAGGTTTGGCCTCCGCCTCTCTTGCCTCAATTTTGCAATGCCGGGGCTTTAAAGTGCGGTTGAGAAAGCTTGACCCATATCTGAACGTCGACCCAGGTACGATGAGCCCGTTTCAGCACGGTGAAGTTTTCGTAACCGATGACGGAACCGAGGCCGATCTTGACCTGGGGCACTATGAGCGGTTTTCGGGCGTTGCAGCTAAGAAAAGCGATAGCACGACCACCGGTAAAATCTATCAGCGCGTTATAGATAAGGAGCGCCACGGGGATTATCTCGGATCTACCATTCAGGTCATTCCCCATGTAACCAATGAGATTAAAAATTTTATCGTCAGTGATTTGGAAGATGAAGACTTTGTACTGTGCGAAATCGGCGGTACGGTGGGCGATATTGAAGGGCAGCCTTATCTTGAAGCCATCCGCCAGCTGGCGTACGACCTCGGCCGTAATCGTACAATGTTTTTGCATCTGACGCTTTTGCCGTATATTCCGACTGCCGGCGAGCTGAAAACCAAACCGACGCAGCATTCGGTCAAGCAGCTGCAGGAATATGGTATTCAGCCGGATATGCTTTTGTGCCGTTCCCAGATGCCAATCCCAGAAAACGAACGCAAAAAGATTGCGCTGTTTTGCAATATTCGTGAGGAAAACGTTATCCCGGCACTGGACGTCAACAACATTTATCAGGTGCCGCTGGCTTATTCCAAAGAGGGTATGGATAAAGCCGTATGCCGCTATTTCAATCTGCCGTGCCCCGATGCCGATTTGAGCCGGTGGGAAAAAATCGTTGAAACGCTCAAGGCGCCCGAGGGAGAAGTTAAAATTGCTGTGGTCGGCAAATATGTCAAATTGCTTGAGGCATACAAGTCCTTGGGCGAAGCTCTGACGCACGGCGGCATTGCCAACAAATACAAAGTGCGGATTAAATGGATTGATGCCGAAGACTTGGAACGTGAAGAGCCCTCAGCCCTGCTTTCCGACGTCAGCGGAATTTTGGTCCCCGGCGGGTTTGGTCTGCGCGGGACGGCCGGGAAAATTGCCGCCGTCAAATATGCGCGTGAACATAATATTCCGTTTTTGGGAATTTGTTTTGGAATGCAGATGGCCGTTATTGAAACTATGCGCAATATTCTCGGCGTCAAAAACGCCAATACGACCGAACTGGATGAAAACTGCGAAGCTGTTGTCGGCCTGATGACGGAATGGGATAAAGACGGAGCGAAACAGATACGTCATAAAGACGGAGATTTGGGCGGAACCATGCGTCTGGGCGCGTATGAAGCCGTTTTGAAACCCGGTTCCAAAGCGGCGGCAGTTTATGGCACGGAACACATCTCCGAACGTCATCGTCACCGTTATGAAGTCAATATTAAGTATAAAGAGCAACTGGAGCGGGCCGGTATGGTTATCTCCGGAACTTCGCCGGACGGTAAACTTCCGGAAATTGTCGAGCGCCCGGATCATCCGTGGTTTGTTGCCGTACAGTTTCACCCCGAGCTGAAGTCAAAGCCTTTTGCGCCGCATCCGCTGTTCGTGGAATTCGTCCGCGCCGCAATCAGGCAGAGCCGGTTGGTTTGAATGTATTGGGAACTGGTTTGCCAAGGGAAATAAAACAAACTTGAGCAGTAAAATTATTATTAGGATACAGCAAAGCCGCGACAGAAAATGTCGCGGCTTCGTTAAAATTGCCCTGTTCTCAAAGATTAAGCGTGTTTCAGTGCGATATCAAGAATATCTTTGGCATTTCGGGCCTTTTTGATGCAGGTATTGTCAATGCCCTGCCATAAAAACAAATGATGTTTGTTTTCAAGCCAAATCGGGCAGGTAACAATACCGATACTCTCAAACAAATGCCGGGGATTATCGTCAACAAAGAAAACTTCGTCATACCCGGAAGCCACTTGGCGTAAAGCTTCTTCCTTTGTTTGCTTCATTCCGACACAAATAATCTTTTCAAAACAATCGGCGTAATGCTCTTTAATGTTTTGGCGGCGTTGTTCTATATACGCAGGATCGGCAGAGCTGACTATTGCTAAATCAAAACAATGGTTGGACAAGCTAAAGACCAATTCGGGCATTCCTTTTACCGGGAGCAGGTTTTTGAAAGTTTGCGATTGGCTGAAATACTCACCAAATTCCAGATAAGGCTGGGGATTGTGAAGGAAATCATCAATAATGTCGTCCCAGTCTTTATCACTTAATGACATGTTATAATAACAGGCAAATACAGATCTCATAGCCGGCCACAAATCTAACAGAACGCCGTCAACATCAAAAATAAATAATCGTTTCATACATAAATATTATAAAAATGACACAATAAATATTAAATTTGTCCAAAATTATATAAAATGTAGAAGGAATGTCAAGAATATTTTGTCGCCATTAAAAATAGGTTCTTTAAAATAAGGGTTGAAAAAAGCAATTTTATTGCTTACAATTCTCCTTAGTTTATTTTAAGAAAGGGAGAAAATTTTATGGAAGAGAAAAATAATACGAAACAGTGGGTAGTCGCCGCTATAATTTTGGTGGTTGCCGTCTTGCTGTTTATGCTGGCGTTCTCCGGCAAAAAGGAACCGGCTCCGACAGTGACGGCACCTGAAACGAAGGCGGAGGCGACAGCGCCGGCGGCAGAACAGGATAAGCCCTCTGCTGTTGAAAAGGCGGCCGAACAGCGGAAACAGCCGGAAGAAAAGCAGAAGCCTGCGAAAGAAAGCCAGGCTGTATCCGAAGAAGCTTCTGGTGCCGTTGCCGCAGCAGCCGGGAGCGAAACGCCGAAACCTCAGAAAAAAGCGATAAAAGTTGAACCGCAGAATGTGGTGCTGACCTTCACGGCGACTTCGGAAAAAGACTTTAATTACGAAGTGTTTTATACTGTAGAGCGCGAAGTCTGGTTTGATGCCGGGCATATGGTCGAATATCCGGGAAAAGCGGGAACCCACAGATACAGCATAGTTATTCCGTCAGATGAAGTGTACCGCATTCGTTTGGATTTTGCATCCAATCCGGGAACCGTAACCGTCAAAGATATTTATCTGATGGGGGCGCAGCGGGCTGATCTGAATCAGTTTGGCGAATATGAACTGAATCAGATTGACAAGGCTGTTGTCAATGAAGACGGAAGCTTCACCATAATTTCGGCTCAGGATGATCCGTATATGGCATACCGTTCCCCTCTGTTGCCGGAATAGGCAGCGCGGCGGTTTGCCTTCCGGCAGACAGTATGTCGCAAAAGTTGCTGAAATTCAAAAACCGCTTGCCAACAAGCGGTTTTTTGTTGCAAATAATCAGCCGCCGCATTGCATTTGGGGAATGGCTTACTCATAATGCCGATACCTCTGTGCCGCAGCACATATTGCGTCAGCTATGGTTTTATCAGTTCCTGCAATGCCGGGTTGCGGCTTAAATCGCCGAGAACCGCAGCCGCATCGCCGTCCTCTCCGCCGGTATTGAAAATATCCTTTTCCGTTTCGGCAAAGCTCATATATCGGGCGTATGATTGTACAGATGCGACCGAGTCAAAAACCGGAGCATCCGCGCGGGCAAAAATATCGCCCTCAATTTCTTCGATTTTGATTGGATGCATATTTTCCTCTGGTTCGTTGACGGCTTGCGGAATATCAATCGGAAAATCATTGTTGCGGTATTCCTGATGGTTAAAGCCGCGTTCATGCTCTTCTTCATGCTGCAATAGCTGTTTTTCGCTGTCATTTTCGGCAAAAAATGCCGCCGCTCTGGTATCAAGTTTTATTTCATCTTGGATGTAAACCGATACGTCGTCAATCTTGACGTCTTGCAGTTCGGCCAGCTCATGCCCGTCTTTTGACACGATGATTTTATATGTGCCGTATGGTATGGAATCCAAAATGAAAAATCCGTCCACATCGGCAAACGTCATCCCTTGTTCCTTACCGGCGTAATCAAACGCTGTAACCTGATAGCCGAACATACGGATGTTGTCGTCATTGGCAAGTTTGCCTTCAACCGCACCGCGATGGATGAACGGAATGGCGACGGTTCGTACGGTACCCGGCCGCAGCACCAGCTTTTTCTCTTCGTTTTTAGGCTGCAGGGCAATATCCAGCAGCGTTTCCGTGTCAACATTCAAAATTGTTTTCTCGTATGTCTGCAGGTCGGTTAAAACCGCCACGCCGTTTTCGTCGGTATAGACTTCTTTTTCCAGCCCGTTGGCATTCAGCCCGATTCCCTCAAGAGGATTGCCGCTTTCGTCAGCAAGTTTGACATACATCGTGCCCGTATCGCTGAGCTTGGAATTTGCCGAAGTGATAATGCCCATTCTGTCCGGCGTCTTGGCAAAGCTGATGTTATAAGTCAGATATGAACTGATGTTGAAATCGCGGTCAACTTCGAGCGTCGCCGTCAATCCGCCGAACGGGAAGACCTGTCCGCCGGAAAATGAGAAATAATCCATGTCTTCAATCAGGTTGCGCGTATATTTTCCGGAAAGATATGTATTGCGTCCGGTGCGCCAGTCCAGCCGGGTAGAAAATTCCGTGAACCGGCTTTCCGGCGACGTTTCGTATGTCAGCCATGTCTCGGAAGAAAAATTTCCCCACCATTTGTAGGCTCCGCCGCGTACCGTATTATACGGTTTTTCCGAATGGGCATAATCGTAGTAATTGTCCTCAAGGGTAAGGTTCAGTCCGTTTATCAGCTGTTTGGACAATCGCGCCGTCATGTTGTTAAACGATGTCTGGTCGCTCTCAAGCGTTCCCTGCCGCCAGCTCAGATAATACGGTACCCGCCAGGGCAGCATGCCCGACAGTCTGGCTTCAAACTGTTCGTCAAGATATTCGTCGCCGTAGAACGAAACCGGCGAGTGGATATTGTTGAACTTGTCATAACCGGCATAAACCGTTCCGATATAAACGTCGCCCTGCCATTCCGCGTGGTGTCCGAATTCCTGCGTATCCAGGTTTTGCTCCAGATTATATTGGATAGAACTTCCCTTAATCGCATACTGGGCGCCAGCCATGCCGAAATGCTGCGTCTCAATACCCGTATCCGCATCAGGCGTCTGCGTAAAACCGCCCATTAAAGTCAGGTTGTCGGTCGCGCCGTAATAACCGGTAAGGTCAATAATAGGCGTGTCTTTGCCTTCGTATTCAAATGGCTCGTTGTCTTCTATCAGATAGCGGTACGGTTGGTATGCCGCCGCCGTATAGCCGAACTCGCCTTTTTTGACCGGGCTGGTACCGGAATAGTAGCGTTCATACTCGGTGCGTGTTTCGCCGTACGGGCCGTAAAAGACCAGCTTAAACGTATTCAGGCCATACGAAACCGGCATATTCGGAAAGTTGTACTGTCCGTTGACGCCGTTTTGTCTGTAACCGACCAGCTGTTCGTTCCAGTACAGCTCAACCTGCCACCCGTCGAGCAGCGGGCCGGTAATGTCAATCGTCTTGTTGGCGGACATCACCAGATTCTTAAAGCTGCTGACTGCCGCGCCGCGTCCGTAGCTGGCATCGGCAAAGTAAGAAGAACTGAGCCCGCTGATATCGCCGACTTTCAGAGTCTTAAGGTTAAACTTATTTTCGGGTTCGTCCAGAAACGTCCTGCTGCCGGAAATTCTGACCCTCGGGTTGCGGTCGGAATATGAGTCGCCGTAAATATAGGTGTTGACGTCCAGCCCGCCGGCAATCATTGCCAGATTAACCGAATATGCGTCGCTGTTAAAACTCTTTCCCGTATCATTGGAACGTCCCCAGCCTTTGCCCAGCGTAATGTCCACCACCGGTTCGCCAAACCAGCGGTTGTCAAATTCGTAGTTGCTGAAACTGTCCTGTTGGAAATTATAAGAACCCTTGCCGCGTTTTTTCTCGGCTTTCAGCTTTGCCGTTGTCGGAAAGTCCTTTTCCCGGTCAAGCGTCATCTGCATATTGAGCTTATTGATTTTTATCTGCATCTTGAGCAGGCGGATATAAAAGTCTGCGGCAAAAAAGACCGTCCCGTCAATAACCGTCATTTCGTCGGCCGCAAAAGAAGAAATGCTTCCGTATGCCGTTACCGTTCGCTGCGCCATATCAATTATAATGGTAGCGTCTTCGTCGTCAGCCATCTGTGCCGTAATCATGTTGCCGTCGATTTTGTATTTCAGGCCGAGGTACGCCGACATCTGCGGCAAAGAAATGTATTTCTTGCCGTTTTTGGCATAAACGTAAGCATAGTCGCTCAGGTTAACCCCTTGACCCACCGGTTCCAAAATCAGCGGTTCATCGCCGTAGTCCGTCAAGTCTTCGGCTCGGGCGGCACTGCCGTTTAGGAAGAGGGCGGCCGCCAACAGCCAAGCCGGGCTAAAGCTGCAGCGCCTGCCTGAATATTTCTTCTTTCGTCTTAGCATCTTCCAGTTTCAAAATTGCGTTATGGATGTTTGCATTCTTGTCCAGAGGCAGGTTAACGTTAAGCGTATCGGTTGACATATATATCTTGACGCCGTTCATCCGGCCGATATCCTTGTCTTTGCCGTCGGCAACGGCAATATTAAAGCGCGACGACTTGTTGCCCAAGCGTTTGAAAACCAGTTCGAGTTTTCCGTCCGGCAGCAGCTTGTAGCTTGAAAGTTCGGTTTTGCTGTACAGATTGTCGCCTTTGGTAATTGTAACCGGCAGTGTAATTGCAAACAACGCCTTGAGTTGCATGGAAAGGGTGTTCGACTTTGCGCCTGGCTTGGCCTTCGGCTTCGGGGCGCCGAGCATAACCTCGCTGATTTTAAGGTGTGAAACGAATTCGCCGTCCGGAGCCTGCGCCAGGCTTTTGCGGGCGATATTGATTGTCTGCACTTCATTCGGTTTTAGCGTAAACTGCCGCGGCGACCAGCTGAGATATTTGTCGGCATAAAAGCCGTTTTTGTCTGTGGTTTCTTTCAGCGCGCCGTTTTCGTCCTGTATGAAGTTGACGAAGCTGACCCGGTAAGTCTGCGTTTCGCTGGACGTATTGATAATCCGTACGCTTTGCACGCGTTTACTCGAGGCGGCATCAAAGTCGATGCTGTACGGAAAAACGGAAATGTTGGCGTCTGCCGTTCCCGCTGCCGTACAGAGCAGCAGCACCGTGGCACACAGTAGCATCGTGGCATACCGCAGCTTTCCTGCCGTTGCCGATAAATGGTTCAAGAAAATATGCGTATTCATTATATAAAGACCTCTCCTGTTAATAAGAAACCGTAACCGTGTAAGTTCCGCTGTAATCGCCTTCCGGCGCATTTGCAGGTACGTTTAATGTTGCGCCGATGTGCATGTCTGCCATATCTGACGCTAATGTAAATTGTGTTCCCGTACTGGCCGTGAAGTTGTTGACGCTAAGGGAATTTCCGCCGCTGTAAATGAAAACCTCGCTCGGCAGCGATACATAAACGGTTCTCCCCGCCGTGCCGTCAATCGTAAAAATTCCCTGCGAAACGTCCGCGTTGTTCATCAGGTAAATCCCGCCCGTTGCCGACCTTTGCCCGTTGTAAGATAATGTAACGGTTCCGTCAGAGGAAGGGGACATCATTGCTCCGAAATTTATGTCTTGCTTTGCCGAAATGCCGAGTTTTTCAGCAATCGTAACGGAAAAGGTAAGTTGGGCGTCATTGGGGGCACACATATATGTGCTTGCAGAAACAGTCATCGTACCGGTATAAGTTCCTGCTTTACAATAACCGTCAATAGTCAGTTCTGCTCCGACATTGATATCCTGCGAACGGTTGCCCAATACACCCAATGGCGCAAGCCAGAAACTGCTCGGATTAAACTGAAGATTATTTAAGGAAAATTCGCAATTCTCGCCGCTTTGTCCGCCGGATATGCCGTTAGGCATCTGGAGTTCATGCGTTACGCCGCAGTTTACATCATACCGGATAATTCCCTGTCGGGCAGAACCCGAACCGCTGCCGCCGTCCCATGTAACGACGCCGTCGGTTCCCAGTCTGGCAACGGTTCTTTCTGCCGTCTGGATAACAGTTCCGAAGTCAGCAGTTTGCGTTACGCTGGCAGAATCTGCATACGTATTTTCGGCTGCAAATATTAAAAAGAAAAGAATTGCCCGATAAAATTTCATATATACCTGCGTATAAAAAACGACCCTTTTTTATACGCAATTTGGCGAGATGTCCGATTGGGCAGAATATTGAAATAAGTCTTTATAAATGTTGATAAATTGAGATAGTCTCTTGCCTAAGAAATATTCATTGCTATTGTTGATTTAAAGGGGTCGTTTAAATTCTACAACGAAAGTATATAATTTAAATAAATCAAAATAATAAGTTATCTGTTTTTTTATACAGCTTTGTTCTAGTAGCTTACGGTTACCTGATAAATTCCGGTATAGTCGCCTTCATCTTGTCCCTGATTAACCGTCAAATCCGCTCCGACTTTGATTTGCCCGCTGGTTCCGTTCAAAGTCAGTTTGCTGGCCGGCTCGGTAACAAAATTGTCAACTGTCATCGAATCTCCTGTACCAGTTAATTCAACGGAATCCGATACTTGGATTGTCATACTTTGATTTTCGGCTCCTGTTACATTAAACAATCCGGCTTCGCCTTTATTGGTGCTGACCAATATACCATTATCACCGCCATCAACACTGCGTGAACCGTCCGTCGCCGAGATTTTTACTTTCTTTGTACCACTGGTCGGAGCCAGAATGGTGCCGAAATCCAATGCCTGAGCTTCCGTAACGGTTACCGGTGCAACAATCTTCGCACTGATATTTCCTTGGCCGGTAGCTTCGGCAGCCCAAACTTCCGCATAACCTAGTGTCAGCACGGAAACTGCTGCCAGTAAATAAATCTTTTTCATATTTCTATCCCCTTAAAAATAGCAATAAATTTTATCAACATCTCAACTTTAAGGTATAAAAAATTAATTTTGAGTTTAAAACCGTCTGCCCATTGTTAAAAAACAACACCAAATTTGTAATTTGCCTTTTCTTTAATACAAGTCAGTTCTTTTCTTTTTCTAAATAAAAATTGCCCGGCCTTATTGAAAGCTGCCGCAGTATTTTACTCCGGACAAAACATATTTGAGATGCTGTCCGGGATGATAAAAAATTGGCTGATAAAAAGTTAATTGATAAAAGGTTAACCGCTAAAAAAGCTAATAAAAAAGCTAATAAAAAAGCTAATAAGATGTTTGCAGAATATAAACGCCGTTTCTGCTTCCGCCTTGCGTTTCTTTGTCTTTGATGTTCAGTGTTGCTCCGACGTCAACCCTCGCTTCGCCGTTCTGCCTGTCCAGCGCGACGATATTTCCCTTTCCGGCATCTGTCGTAAATGAATGGATATCAATGCTTTTGTCTTCATTGTTGTAAATGCGCGCATCGGGAATATCCACCGTAACCGCCTGAGCTTTTGGGCCTTTCAGTTTGACAGAACCGGCTGAATAGGAACTGGTTGCCAGTCCGGGGCCGGTTGTCGTACGGTTGCCGTCCTCGTCAACGGTAACTTTTCCCTGATTGTTTTTAACCATCATCCCGAACGTTAAATCATTTGCGGATTCGGCTGATACCGGTGCGACAATCGTTGCACTGACCCGCCCGGTTGCCGTCGTTTCAATCTTGTTGCTCGCCCGCCGCTCCAGCTTTTGTGCGGCTTCTGCACTTCCCGCAATTGCCGCGCAAACCGCGTAAAATATCAGTCCGGTTTGCCAAATTTTCGCTTTGCGGCAGCTCTTTTTCATAAAACTTTCCGTCCTTTCTGTATGCGCTATTCGGCACTGGCCGTCTCATATTGCGGCTGCTTGACTGTTGTTTTTATCCGGGTAATCCGCATATTGTCGACCTGCATAACTTCATATACGCAATAATCGTCTTCGGTTTTGTCTCCGGCAACCGGTTCGCGCCCGAGCAGATTAAAGACATAGCCGCCCATGGTGCTCTCTTCATGCTCGTTATCGTCGTAAGGGAGCCCCAGACAGTCATAGGCGTCTTCAACCAGATACAACCCGTCAAATTCGCAGACTGTATCATTGATTTTCTTGACCGGTTCCTCGGTGATGTCATCGTGTTCGTCCCGGATGTCTCCGACCAGCTCTTCCAAAATGTCTTCCATCGACAGCAGACCGGCTGTTCCACCGTAT
>ENA-OPIO01000649-OPIO01000649.1-human-gut-metagenome-genome-assembly--contig:-NODE-649-length-10423-cov-2.245274_pt1 | contig 10423 bp, 7 predicted proteins | sample MGYA00241395_ERZ501636 | MGnify/ENA primary metagenome ERZ501636 (study PRJEB25962, sample SAMEA2042198) | human gut metagenome | biome: human gut; feature: human-associated habitat; material: faeces... | reverse complement strand
AAAACCCGCTCTTTCATTATCCCCAAACGGAATATCTTTAAGATATACGCCGCCATACTTAACCTGATTATGGATAACATACTTTAAGCCTGTCTGATGCAACGTGGCCCGATCTTTCTTTCCTGCATAGGCCAACTGTTTTAATCCTACCGCTTTGGCAAGGATCTCTATTTTTGAGGCAGAGTGCCTCCTAGCTAACAGGATAGCATCCACTCTGTCATTATGCTCTTTGCCCATCATGCCGCACGGGAGAACATAAATATAGTTATTTCCGTTATCACATTGGAATAAATTGATAATTTCGTGCCCGATATTGTCTTTACTCTCCAAATATTTACCTGCATACATCAGATTTAATAAAATTTCCCGTTCTTTCATATTTTTTCCATATAAGAGATTTACCGATACAGACTATGTAACATATTCAAAAGTATACTTTTTATTGGCCCATATTAGCCTATGTCCCTCAATAAATCTTTTACTATCCAGACCTCCCCAAGGTTCCCTTCCATACTTTTCCCCTCAAAATTTATTTGAACTTCTGTCACATTCAGGGGAGTTTTCCCTTCTCTATTAGTTTCTTCAACTGCCACACGCGGGAGAAGCCGCGTACAAAGCCTTCATTTAGTTGGCGTACCGTTAAAATATTGCTGGAAGTGCCGTGCTGTAAGCGGGTACTAGTTACATTGTCTATATAAAATATATCCTTTAAGATAATACTATCCCCCTTTATCTGCGCCCGTACCCCACCTCTGGCTTGTTTTTTCAAATATATGGCTTTTACCTATCTTTTGGCAAACAACCCGTTCTAAATAGGGTTTTGCCTCATTTTTGCTCAATTCCGCCAGCGTTGTGCACAGGCAAATATCCCTATAATCCGCATTTTGAATCGTCCGCAATACAAAATCTTCCAGTTGCTCCACAGGAAAACGCGCCCCATTGCGTATTACACAGGATTAAAAGCCTTGGCCCCTTTGTGCCCCGAAGATAGTTTATATGCTCTATCCTGCTCATCCACAAGTACATCTCTGAGCAAGATATCCGTACGGATATGCCTGTGATGTTCTCTCTGTCCCTCTAGCTGTAGCAAATTTCCCAGGTGCCCCTTCTACAAGATTGGCAATAGAATGTCCATATGCCATTTTCCCCTCTACAAGGGTTGCTTCCTGTAACGCCTGCTACATTTGTGTAAACATAAGGGACAGCTCCCTCGCATTCACGCAGCAATGCTTGCTGGGTAGGTTTCACAATTTGATTCGCCAAATTATTCAGCCTATGATTAGCACAATTTAGCTTATCCCAAAAGGATTCGTTTTTGTCCTCCCCTCCGTAATGTACAAATCGCCAGGCAGCCTCACGCCTGGGAGAGAGATAGCCTTTTTCTCTAGTGGGCAATTTAGCAGGATCCACTTTTCCTCTAGAACTCTATCCCTATATAGTCTATGGCATTATAATCTGCGTCAAAACCGTACTCGTAATAGGCTTCGCGCTGTCCGGTCCCCAAATGATGACATAAGCACATTAGCCACGGTCCATACGCATTTTTGGCATACGTACGCCATAAACCAAACATCAGCAGCGGGTCTTTAAGATATTTACTGTACTTCCCCAAAAACAATAAAATATCTTGCGCCGTGAAATGTTCCACCAGTTTCCGGGGGGCTCCGTGGGCAGGATTGGCAATATAATGCCCACCCATCATTTTCCCCATACATACAATACTTCCCGTAACAGCGGGTGCACCGGTGCTAATATAGGTTGCTGTTCCCTCATCATCCCGCGCTAAAGCCTGCTGGGTGCGCTCCACAATTTGATTCGCCAAATCAACCGGACTATGGTTATAGCAGTTTAGTTCATCCCAAAAAGCATCCCCGTCACAGATACTACGATGCCGCAAAGACCGCCATACAGCTTGCCGTTGCGGATTCAAATAGCCCTTATGCGGTTTATGCCGATGAAACATTAAATCTTTTTCCGTTACTTTTCCGGCAGCATAAAGAGCATCAAATAACGCTTCCAACTGTAAATTTTCGTCCTCTTTCGCACATTTCCACGCTTGGAATATTTCGTATTTTTTAACCATAAATTTCTCCTTCCTCTTAGCATATAAAAGAGCGGCGAAGACATGTTGTCGCACCTTTTTACTACACTATAGTTACCATAGAGAGTGTGCGAGGGACAAGCCCGACGACTACACAGCAACCTGCTCCGGCAAGGTGCTAATGCTTGAAAGATGGGATTACTTTCATTAGGTCCAGCTTTACAATGGGTTTTCTTTTTTATGCTCCTATGGAATTAAACCAAACAGAAGATACGTATGAAAATTACACAAAATTCACACAACAATAAACACCCAGCCCCAAACAATACACTTCAACTGGAAGTATTTTTATTTAAATATCTCCATTTTGAAAGAAAACTCATCACGGAGGAAGATTTCAAGAAAGCATGCGGGCACAGTTTAAACGGATGTAAATCCCCCGCAGAATTTCAGGTCAAACTTAAAAGAGCGTATGCCCAGTGTTTGCGCACGTTTTTGACCGAAAAGAAGGACCTTAGCTTTTTGGCTCCATTACAAAGTGACCATCCGAAACGATATCAGGAAGTTGAGCATTACTTAAAACAATTTTATTATGGTATTATTTGCCAGTTGTTTGATGCGCACTATACCCAGCAAATGAGATTTAAATATGAAATGATGGCCTTAATGCTGGATTTTGCCGAGAAAGAAATTTGACACTAATGAATAAAAGGATTGGCGGGGTCTATCTTTCCCGTATCCCTGTCGTAATCAAAACTACAGCTTCCCGGCGTTAAAAAACGTGTGTTTCGTATGTTTAGATGTAATTCTTTGCGGGGAACATGTAAGTTAAAATCAGGGAATTCCTGTAATTGGACAAACCCTATATAAGAACTAAATTCTTCCGGCAAAATAATTCTGTTACGTGCATAGATACTACTCCAACAAGTTGGCACTCCTTTAGGAAAATTAACAAATAAAAACAGTACCTTTTTACGCTCCTGTACTTGGGGCCATAATACAGTGGGTTCAAAATTCTGCCAATCTTCCAAGGAAACCGTTTTCATACACACAGATGTTCTATTTTCCTCAGGAACATCTTCATCTTTATGCCATGTAATCGGATAGTTAGCTATACATTCCAGTGATTTTTGAAGCGCTTGGAACGCATGAACAGATAAATAACCCGTACTAAAATAGAAACGATCTACCCCCGCCTGCAAACATAACAAATCACAAAAATCATTATCAAACTCTTTTCCCCCTTCCAAAATATGAATAGGAACACCCCCTTTTGCTAATTGCCATAATAGATTTATGCGCCACATCCACAACGCATTGTCCTCTGCTCCGCCGAAGAAACTATAACATTCCCCGGGTACAAACGCCTCGCATATCTGCTCCAGATTTGGATAGGGTATTTTAATGCTGTTTTCAAAAGTTTCCTTTTTATCTTCTACCCTATTAAAAATAGGTTTGAACCTTTTGACCATTTCTTGCATAGTTATCATAACACTTTCTCCTTTAATTGACGCGAAACCCGATGCCATTGCCCGTCTTGTTTTGTTTAAGCCGTTGCTCATCAAGCAACATCTGTCTAAGTGCCTGCAAATTATGTTCTTTTCCCAAAATCTCAGCTTTATTTTTGACAAGCATAAAATCGCCAGGTGTTAATTTTGTTAATTCCTCCACCTCTGCTTCTTCTATCATCACGCGGAAAAAATACCTAAAGGCAGAACACACTTGTTTCAAGGTAAGGAAGTAATACTTTACCTTAAAGCTAAACCGCCGCAAACAGGCTGGGTCCAAGCTTTCCATCAAATTTGTCGTACAGATAAACGGATAAGGGTGCGATTCCATCCAGGTCAGCATTTCGTTTACGCTGGAAATTTCCCACGAACGCATGGCGGCAGAACGATCCCGCAAAAAACTGTCTGCCTCATCAAAAACCAGCATGACTTTGGTTTCCTTGGCCTCTGCAAAGGCACGCGCAATTTTTTGTTCTGTTTCCCCCACATACGGGCTGATTAAATCCGAGGCTCGCCGCTGCATTACTTTTAAATTAAGTCCTTCCGCTAAATACCGCGCATAAGCGGATTTCCCTGTCCCGCTAGCCCCGTATAAGCAAAGTGAGAAATTAAGCCGCCCCAGCCGTTTTAATTGTTCGGTTAAGGCATTTAAATCCATATCGGCATGGATAAGCGACGGACTAAAATTTTCCACACGGTTTGATGCTACCGGCTTTTTATAGCCGCCATTGAGGGCTTGTGTCATAAAAGACAAATGCTCTTGAACAGTATTCAAGTCTCCTTTTGCCATATGTGCTACTTGCGCCGCACCGGCAATCATGGAAGGTGGTACTTCGTATTGTTTGGCAAGTGTCAATGTATCATTCTGACTACACGCAATTTTATTTTCCTTCAGATACTTATGCCAAATTTTTTGACGTACTTCCACAGGAGGCTTATTAAAGCACACCGCTAAAGTAAATCGCCGAATATATGCCGGATCCATACGGTGTATTTTATTGGTCGTCCAAATAACAGGAATATCGTTATTTTCCAATAAATTATTGATTTCCATTTTGTTTGTGCGCGTTTCTAAACTAGAGAACATATCTTCCCCCTCGTCAAAAAGAAGACATGTATTCTTAATGTTTTTAAGTAAAAACTGTTTGCGGTAGAATTGTTGCAAACGGTAATTTTTCCCGTATTCGCCTCCATTGCAAACACCCACCGGATATAAGTCCAAATTTGCCGCTTTGGCCAAAACTTTGGCAAAACTGGTTTTGCCGGTACCGGGTGCTCCGTAAAGCAGGATATTAAAACCCTTGGTATGTTTAGCCCCTTTCATCAGCCGCAGGGCCAAATTGGCCGCCTCTACATACGAAAAATCTTGGCTGGAAAATTCATCCTTATAATCCAAAGGTGCACCGATAAGCGCTTTATAACGAGCCTCATCATCTTTGTGGCATGTATTGATAAATTCCCTTGCCCATCCGGTCAATCGACACCCTGTATTCAAGCGCACTTCCTCTACAATCCCCAATCGTTTTAATGGAGCGCTATCCCTTAAAAGCGTAGGACCTGCCCCACTAGGAAGCCCCGCCAACATAGTCAAAACATCTTCTTTCTCTATAATATCGCGATTGAAAAGATTCAAGCACTCCCGCAATACGTCATTATTACGGGCAGCACTTAAAAACCGAACAACCATTTCTTCTTTTTGATTCAAATGTAATATGCGTACAAGGTACGAAATATTATTATCTTGTGCGGACGGAATAAGTTTGGTATAAACCGGCCCGTATTTGCCCAAGGCATTCACTATTTGTGAATACAAGTTTTTTGAGGTTTTGTCTTCATTTTTTTCTTTGGGGATAGATACCAACAGTCCCCTGTCCTTTATGAGATTAATCCGATTGAATTTCCAAGCACAATCCTCAAAGGTATTCAAGTAAGGCAGCAGCTTGTTCAGATAGTAAAATGCCTCATATTGCTTGCGCGTGTACTTCATAAGATTGTTCTCCTTTTCTGTTAAATTACTTATAGGATAACAAGACTGTACGACAGCATATTGTCGCAACAGATATATAAAACCTAAATAAATCCCAATCTTTTAAGAACTGTTATCCAATCTCTAAATACTGATTAGAAGTCTTGGCAAGTTCGGCAATCGCTTCTAAAATACATCTGTATTATTTGTTTCTGCCATACGGCCTCAAGGAGGCAAGATTTTCGTCAATTTTTTATTACTCTAAATATTGTTAAAATAGGATTTTTTTGCATACTGCTATCTTTATATTTGCTCAAATTTTGATTCAATTTCTTTTCTAATCTGTGTACTTGAGCAATTAAGACATAACATATACGCAGGATACCGCTAAAAAGTTCTGTTCCAAGTAACCAAGCGATATGCCTTCCTGTATCCTGAAAATGAAATATTCAAAAAATTTAAGAAAAAGTACGAATTAAGAATAGAATTTAAAGACCTGCAAGAAAGATGGAAGAAATATGGCAGTGATATCTATTCTGAGATGGGATCTCTGAATTAATTAACAAATATAAAGAAGTTAAGGAATTTCTAGATAAATTTTTATATAACACTTATACAAAATAATTTTTAGCAAAATTAGAGATCCAGGGAATTGATGCCCCTGGATCTGTGTTAATATGTAATGGTGTAAAAGAATTGGGGTGGGAACATTCACAGATATGGAGGCTATATTATTAAAAGCTCCCAATTTCATTACCATGTCAGCTAAATTGGTCAGGCAGTCCATCTAATATGGAAATGCTCCTTGTTTTTACAACATATCCGACAAACGATGTCCTAATTCCCCTTTCTTATACATCTTGTTTTTCTACTGGATAGATTTTATTTTTTTTCTGCCTTAATCTTTAGCACCTGCTCCTTGATTTTGTCATAAGTTCCCGTAGCTTCCGGATCCTTTTTCTTGGCCTGCGCTATTACTTCTAACGCCTTATCAAATAACCCAACCCAAACATACATCATGGCCGCAAAATGCGTTTGGATTTCTTTATGAGGCACACCTGTATTAAATACTTCTATTGCTTTTCTATACTGTTTGTTTAATATCAAAAAATAAATGCAATAGGTAAAGAGCTCCTCATTCTTTCCATCTTGCTCAAAACCCTCCAACGCGTATTGTAAAGCCCCGTTATAATCTTTCCTGGTGTAGCAAACCAAAGCCGCCTGCTTATAAGGCCAAATATCCTTTGGATCTTCTTCTATAAGTTGTTGACATTTTTTTAATGCTGCTGCATGCTGTTGCGCTAACCAGTAAAAACGCGCTATTATCTTTTTAAATTCGCGTTTTTGCCAGTTTCTATACATCGTGTTCTTGAAAAATTGGTCGTCGGCATACTCATTAAGTTTCACAAGCATTAGCATCAGCGGAAGCGGTGCAGCTCTAAAGAGAGGGTCTTGCAAAATAATAGAAAGAGCATTTTCCTTTGTGGCATTCATAGGTATCCATTTACCTCGGCTTTGTTCTCGTTTTTTCTGCTCTTTGCGGCCGGCTTTGACTACTTCCTTTTGAATCGGAAGCACCCATTTACACGGTTTTCCCAGGCTGGCGGTCATAACATCTAACATATTTACAAAATCCTGCACATTTTGAGGGGTTATGTTAAATTTACCCCACTCAAAATCCTTACGCACGCAGTAATTCAGGTTTTGAGGATTAGGTTTATAGAGAGGCAAACCGGCATTTTCCAAGGTTTCTATATCACGTTGAATGGTACGCCGGCTGACGCCGTTTTCCCGTGCGGCATGATCCAAATTAAGCACGCCCTGATTTAGGGTAATCATCAGATTAATCAGACGCGACAAGCTTTTTCTTACCTGTTTATTTCTTTTTTCAGGTGTTTTGGACGACAGTTTAGTAAAGTCTTTTTTTATTTTCATATATGTTCCTATATTATAATATTACTGACCTTGTAAAAATGTCCCACCTAGCCCATTCACCGGCATTACGATATAAACCGCAAGGCCGTTATTTTATTCTCAGCATTCAAACAAACATTTTCCTCAGTTATTGCAAACTATTTCTTAAAACATCTACGATTTTTACCATGGCCCAGGTATCTTGTTCACAGTATTTGAGTAAATCCTTGCGGAGTTGTTCCTGTTCGGCAGGCGGGAGTTTTTCTGCATACAACATATCAAATGCCTCCATAGCGTCCCCACCGTTGGCCACGGCCATACCATCGTAACTCATTTCCGGCACGAGAGCGGGCAAGACCTTTTTAATAGACCAACTGCCATGCATCTTGGGGTGCAAATAATCCTCTTTAAATACATCTCCCGTATCAGCAAAACGCTCAGTCATATCCAGCAAGCGTCGGGCATCTTTTTCAGGTAAGGGTAAATCGCGCGCCATCTCTTTAATACGGGTCTTTTCAAAACTCGCGTTATGGGCAATAATCGTCCCCCCAGGCCCGATATATTTACACAATGCTTCCACGCACCCGATACGGGGGTCCTCTTTCCCTGTGGAAAGATACTCATAATGCTCAAATTTACCATTTAACTCTCGCTGTATATGTAACGAGAATTGAAATGGAATTTGCTGATAAGGACGCGAGTATTTCCACAAAGGCACAACAGGCTGGGTCGTTTCAAAATCCAAGTAATAAAGTGGATAATTTAATTTATGGAGCCACGCGGCTACAGCCGCCTTATCAATATAAGGTTTTTGGCTACGGCACACTTCTATCCAGCGGTTGTATTTATCATTATCAAAACTATTCGGCGGCAAATCAGCTATGCGCACCATCCCCCGTGCCAGGTATTCCCGCGCCTTATGACTGCGTAAAAGATCAAATACGGAATCTTCAGGAATATCTTTCCAACAATAATCATAACATTCGCATTCTTTGCACTTACTCTTATCTAATTCCGTCTCCGGTTCAGATTCGGCAAGCAATTTTTCAATGGCGGCTAAATTTTCATCAATATCCGTGTCTGTAAAGAGCTCCCCGTCCATGGGCGTCAAAAGGAAGAAGTGGTTAAAATCCGGCTCATCGCTTGTCATAAAATAATCGGAATTGATGTGCATAAGATAACAATGTTCCGGCGTAATCTGACTGTGGCTGAGCACATAGCGCTGAATGGAAATATCGTCTACATAAATAGCATTAATGTTGCGTCCACTGCTTTTGACTTCCACCAAATTCCACCCGGTAGGAGTTTTTTCCAAAATATCCACAAATACCAAAATACCATTATAAGCAAATGCGGCTTCATAAATAGCGGGGACGCCCTGCCTGATGAGTTCTTGCGTAGATTTGATGGCCTCTTGCGGGTTTTTGAATCCGCCTTGCACCAGCACTCCCCCCGGAAAGCGTTTCCGGGCCAATTCACCAATAAAACGCCCTCTATCAAAGATTTTTTGCAATTCAGGGCTTGGCGGAGCAATAACCTCTTTTTTATTGCGCCACAGCCACAAACGGTTTGGGCAGCTACGGTATTTTGTATATTGCGATTTGGATAAATTCATAAGTTCCTTTTATGCTATTCTAAAAGACAAAAAAATGCTGGGTAAGTTAGCATTTTTATCATATAAATCACAATTATATGCTAGATGGCGTTTGCTCCATTCTTTCCGCCTTCCGCCGCTGTCTTTTATGAATAAATATAGCATTCCCTTCTCATCTTTTTATTGGCCAAGTTGGAAGAAGAAATTTCCTGTATAAAATGTATGTTCTCACGTTATTTTTTCCAGGATAGCGTGTTCAATCATTCCTTCAGCTCTCTTGGGGACATAGTATAAGGTTCAGGAAAAACTACCTATTGGTGCTATCTTCTTCACTTTTATTGCAGTCGCTCGCGCGACTAATTAAATTATCATTTTCATCATACAAATCAAGTAATATAAACGCAAGAGCCATCGGCAGTTTCCGCTCAATTCGCCACTCTTTTATACCCAGCATACTTCCTTTCACTTGGCGAATCTGTTTTTTTCTTCTTTTTCCTGGTTCGCGGGCATATTTCACTAAAGACCAATCTATAGATTGCATACGAAAACTCACCCTCCGTCTAAATTCAGCGTATAATTCTTCCTCCCGTTTCCTTGATTCTTCACTATTCTTTTCTTTGTCCTCCATAAAAACTGCCTGACAACGGCAACAATAATCTTCGTCCAAATGATAAATTTGGGCAGTATTCTCAATATCTTGCCAATAGTCTATTTCCGTATATCCTTTATAACCAATCCACGATAATTCCGGCTCTTCATCATAATAAAAACGGCCTTCTGCATAATTCCAATGCCGGTAATCATAAATTTCTGCGAAGAACTCCACTCCCAAAATCTCTATTTCAAGTCTTACTCCGGCATGACAACAGTATCTATCCCAATTCCATTCGGCCCTAAAGGCATTTTCCCCGATATAAACTAACTGTATATCTAATTCTTTGTTTTTCATACCCAGAAAATGCTGAATAACTTTGCGCCAATTTATTTTTTCTATATATTTCCAAAACATAAACAGCCCACGACCTACCCATACAAAAGGGCAGGATTTCAAAAAATTTTATACGCCAGAACAACCTTCTGCAAGATAATAGGATAATAAACCTGCGCGACAACATAGTGTCGCAATACAAACTATATTTAAATCGTATTTTTTAAGAGGCTTAAAATCCAGCGGGAGGCTCTCTGAAAAGTGTAAGCTGTCTTGACGGCCAAATGTTCTGCGCTGAGCGGTATTTTACCGTGAACGGCACAATATACGCCTCCGTGGAATATCCGTGGGAGTTAGTGGACACTCCAGAAGGTGGCTGCCGCCCCAAAACAGAACCCTTCATAATATATCTATTCAAAAAGGTCTTAAAACCCATTGTTTTAGACGAATATCCCAACACAGGCCCTATCTT
>ENA-OPIO01000647-OPIO01000647.1-human-gut-metagenome-genome-assembly--contig:-NODE-647-length-10453-cov-5.025197_pt1 | contig 10453 bp, 9 predicted proteins | sample MGYA00241395_ERZ501636 | MGnify/ENA primary metagenome ERZ501636 (study PRJEB25962, sample SAMEA2042198) | human gut metagenome | biome: human gut; feature: human-associated habitat; material: faeces... | reverse complement strand
GAAAAGTTCCCGTCGTGCGCGGCGACGGGTGCCAGCGGCGCGCCGCAGGTGTCTTGGCAGAAGGTAAAACTCAAAAAGGCGGAAGAAGTGTATCTGGTATGCGGAACGGGTATACCGAGTGAATCAGAACATGAGTATTATATTTATTTTTCAACTGTCACCGCTACCTCTTGTATGACACAAGATGGAACTAAACATGGCTGTACTAATGTAAATTTGTCTGGGGCGTTGAATACGGCTGAGGTCGGGCCGGTTTATTCTTGTCCAGCTGAAATTCAGGCGCATTTAGCAACACACTTACTTCCTCTTCCTGCTGGATGCAGTATTGGGAATCCTTGTTTAGCTTGCACCAAAACAACATACTTTGATGTTATTGATAGTGCTATGTGTGTTGATTTGTTGGAGGCACCAGTTCCTACTGTCCGTTATACAGTTAAAAATGTTTTATGTAAGAAAAAATCATAAAAGTGGTTTCAAATTGCAGGAAGCTTATTTAATGAAACTCCCCGGGTGGATACACCCGGGGAGTTGTTTGCTTGTACGAACGTCAAGATTAGTTCATCAGCTCCAGCCAGGCTTCTTTTTCGGCCTGGAGTTTGGCCTTGGTTTCGTCGGCTTTTTGCTGGAGTTGTTCTTTGGCTACGTCCGCGGCGGTTTTTTTGCCGCTGGCTACGTCGGCCGCGTTTTTGGCGTCCTGATAGGACTGCTTGGCATCCAACAGTTTCTGGCGGGTTTCGGCGGATTTTTCAAGCGCCTGTTCCAGCGTCATGGTCTGGTTGGCCGTGGTGGCCTGCGTGCCGGAAGTGGAGGCGCAGCCGGCGCCCAGCGCGGCGGCGATTACGGCGAGAAGTAAAGTTTTTTTCATCAGTATGCTCCTTAAACGTAATTTTCTATATCTTATAACATATTTTATAAAAAATTAAACGCGATTTGTCACTTTCTCCCCCCTCTTTTGGCCGTGCGGCAAAATGCGCCGCCGCAAAACTTTGTACAATTAAAAAAACGGCGTAAGGAGATTTTAATATGTATATTGTTGCGGTACTGGCCGGCATCGGCGTGGGATTTTTGTTTGCGTGGCTGTGGCTTTCCGCGCGCGTAAAAGCGCTGGAGGAGCAGGGGCGGCGTTTGGCGGCGTTGGAGCCGGAAACGGAGCGTTTGCGGGCGGAAAATGCGGGCCTTTTGGTGGAGCGGACGCGCCTGGAGCAGGAAAAACTCTCTTTAGAGCGCGAAAAAACGCTGATTGAAAAGAATTTTAAGGATTTGTCTTCCACTTACCAGGCCCAGTTTTCGGAGCTGGCTTCCAAAATTCTGGACGATAAGAGCAAAGGGCTTGAAGCCAAAAATTCCGAGGCTTTGCGTCCGCTTGCGCTGCATTTGGAAAGCTTTGTCAAAAAGGTGGCGGAGATGGAACGCCAGAACACCGCCGTGCAGGCGCGGCTTGAAAAGGGCCTGGCGGACGTGATTAAATCCACGGAAAAAATTGACCAGAGCGCCGTGCATTTAACCAACGCCATCAAGGGCGAATCCATCGTGCGCGGCAGTTGGGGCGAGGAAACGTTAAAACGTATTTTAGACGCGGCCGGTATGAAGGAAGGGCTGGATTATTACCAGCAGGTTTCCGACGAAGGCAAACGCGTGGACGTGCAGATTGCCCTTCCGGGCGACCGCTGGATTGTGGTGGATTCCAAAACCATTTTCAACCATTACGTGCAGTATTTTAACGCCCAGGACCCGAAGGAAAAGGAAACGTTTTTAAGCGAGCACGTAAAAGACGTTAAAAAGACCATCAAGGATTTAAGTTCCAAAAAATATTACAAAAAATTTCAGGCCCAGGGCGACAAAGTCCAGCCCGATTATACGCTGATGTTCGTCTATCCCGAAAGCGCCCTCTTGGCGGCGGTGGAGGCGGACCCGGAAATTTTAAACGAAGCGTGGAAAAACAATATTGCCCTGGTGTCGGCCACGTCGCTGATGAGTACGCTTAAAATGGTGTCCAAGCTTTGGGATATAGACAAACAGCACGAGTATATGGACGACCTGAAGGAAGATATTTTAAAACTGGTGGAAAAGTTTAATGATTTCCTGGTGAACTTTGCGCGCGCGGAGAACGCCGTGGCAACCGCCGCCGACGCCGTAAAAGTGGCACGCGGGCATATTGACGGCAACCGCGGGGCGTTTCTGCCCGTGGCGCAGCGCATTGTGGATATTTACGAAGTCCCCCTCACCAAAGACAACGCGCGCCTGCTCAAGCGTATGAATTACGATTATACGGGGCATAAAGGCAAGGGGCAAACCCCGCCCAAAGAACTGCCGCCCGCCGCGGAAAACGGATTATTCGGCTGACAAAAAACCCGCCTTCACCGGCGGGTTTTTTATCGGACGTCTAAGCGTGTTATTTCTTTTTAAACACCACAAATTTGTTTAAGAAAAAGCTCACCATCGCCACCAAAAACGAACTGATAAGCCCCGCCAGATAGAGGTTTTCCATACCCGCGCCCGTCAGCAGGCGCAGAATGCCCACGTTTAACAGGTAGCACAGCGCGTAGACGGCGAAAAATTTGAAAATCAGGCGGTTGTCCGGGTTGGCGAAAACAAAATTTCCAAACGTTTTAAAGCTGAAAAATATGCCGATAACCGTGGACAAAAACACCGCAAGCGCATAGTGCAGCCCCGCGAAAATAAACAGCGAATACACGCCGTACGCAAAAGCCGTGTTGAGCGTGCCGATAATCAAAAACCGGATAAATTCTTCCGGCAGATGCGTCAGGCGGGCAATAAGCCCGCAGCACTTGGCAAACATTTTTTCTCCTTAACCGCGCGTAAAAAAGCGGTCGTGTCCGTCGTCGTCTTTATTGTAATTGTGTCCGTCCGGGTTGTTCCAGGCCCAAAAATGCGCGGCGGTTAAATACAGGCCCAGCGCGGTTAAAAACGCGCTTAGCGCGTAAAACGCGTGGCGCATATGCCATTCGTATCCTTCGGTGCCGAGCCATTTGTGCATATAGTCCCAGTCCGGCAATGTTTCGGGGCCGGCGTTTAAGAGGGTGATGACCGGGTCCAGGCTGCATCCGGCGTAGTGGCCCACGCTGTAGCAGGCGATGGCCAGCAGTAAAATGCATATGTCGGCCTGAATTTCCCTCCCTTTGCGCAAAAACCACAAAAACGCCAGCAGCGGCACGCCCAGTTCCATCACCGTGCCGCCCCAAATGGTCCAGGCGAAGTTCCCGCCCGAAATCATACGGAAAATAGGGTGCCCGGCTTCGTGTATGCCGATGGTCATCAGCCACAGTACGCCCGCAAACGGGCTGTGGCGCGGCCCCACAAACCACTGGTACATAAAGTATGTTGCCGCGGCAATAAATAAAATCCCTTTCCAGCCGTAGCGCCAAAACAGCGGGCCTTTGCGTTCGGGGTCAAAAATATCCCAAAAACGGTTCCATAAATCGCTCATTTATTACTCCTTTTGTAAGACGAACAGATACTCGTAATTTTTATTTTCGTTTACCCACTTTTTCGTCCAGTTCATATCGGCCATAACGTTCTTTTTATAATCAATTTCCAAAAATTTTATCAGTTTTCCGTTGTTATGGAGTATATCCAGCAGTTCTTCTTTGGCGGCGCGCCCGCCGGAACTGTAGGAAAGCATAATATAACGCGCATCCGTCTGCGCCAGCAGTTTTTCAAGCGCGGCCAGCGCAATAAAGCGGCCCGCTTCGTTCTTGCGGAACTCTTCAAACACCGACGCCGCCTGCGCGTCGCGCGAATCGGTCCGGCGGGCGGCCGCGCCAAACGTGTCCGGCCGGTCGTTGCGGACGACGGTGGTCCAAAAATGGTAATACGACGCATAACGCACGCGGCTGGGCGGCATTTTTTCGTTATTGGAGCCGTAGGGCGGGTCAAAATACGCCAGGTCCCAGCGGCGGTTTTGGACGGTTTTAAAAACGTCCTGCGTCAGCACCGTATGCCCCCCGCCGTGTGTAAACCGCGCGGGCAGTTTTAAATATAATTCCCCGGCCGAGCGCGCCGACCAGTGCGAAAGATACGACGAAAAATGCCCCAGCGTACTGTCCACCTTGTCCAGCGCCAGCATAAGGCTCGCGAGCAGGACGCAGGTGTCGGCGTGCGGGAGCCCCAGGCGGTCTATTTCTTCCCGCACCGCGTCTAACTTGCGGGTGTTTTTAAGGCGGAAAGGTTTTTTAGAATCGTTTTCCCCTCCCCCGTAATGCTCGGTAAACCAGCCGTCTTTGCCCGGCAGGGCGTTTAAGTGCGCCAGGAGTTTTTGGTAAAACTCGTCGGGCTTGTCCGCCAGCAAATAACACGCGGCGAATACGCCGCTCCAGTCCGCCGTGTCGTTGGCGGTAAGCGTATACCCGCTTTGCGCCAGCGCCTGCGCCACGCGCGTGGTGCCGCTAAATCCGTCCAATACCGTTTGTACGCCGGGAAGTTCTCCCGCCAGTTCCAATATATAGGGCAGAAGTTTTAGTTTGGAGCCCGCGTATTTGATGCCTTCGGTGCGGACGGACGCCGTCTGAGGAGCGGTAGTAATCATATGTAATATATTCTACTTGAAATAAAGGTTTTTGCGTACGGATTTTTGCGCGGGACGGATTTTGTCTACCCCAAAAAAGGGTTAGTTCGGCGCCCGCCCCAATCTGTTTCTCCTCTGGAGGCGCGCAAAACGCGCATAACTAATCCATTTTTAGGGTTGCGGGGGTGCAGACAGAGTGTTACTTTAGAGTTACGGCAAGGACAAGCCGCGCAGTACCAAAGCAGTACCGGCTGTACAAACAGCCGCATTTGTTCAGAACACGTTTACGGGGGTAAACAAACCATGAGCACCATCAAGACCGCGTTGGCCGTTATGCTGGTTTTAGCTTTTCGGCCGCTTACGCGCAAAACTATACGGACGCTTCGTCCGCGCCGAAATCTTCGGCCAAGCACGAACAGCGTCTCATGTCCCGCCAGCAGGTGGAAAGCCATCCGTTTTCCGAATTTGGCCAGGGATATTTAAACGCCAAGAACGACCTGGCCGACAAGCTGGGCCTGCAGGTGGGTGTGGACGTATCCTATACCGTGCAGCGCGTGGCGCCTAACGGCAGGCAAACGGCCATCCAGGGTATTTACTACCCTTATTTAACGTGGACCCTGTTTAAAGACCGCGCCCTCGGCTCCGGTACGGTCAACGTCAACTACAACTTAATCCGCTACTGGGGTTCCGAAGCCGCCGTCCTGCAAGAACGCTCCAACGTCGTCAGCGCGTTTAACGACTATTCTTCCAACCAGGAAATTTTCTCGCAGCTTTCTTACACGCACACCCTTCCGGGAGATTTAAACTGGCTGTCCGTTACCGTGGGGCAATTTCCCCTCTACAACTTTGACGGTACGGAATTTTTGGACAACCAGCAAACCGCACTGATGAACTATTCGCTCTCGCAAAATGCGTCTTCGGCTTATCCGAGTGCGTCCTTGGGGGCGTACGTCCAGGCGCAGAACAGCCAATGGACCGTGGCCGCCGGCTATCAGGACGCTACGAACGTCACTGGCGCGCAGATTCACGGCAGAACCGCTTTTGACGGCAAATATACGGGCTTCGGCTCCGTCGCGTGGACGCCTTCCTTCGGGCTGGGCGCGGGGCAGTACGGCGTGCTGTATTACTATCAGCCATCCGTCTCGGCGCAGAACGAAAACGTCAACGGCTGGTCCGTCAACGCGATGCAGAACCTGGGCGACAAGTTCGCCGTATTCGGCCGCGCCAACGGTTCTACGGGCGGCGCGACGGCCATCAAAAATTCGTATGTGATGGGCGCGGCGTGGTTAGATCCGCTGGAACGCAACCCGCAGGATGCCATTACCTTCGGCGCGGCGTACAACCGTTTAAGCGCCAAAGGGATGGGCTATCCCGAGCAGATGCGTTCAAGCGAAACGGTTTTTGAGCTCCAGTGGGTATGGGGCATCGGCAAATTTATAACGGTCACACCGGACTTGCAGCTCTATCCGAAGGCCGCTTCCAACCCGGACCAGGGGGTAACAACTGTGGTCGGGTTGCGTACAACCGTAATGTTGTAATGGGGTAAAAACAAGCAGTACAAGGAGATAAATACTATGGAAAATAATACGACTACTTTGGGGACCAGATATCCTACGTTAGCTTTCATTTCGGGCGGCGCGGGCCAGGCGTCCGACGGCATTCCGCCTCAGCCTTTTGAGACGTTCTGCTACGACTCCGCCTTACAGCAGGCGAAAATCCAGGACTTTAACGTCATTCCGTACACCTCGGTTTTGCCTAAAGACCTGTACCAGAACATCTATCCGGTTGACGAAGTGGCCAACCAGTTTACGCACGGCGCGGTGCTGGAAGTGATTATGGCCGGCAACGGCGCCAAAATTGAAGACCACAAAGCCATCGCCACCGGGTTGGGCGTCTGCTGGGGTAAAGACAAGAAAGGCAATCTGATTGGCGGCTGGGCGGCCGAATATGTGGAATATTTTGATACTCCCATTGACGATGAAATCGCCAAAGGCCATTGTGAAATGTGGCTCAATAAATCCCTGAACCACGAACTGGAAATCCGCGGCGTTGAAAAACACAGCGAATTCCAGCTTTGGCACAACTACATCAACATTACGCAGCCGTTTGCGTACTGCCTGACGGTAATGGGATTTCTGAACTTTAAATATGCGCCGCTCGCCGTACCGACCGGCAAGAAGGTTCTGGACTGATAAACGTTTGCGGTTGAAAGCGTTTTGGGGGATATATGGGAGATAAAAATAACACGGTTGCCAAGTTAGGGGTAATAGGTCTTGCAGCCATTGTTGTGAGTTCCATGGTCGGGGGCGGGGTTTTCTCCCTCCCCCAAAACATGGCGGCCGGGGCCAGCGCGGGGGCGGTGATTCTCGCGTGGCTGATTACCGGCGTAGGGATGTATTTTATCGCTAACACGTTTAGCGTACTTTCGCGCGTAAAGCCGAACTTAACGTCCGGCATTTACATGTATGCCCGTGAGGGCTTCGGCCCCTATGTGGGGTTTACCATCGGCTGGGGATACTGGCTCTGCCAGATCTTCGGCAACGTAGGGTATGCCGTCATTACGATGGACGCGTTAAATTATTTCTTTCCGCCGTATTTTGCGGGCGGCAATAATTTGCTCTCCATCGTATGCGGCTCGCTCTTAATCTGGGTGTTTAACTTTGTCGTGCTGCGCGGGGTAAAGCAGGCGGCTGTTTTAAACGTCATCGGCACCGTGGGCAAGCTGGTTCCGCTGCTGCTGTTCATCCTTATCCTTTTGTTTACGTTCCATATGGATAAGTTTGACTTCAACTTCTGGGGCACGCTTACCGAAGGAGGCAAATCCTTAGGCGGTCTGCCCACCCAGTTAAAGAGTACTATGCTCGTTACGTTATGGGCGTTTATCGGTATTGAAGGCGCCGTGGTGCTTTCAAACCGCGCAAAAAGCCAGTCCGCCGTCAGCAAGGCGACGCTATTGGGCTTTTTGGGTTGTTTGGTTATTTATATTGGTCTTTCCGTGCTGCCGTTCGGTTTCCTGACGCAGGCGGAGCTGGCCGCGATTCCAAACCCCTCCACCGCCGGCGTGCTTGAAAAAGTGGTCGGTCCGTGGGGCGCGTGGCTGATGAACATCGGGCTGTTGGTGGCGGTTCTTTCGTCCTGGCTCGCCTGGACGATGATCACCGCGGAAATTCCCGCGGCGGCCGCCGAAAACGGCACGTTTCCCAAACAGTTTGCCATCCAGAACAAGAACGGATCGCCGTCCGTGTCTCTGTGGGTAACGAGTATTCTGATGCAGCTCGCCATTTTAATGGTGTATTTCTCTAACAACGCGTGGAATACGATGCTGTCTATTACCGGGGTGATGGTGCTCCCGGCGTATATCGCGAGCACGGCTTATCTGTGGAAACTGACCGAAGACGGCGAATTTACCAAAATTTCGCCTAAAGGACGCGCGGCGGCGCTTATTACGTCTACGCTGGGTACTGTTTACGGCGGCTGGCTGATTTACGCGGCCGGACTCAAGTACCTGTTCCTGGCGGTTATTTTCCTGGCGCTCGGTATTCCGATATTCGTCTGGGCCCGCAAACAGCAAAAAGACGGCCAGCCCGTCTTTAAGGAAGGCGAAGTGGCCGTGGTTACGTTGCTTATCGTGTTCGCCTTGGGCGCAGTCTACGTGTTTTCCAGAGGGCTTGTAAGCATCTAGCGTGCGGACGTAAAACCGCTTAAAAGGCCGGGCTTTATCCCCGGCCTTTTTGTATAATGATTAATTAAAATACCGTTTATTTTATTACCATGACCGACGAAAAATACGAAAAACTCCCCCCTTTTTACGGGGCGCTTAAAAAGTTTGCCAAAAAGAAAGCCGCGCTGTGGAGCACGCCCGGCCACGCCAGCGGCAACGGGCTTAAATCCTGCCCGGCCGGAAAAGATTTTTATGAATTTTTCGGCCATAACCTCTTTTATGCGGACGTGTCCAGCAGTGTGGAAGAGCTGGGCTCCGTTCTGGAGCATCAGGGGCCGCCCGCCGAAGCCGAACGCCGCGCCGCCGAAATTTTTGGCGCGGATGTTACGTTTTTTGTATTAAACGGCACTTCTACGGCGAACAAAGTGGTGTTCTTTGCCACCGTCGCGCCCGGGGATTTGGTGCTGGTCGGGCGCAACTGCCATAAATCCGTTATGCACGCCATTATTATGAACGAGGCCATACCCGTTTATTTAACCCCCAAACCGTGTGCATACGGGCTGATCGGCCCGGTGGGGTTTGAACAGTTTTCCCAAAAATCCATCCGCGCCAAAATAGCGGCCAGCCCGCTGGCGACCAATAAAAAAGCCGCCAAAGTGCAGCTGAGCGTTCTTACCAATTCCACCTACGACGGCGTGATTTATAATGCCGAAAAAGTGAAATCCCTGCTGGCGGGTTCCGCGCGTTTTTTGCTTTTTGACGAAGCCTGGTACGCTTACGCCGCCTTTCACCCGTTTTATGAACACCGCTATGCCATGAGCCTGTGCTTTAAACGCCGCGGGCATTATCCTCCCGTCTTTGCCACGCAGTCCACGCACAAGCTGCTGCTGGCGTTTTCGCAGTGTTCCATGCTTCATTTCAGACAGGGAACCGGCAGTGAAAAACTGGACTTGCGGGGACTTGTGGAAGCGAACTTGATGCACGCCAGCACCTCGCCGTTTTACCCGCTGTTTGCGTCTTTGGACGTGAACGCGCAGATTATGAAGGACAGCGGTTACGACCTGCTAAACAAAGCTTTAAACGCCGCCGTGCGTTTCCGCTCGGCGATTCGCCGCGCCGGGGAACGGTATGCAAAAAAGGGCGAATGGTGGTTTAAAGCGTGGCAGCCGGAACGCAAACGGCTGGAGCTGGACCCGAAAGACTGGCGTTTAAAACCCGGGGACAAGTGGACGGGGATGGATATTTCGGAAGAGGACGATTTGATACTGGACCCGCTGAAGGTTACGCTGCTGACGCCCGGCGTAAATGCCGACGCGTCTATGACGGACTTGGGTATTCCCGCCTGCGTGGTAAAAAAATATTTGCAGGCGCGCGGCGTGATTCCCGAAAAGACGGGTTTTTACAATTTGCTTTTCCTGTTTGCTCCGGGGGTAAGCACGGAGCGCGCGGCGGAGCTGTTGCGCATCTTGCACGATTTTAAACTGGAATACGCCGATAATGCCGCCCTGTCCGAATGGTTCCCGGATATTGCCGCGGCCTATCCCGGGCGGTATGAAAAGACGGGCCTTGCCGATTTATGTGCGTCTATGCACGCCTATTTAAAACAGGCCGATATTATGCGCCGTTCGGCTTCGCTTTACAGCGAGCTTCCGGTGCAGGCGGTTGCGCCGCATAAAGCGTATTACGGCCTTTCGGAAGGGAAGACGGAATACGTGCGTCTGGCGGATGCCCCGGGCCGCGTGAGCGTGTTTATGGTGCTTCCGTACCCGCCGGGCGTGCCGGTGATTATGCCCGGGGAGCGTTTCCCCGCGGCGGATTCCCCCGTGATGCGCTTTTTACGCCTAAACGAGGAATTTGACAATCTTTTCCCGGGTTTTGAGACGGAGTTCCACGGCGTGAAAAAAACATGGGAAAACGGCAAAACGGTGTATTGGGTAAGTGTGCTGAACAAAACGAAAAAGGGCAAAGCCGCCTGATTTTAGCCAACAGCTGACGGAGGAGCGCCCCGTTTCCAAGCGGGGCGTTTTCTTGTTCCTTTGCCGCCGGAGCCGTGCAGATTTTACGATACTTGGCGACATTGTTTAAACAATGTGGCTCAATTCGTCGGATGTGTTCGTATAGAGAACCGCCCTCTGATACTTCCCCGAATGTTTCTCTCCCAAGTATCTAAAAGCACCGTATCTTGTCGGGCCCTGGCCAGGCACGCTGCGCGCCGCCAGGACCCCAAGGCCCGGACCCTGCGGGCGGCTTCATACCCCCTTTGTTGA
>ENA-OPIO01000640-OPIO01000640.1-human-gut-metagenome-genome-assembly--contig:-NODE-640-length-10600-cov-3.530488_pt1 | contig 10600 bp, 10 predicted proteins | sample MGYA00241395_ERZ501636 | MGnify/ENA primary metagenome ERZ501636 (study PRJEB25962, sample SAMEA2042198) | human gut metagenome | biome: human gut; feature: human-associated habitat; material: faeces... | reverse complement strand
CCAGCGCGTCTACCGATTCCGCCATCTGGGCATTCCGTTGAATTGCGGTGCAAAGGTAAGAAGTATATATTAAAGTTCCAAATATTTATAGGGGTTTTGGAATATTCTAAAATACTTTTAACATCATCTCTCTTCTATTATTTAATATCTGAGTACAAATAACAAAAGGCTGAATCGGTAAGATTCAACCTTGTTATCTTTTTGTGCTAACAATTACTTAAGCCAATTTAGCAATATGAGCAGCCAGTTTTGACTTTAAGTTAGCAGCTTTGTTCTTATGGATAATGTTGCGTTGAGCTACTTTATCCAAAATCTTTTGTACTTTAGGATACATTGCTACTGCTTCTGCCTTGTCAGTAGTCATACGAAGTTTCTTCACTGCGTTACGCATTGTTTTAGCATAATATCTGTTGTGAAGTCTTCTTTTTTCAGCTTGTCTGATTCTTTTAATAGATGATTTGTGATTTGCCATCTCGACTAATCTTTAAATATTGTTCGTGATTCTGTTTATTATGTAGCCCGTGGGAGAATCGAACTCCCCTTTCAAGAATGAAAATCTTGCGTCCTAACCGATAGACGAACGGGCCATCTTTCTTTTCTGCCTTGGCAGATGTTGTTTTTGGAAGTAGCCCGTGGGAGAATCGAACTCCCCTTTCAAGAATGAAAATCTTGCGTCCTAACCGATAGACGAACGGGCCATCCTTTGTCGTGTTGAGAAGGTGTTTCTCGAACACGGGTGCAAAGGTACGCATTATTTTTGAATTTGCAAGCGTTTGAGGTGTTTTTTTGATGAAATTCCACATTTTTCCATTTTTCCATTAAGTACCTATGTTTGCAGAACGAAGATATGCTTCATGGGCAATATCAGATAACTGCTATGGCTTGAGGAGATAACTGAAACGGCAAGGTAATATATCTTCGGTTAGCGCATCATGGTTTCAGTTGGTTGAAGGCATTCATTTATATGTGCGGATAAAAAATGTGCTAATGCATTGGAGGTTTATTCCCGCATTAGCACATTCCTATATTCCGCATTATTTATTCAGTTCATTCACTTCTGCCAGGCTCTTGTTTATTTCCTCATCGCTCAGGCTATAATTGGTGAGATTGCCTGCCAGGTATTGGTCGTAAGCGCTCATGTCGATCAAGCCGTGTCCGGAGAGGTTGAAAAGAAGCACTTTCTCTTCGCCGCTTTCTTTGCATTTCAATGCTTCATTAATGGTGGCAGCGATGGCGTGGCATGATTCCGGTGCCGGAATGATGCCTTCTACTTTGGCGAAAAGGCAGCCGGCTTTGAACGAATCCAATTGTTGGATGTCGACGGCTTCCATGAGGTTGTCTTTTATCAGCTGCGATACGATGACACCGGCTCCGTGATAACGCAAGCCTCCGGCATGGATGTTGGCAGGGGTAAAATTGTGTCCCAATGTGTACATCGGAAGCAGCGGGGTATATCCGGCTTCGTCTCCATAGTCGTATTCGAATTTGCCTCGTGTCAGTTTGGGGCATGATGCCGGTTCGGCTGCAATGTATCGGGTTTTCTTTCCTTCCAGGATGGTGTGCCGCATGAACGGGAAAGCGATGCCGCCGAAGTTGGAACCTCCGCCGAAGCAGGCGATGATGGCATCGGGATATTCGCCTGCCATTTCCATTTGCTTTTCGGCCTCCAGTCCGATGATGGTCTGATGGAGAGTGACATGGCTTAATACAGAGCCTAAAGTGTATTTGCAGTTAGGTGTCGTGCGTGCCAGTTCTACTGCTTCAGAAATAGCTGTACCCAGTGAACCTTGGTGGTTAGGGTATTTGGTCAGGATGTCTTTTCCTGCGCGGGTTGACATGGAAGGTGAAGGAGTCACCTGTGCGCCGAATGTCTGCATGATGCTGCGCCGGTATGGTTTCTGCTCGTAGCTGATTTTCACCTGGTATACGGCAGCTTCCAGTCCGAATACATTGGCTGCATACGACAGGGCTGCTCCCCATTGTCCGGCTCCGGTTTCGGTTGTGATGTTGCTCACGCCTTCTTTTTTGCAATAATAGGCTTGTGCCAGTGCCGAGTTCAGCTTGTGCGAGCCGATTGGGCTGACACTTTCGTTCTTGAAATAGATGTGGGCAGGGGTGTCTAATGCTTTTTCCAGTCCGTATGCACGTACCAGCGGGGTGCTCCGGTAGTATTTGTACATGTCGCGCACTTCCTCGGGTATCTCGATCCATGTATCTGTTTGGTTCAATTCCTGCTGGCAAAGTTCTTTGGCGAAGATAGGGTAAAGGTCTTCGGGTTTGAGCGGTTCTTTGGTAGCAGGGTTTAAGGGAGGCAGCGGTTTGTTTATCATATCTGCCTGAATGTTGTACCAGAAGCGTGGTATTTCGTCTTCGGGTAAGATGAATCTTTTCTGTTTATTGCTCATAATGACTTACATTTTTAAACGTTTTGCCAAAAATAGGTAAAAAAATGAAACTATGCAACCTCTTTTACGAAAATTTCTTCCAGAGGGGACTAATCTTGTTTCAATCTTGTTTCAATCGTCCACCCAAAGCAGGTCGCTCATGATGCTGTCGGATATGAAAATACCTTGTTCGGTAAGCTTCAGGAAATCGCCGGTCTGTTGTAAAGTATGTTGTTGTAAATGGGGTGTGGCAAGGTGGATACAATAATCGTATAGTTTTTCTCCGAAACCGGTCTTGAGCCTGGTCAGGGACATGCCCCACATGGTGCGCAGGCTGGTAATGATAAAATCATTGTAGCGGGTGTAGAGGTCGAGCTCTTCTTTTTCAAAATCAGGCTTATGGTTTTCGATGCCTGTCATGTATTTTTCAAGCGATGCGATGTTCCATTGGCGTGACGTGCCGTTATATGAATGGGCAGAAGCTCCGCATCCTAGGTATGTTTTGCCTGTCCAATAGCTGGAGTTATGGCGTGAATATTTGTCGGGCAGGCAGAAGTTGGATATCTCATAATGTTCGTATCCGGCGTTTTTCAGTGTATGAATCAGTTCGGTGAATAGGTTTACGCTCAAGTCTTCGTCTATTTCGTTTACCCGATGCTGTTCGCGGAGTTTCCAGAGGGGTGTTCCTTCTTCGTAAATCAGGTGGTAGGCAGAGATGTGTTCGGGATGCAGGGTGACGGCTTGCTTCAGGTCGGCTTGCCATGTGGCGAGTGTTTCTCCTGGCAATCCGTACATCAGGTCGATGCTGATATTGGCGAAGCCTGCTTGCCGGCATCGCTCGAAAGCATCAATGGCTTGTTGTGCCGTATGGCGGCGGTGCAGCAGCCGTAAGGTCGTATCGTTGAAGGTTTGTATTCCCATGCTCAGGCGGTTGAAGGGAAAGTGCCGGAGCATGGTTACATATTCCTTGTTTAAATCATCGGGGTTGGCTTCGAGGGTGATTTCGGCATCCGGGCGGACAGGATAATATATATATAAGGTAGAGAATATCTGTTCGAAGTGTTTTTCCTGCAATTGCGAAGGGGTGCCTCCGCCTAAATAGATGGTTTCGATATCTTCTCCTTCGATGTACTCTTTCCTTTGTTCCAGTTCTTTACATAGCGTCTGGATATAACGGTCTGTTTGTCCTCCCTGAGTGGTTGAGAAGAAATCGCAATAAATGCACCGGCGTTTGCAGAAAGGAATGTGTAGGTAGATGCCAGCCATATCGTTTTTGATGAGGTTTATCTACGTTGAAACCCGAAAACGTATGCGTATACATACGCTTTCGGGTTTCTATTGAAAAATAATGTTATTCTTATTCTTCGCCACGGATAGCAGCTACACCCGGCAATACTTTGCCTTCGATAGCTTCCAACAAAGCACCGCCACCGGTAGAGATGTAAGAAACTTGGTCAGCCATGCCGAACTTGTTGATGCAAGCTACAGAGTCGCCACCACCAATCAGTGAGAAGGCACCGTTCTTGGTAGCTTCTGCAATGGCTTCAGCAATAGCTTTCGAACCACCAGTGAAGTTATCGAATTCGAATACGCCGGCAGGACCGTTCCACAGGATAGTCTTGGCATTTACGATAGCAGCCTTGAATGCTTCGCGGCTTGCAGGACCTGCATCCAATCCTTCCCATCCGTCAGGAATGTTGTTAGCCGGGCATACTTGTGTATTGGCATCGTTCTTGAAGTCATCAGCTGCGATACAGTCGGTACCCAATACCAGGTTTACACCTTTTTCTTTTGCTTTCTTGATGATGTCGAGAGCCAGGTCGAGCTTGTCATCTTCGCAGATAGACTTGCCGATTTTACCGCCTTGAGCCTTAGCGAAAGTAAATGTCATACCGCCGCACAGAATCAGGTTGTCTACCTTATCCATCAGGTTTTCGATGATACCGATTTTGGTAGAAACTTTCGAACCACCCATGATGGCGGTGAACGGGCGTTTGATGTCTTTCAATACGTTATCAACGGCTTTCACTTCTTTTTCCATCAGGTAGCCCAGCATCTTGTGGTCTGCATCGAAATAGTCGGCGATAACGGCTGTAGAAGCGTGTTTGCGGTGAGCCGTACCGAATGCGTCCATCACGTAGCAGTCTGCATACGAAGCCAATGTCTTGGCGAAGTCTTTCTGGCGTGCCTTCATTTCTTTCTTGGCAGCTTCGTAAGCGGGGTCTTCTTTTTCGATGCCTACGGGTTTGCCTTCTTCTTCCGGATAGAAACGGAGGTTTTCCAGCAACAGTACTTCGCCCGGTTTCAAGGCAGCGGCAGCGTCTTGTGCCTTAGCGCAGTCGGGAGCGAATTGTACCGGAGTGCCCAGAGCTGCTGATACAGCATCAACAATCTGGCTCAACGAATATTTGGCGTTTACTTTGCCTTTGGGCTTGCCCATGTGCGACATGATAATCAAAGCGCCGCCGTCAGCCAAGATTTTCTTCAAGGTAGGCAGCGCGCCACGGATACGAGTGTCATCGGTAATCTTACCATTTTCGTCCAAAGGTACATTGAAGTCCACGCGGACGATTGCCTTCTTTCCGGCAAAGTTGAATTTGTCAATAGTCATCATAGTCTCAATATTTTTTGTTTAAAGTGTTTGCATCTCAGTTGCACCGCAAAGTTAAGAAAAAAAACTATCCGACATGTATTTCACCCGATTATTTTCTGCCTCTTTGTTATTTTGTTTTAAAAAAGGCGGGTTCGTATGGTAAAGTAAGTTGTCTGTGTTTGGCGCGTCATTCAGGCTGGTTGCAGAATGGTATTTATCATCCTGTTCCGTTCTGAAGTGAATGTTTTCGGCTCCCTTTTTGCGGGTTTATGATCTTTTTTATAACTTGCACTGTTTTTCAGGCAGTGCCGGTTTCATATATTTATGGACGCTATACCGTTATTCTTGGACGGATTCCGGGCAGTTTCTGGCAGGTTGGAAAGATTAAAAGAACTATTTATGGAAAAAATGCATCAATGTGTTTTGTGTATCGGGTCGAATTACCATGCGGAAATGCATATGAATATAGCCGAGAAAGTATTAAGACATTATTTTCCTTGTATCCGATGGGGGAAAACCATACAGACCGCACCCGAAGGGAGCATACATCATGCTCCTTATCTCAACCGGGCGGCACTGTTTGAAACCACTTGGGATCCAGATAGTTTAAGGAGCTTTTTCAAGAACATAGAAAAAGCTTGCGGGCGCACTCCTGCCAGTAAGCAGACAGGGATTATTCCACTCGACATTGACCTGCTGATGATAGATGGTGTCGTATGCAAACCTGCCGACATGCAAAAAAAATATGTGCACCTGGCACTACATGGGTTGGAGATATAAAAAACGGCTTGTGCGATTTATCACCACAGATTTATTAATTTACGATTTGACAATTTACAATTTACTATTTTGATATTAAAATCGTACTTCGTAAATCGAAAAATAGTAAATATATCTATACCTATAGTATAGCAGAGACAGTTTCCAGGTCTGGGGAAAAGAGTAGGATTAGGTTTGTATGTATAAAATCCGTATCTTTGTGCGCTTGTTTCAAGAATTATATCATCAAACAATCTGTTATGTACACGAACAAAGAAATATGGAATGTAACTTATCCCATTTTCTTGGGATTGCTGGCACAGAATGTCATCAACGTGACCGATACTGCCTTTTTGGGACATGTGAGCGAAGTGGCACTGGGAGCTTCGGCTATGGGTGGACTGCTGTATATCTGCATTTATACGGTGGCTTTCGGTTTCAGTGTGGGTTCGCAGATTCTTATAGCGCGGCGTAATGGTGAGGGGAACTACCATGCCGTGGGGCCGATTATGTGGCAGGGCTCTGCCTTTAGTTTCGGGATGGCGGTAGTGCTGCTGGCGGCAATGTATCTGTTTGCCGAGCCTCTGATACGCCTGCTCATTACATCAGACAATATCTACCATGCTACTTACGAGTTTTTTACGTGGCGCATCTGGGGGTTCCTGTTTGCATTTGTCAACGTGATGTTCCGTGCCCTTTATATAGGTATTACTAAGACGAAAGTGCTTACGATGAGTGCTGTGGTCATGGCTGCGGTCAATGTAATACTCGACTATGTATTGGTGTTCGGTGAGTGGGGTTTCCCCGAGATGGGTGTGCGTGGGGCGGCACTGGCTTCGGTGATAGCCGAGGCGTCTTCGCTGGTGTTTTACCTTGCATATACCTATGCAAAGATAGACCTTCATAAGTACGGGCTGCACCGCTTCGGGCAGTTCGACTGGAACATGGTGGTGCGTATCTTGCATATTTCCTGTTTCACGATGGTGCAGTATTTCCTCTCGATGGCTATCTGGTTCGTATTTTTTATGGCACTGGAGCGGTTGGGCGAGCGCCAGCTGGCGATAGCCAATATTGTGCGCAGTGTCTACGTCGTTTTGCTTATTCCGGTGCAGGCACTTTCTACTACGGCGAACTCGTTGGTGAGCAACCTTATCGGTTCGGGAGGTGTGTCGAAGGTGATGCATCTGCTGAACCGCATCGCCCGGATGTCGTTCCTCATCATGGTGGTTTGTGTAGTGTTGTGCGTGGCATTTCCTCATGCCATCCTTTCGGTATATACAGGCGAGGAGGCATTGCTTCATGAATCGGAACTGGCACTTTATGTAGTGTGCGTGGCGATGCTGATTGCGGCACTTTCCAATGTGTATTTCAACGGTATTTCGGGAACAGGTAATACACAGGCGGCATTGGTGCTCGAAATCGGCATACAGGTGTTTTATGCCCTCTACATCATCATCATCGGCATGGTGGTGCAGGCTCCGGTGGAGATTTGTTTCACTACCGAAGTGATTTACTATACTCTGATGTTGGTTTTCAGTGTGATTTATCTGAAAAAAGCGAAATGGCAGAACAAAAAGATTTGAAGCCTGCAAGTTTTTTACTATTTTTGCACGCTGCTTTTTTATTGGGTGCAGAGACGGCGTACATCTCTGTGCCTCTGTGGCATAAAAATTAAATAGTAAATCGCTAAATAGTAAATTGCTAAATAGTAAATTGCTAAATAGTAAATAATAAATCGCTAAATAGTAAATAGAATTATGTTCGATAATTTAAGTGAAAGACTGGAGCGGTCGTTCAAGATATTGAAAGGTGAAGGCAAAATCACCGAAATCAATGTGGCGGAGACCCTGAAAGATGTACGTCGTGCGTTGCTGGATGCCGATGTAAACTATAAGGTGGCAAAGAACTTTACCGATACGGTAAAAGAGAAAGCACTGGGGCAGAACGTCCTGACGGCCGTGAAGCCCAGCCAGTTGATGGTGAAGATTGTTCACGATGAGCTGGCGAAGCTGATGGGAGGCGATACGGTGGAACTGGAGTTGAAAGGCCGTCCGGCTGTTATCCTGATGTCGGGTCTGCAAGGTTCGGGTAAGACAACCTTTTCGGGCAAGCTGGCACGGATGTTCAAGTCGAAGAAGAACCGTAAGCCCTTGCTGGTAGCATGTGATGTTTACCGTCCGGCTGCCATCGACCAGTTGAAAGTGCTGGGCGAGCAAGTGGAAGTACCGGTTTATAGCGAACCGGACAGCAAAAATCCGGTACAGATAGCCTTGAATGCCATTCAGGAAGCCAAGGCGAAAGGGTATGACCTGGTTATTGTCGATACAGCCGGCCGGTTGGCGATAGACGAACAGATGATGAACGAGATTGCCGCTATCAAAAATGCCATCACTCCGGATGCTACCCTTTTTGTGGTGGATGCGATGACCGGACAAGATGCGGTGAACACAGCCCGTGAATTTAACGAACGTCTCGACTTCACCGGTGTGGTACTTACCAAATTGGATGGTGATACGCGTGGCGGTGCCGCCCTTTCCATCCGTACGGTGGTAAACAAGCCTATCCTGTTTGTTGGTACGGGCGAGAAACTGGATGCCGTCGACCTTTTCCATCCGGCACGTATGGCAGACCGTATCCTGGGTATGGGCGACATCGTTTCGTTGGTAGAGCGTGCACAAGAGCAATACGATGAGGAAGAAGCCAAGCGTTTGCAGAAGAAAATCCAGAAGAACCAGTTCGACTTTAACGACTTTTTGGGACAGATCCAGCAAATCAAGAAGATGGGTAACCTGAAAGAACTGGCTTCGATGATTCCGGGCGTAGGAAAGGCGATTAAGGATATCGATATTGATGACAATGCCTTTAAGAGCATTGAGGCAATTATTTATTCGATGACTCCCCAAGAGCGCACACATCCTGAAATCCTGAACGGAAGCCGCCGGAACCGTATTGCCAAAGGTAGCGGAACAAGCATTCAGGAAGTGAACCGCCTCTTGAAGCAGTTCGACCAGACCCGCAAGATGATGAAGATGGTAACGGGCAGCAAGATGGCAGGCATGATGCAGAAAATGAAACGGAAATAACGGGAAGTGTATCTTACGGATTATCCCCTTGCCTTCCTTATGTTGTTAAGGAGCAGGCAAGGGGATAATTGTTTTTTGGAGGTTCTTTGTTTGCTTGTCTATTTGATTTCGAACTCCTCTTTCATGTCTATTTCTTCGTTGTGCGCGTCATAAAATTTATATTGCAGGAAGGCAAGGCTTTGGTTCGGGACAATCTTGATTCCGAAGCCGTATTTCATCTGCCACTTCCGCTTGAGCGACATGATGCCTTGGTTGATGTAAGCAGCCACGTAGGGGTGGATGTGCAATGTAAATTTCTTGACCTTCAACTTATTGACCAAGTAGTCAATTTTGCTTTCCAGTGTATCTGTAAACAGGATGGAAGGCTTTATCTTTCCTTTGCCGAAGCAGGTGGGGCAGTCTTCATCAGTAGCCACATCCATTGCCGGACGCACGCGCTGGCGCGTTATCTGCATCAGACCGAATTTGCTGAGGGGCAGAATATTATGCTTGGCACGGTCTTTTTGCATGTTCTGGCACATACGCTCGTACAGTTTCTGACGGTTCTCGGCAAGATTCATGTCGATAAAGTCGACAACGATGATTCCTCCCATATCTCTTAATCGGAGTTGGCGCGCCAACTCATCGGCTGCGCCCAAGTTCACATCGAGGGCATTGGCTTCTTGTCCGTTGGCAGATTTCGAACGGTTACCGCTGTTCACGTCCACTACGTGCAGCGCTTCGGTATGTTCGATAATCAGATAAGCCCCGCTTTTATAAGAAACGGTTTTGCCGAACGATGACTTGATTTGTTTGGTGATGGCAAAGTTATCAAAAATGGGAAGCTGGCCTTTGTATAGCTTGACAATACCCACACGTTCGGGGGCTATCAGGGCTACATAATTCTTTACTTCATTGTAAACGGTCTCGTCGTTCACGTAGATGTTTTCGTACGAAGGGTTGAACAGGTCGCGCAGCATGGCTACCGTGCGGCTTGTCTCTTCGTAGACCAGTGTAGGCATTTTGGTTGCCTTTTGTACTTTTGTGATGGTCTCTTCCCAGTGTTTCAGCAATACTTTCAGTTCGGCGTCCAGTTCAGCCACGCGCTTCCCTTCTGCCACCGTGCGTACGATGACGCCGAAGTTTTTCGGCTTGATGCTTTGCAGCAATTGTTTCAGGCGTGCGCGTTCTTCGCTCGACTTGATTTTTTGCGATACCGACACTTTATCATTGAACGGGATCAGTACCAGGTATCTGCCGGCGAACGACAATTCGCAGGTCAGTCTCGGTCCTTTGGTGGAAATGGGTTCTTTGACAATTTGTACGATAACCTCTTGTCCTTGTTGCAGGACGTTCGAGATGCTTCCGTCCTTTTCAATATCGGGCAGCATGGATGCCTTCGATATGGGATAAAGCTTCTTTCGGTCGCTGATAACTTGTTTCAGATACTTCTGGTAAGAAAGAAATTGAGGTCCGAGGTCTAAGTAATGAAGGAAAGCGTCTTTTTCGAAACCGACATCTATGAAGCAGGCGTTCAGTCCGGGCATCAGCTTTCTGACTTTGCCCACGTACATATTGCCGACGGAAAAGGAAAGGTTTCTTTCTTCTTTCTGGAACTCTACCAGGTTCTTGTCTTCCAGCAGAGCTATGGAGATTTCCTTCGGCTGTACATCTACTACTAATTCGCTTGTCACTTGTTATACTTAGTTTACGGGTTAATACTTTTTTTTGAAACAAAAGATTCTCAATACACAAAGAACAAACCTGAAAGACTATGAAGGAGCTTTGCAAGTTTGTTCTTT
>ENA-OPIO01000636-OPIO01000636.1-human-gut-metagenome-genome-assembly--contig:-NODE-636-length-10651-cov-5.098905_pt1 | contig 10651 bp, 7 predicted proteins | sample MGYA00241395_ERZ501636 | MGnify/ENA primary metagenome ERZ501636 (study PRJEB25962, sample SAMEA2042198) | human gut metagenome | biome: human gut; feature: human-associated habitat; material: faeces... | reverse complement strand
TCCCTTTCCCTGACGGTGCCATCCGACTAATTGAGCTATACTGTTTAAACAATGTTGCCAAGTACCGTAACAGCGAGCCCAATACGCCGCCCGCAGGGTCCGGGCCTTGGGGCTCTGGCCTGGCCAGGGCCTGGCAATATACGGTACTTTTAGATACTTGGAAGAGAAACATTCGGGGATATAAAAGTTTTCCAGGGGACGGTTCTTTATCTGCACGGCCTGCAAGGCCCCCCTTCCAGGGGGCGGTTCTCTATGCGGACACATCCGACTAATTGAGCCACACCATTTAAGCTATGTTGCCAAGCAACCGTACAAAAGAACAATCATACTGCCGGCCGGTGCTCCTGAAATCCAGTTTTACGCGGCGTGTTTTACAACTCGCTTCGCTCAAACAAATAAAACGCTTCTCCCGCGCAAAACGGATTTTATAGACGGGCTAAGGCCGGAACCACAACGGCAACAACACGGCTAAGACCTGCTTAAAACGGCAGAACGGACACGACTCCGGGCCGCCAAATTTTCGGGAACATGGACGGGTCTCCTCCGGCAAGACACAGCGGAAAACGGAAAAAATAACGTAAAAACGCCGGACCTGATAAGGCCCGGCGTTACACACTAAAACAGATTCCTTACTGCCAGGAAGAATAATACACAGGCGTTTTTTTGGCATCTTTCGCCACGGCGGAGATTTTATAAGAATCCCCTTTCACGCCGATTTTAAAACCTCTTGGCTGAAGGATTTTTTGCGTATCGCGCTGGAACTGCACCGGGTCGCCCGACAGGAGCGACAGGCGCAGTAAATCGTTCGTATAATACCCGTAACGGCTGCGGTGGGCTTCCTCCAGCAGCGCGATTTTACCCAAGTGCTCTTTGGCGTGGCGGATATAATACTCCTGCAGCAGCGAACCGCCGCCAAAGTACTGCGTGTACGCCGTCCACGCAAAAGCGGCCAGCAGCACGCCTCCCAACAACCGCACCAGCGTGCGCTCCAGCCACGTTTTCTGGCGAATTTGCACCACGACGCTGCCGCCGAAAAAATCGTGCAGGGCGCGGTGGCGGTCGTCAAAAAACGCAAGCAAGAAGCCGCACATCAACAGCGCCGCGCTGACGTAATAACCGATTGCGCGCATAAACGCGCGCGGCAGGGAAACAGGACCGCTTAAATCCTTTTTAACGACGGCAATCCCCACCAGCGCCTTACCCAGGGTTACGCGGTCCCCGCACGAAAAAACGGTTTCATACAAAATAAACAAAACGTTGATACCGCCGAACAAGGCCACTATCTGCCACAGTTCCACGTCCGGCCCCAGCAGTTTAAGCACCAGTCCGGCCAGCAGCTGCGCCGGAATAAACACGACGCCGTAATCAATCAAAAGTGCGACGAAGCGCTCCGTTACCGAAGCGTACTCTACCTGCGGTTTTTCCGAAACGGCGGCCGCGGCGGGCGCGGGCGTTTGCGGATCCATAATGTTAATGCGGTTTTCGGTCATATAATAAGCGTCTCCTCTGTTTAGTTATTATAACAAGTTTTTCCCCGCGCAAACAAAAAGCGGGCGGGAATTTTTCCCGCCCGCCCCTGTCCAAAAACCGTCTTTTACGCCGCAATTCCCAGCGAAGAGAACAGCACGTATACGCCGAACACGCACAGCACAATCGCCACGCTGACCGCCACGCGCAGGTTCCAGGGCGTGGTGTCCACGACGTTTAAGTCTTTCCCATCGTCGTACTTGTTCTGCGTAGGCCAGAATTTGCCGGTAATGTACATAAATACCACCGACACGGCAAACAGAATGGCCAGGATGTGCAGGAAGTGCAGGTCCGTCTTGATAACGCCCAGCTGCGTCAGGCCGTAGCCGATCATAAAGAAAATCAGCGTTACTTTGGCCGACCACGCGGGCGCGGTTTTATTAAGCATACCGAAAATAATCAACGTAAAAATCGGCACGTTGTAAAACCCGTTTACCATTTGCAGGTAGTTAAACAAGCCCGACGGCGCCATGGCGATAAGCGGCGCCACGCACATGGAAAAAATCGCCAGAATAATACCCACGTATTTGCCTTTCGTTACCAGTTCGCGGTCCGTGGCGGTGGGTTTGATAAGCGGCTTGTAAACGTTTAACATAAACAGCGTGGACGTAGAGTTCAGCGCGGCGTTAAACGAGCTTAAAATCGCGCCGAACAGCACGGCCGCAAAGAAGCCGATTAAGTAAAACGGCAGCACTTTGTTAACCAGCATCGGGTAAGCCATATCGCCCACTTTAAGCGGCGCGTCCTGGAAAATGTGAAACGCCACAATGCCCGGGATAATCAGATACAGCGGGCCGAAGAGTTTAAAAATGGCCGCGAGCAGCAGGCCTTTCTGGCCTTCTTTTAAGTTCTTGGCCGCCAGCGCGCGCTGGATAATGGTCTGGTTGCAGCCCCAGTAGAACAGGTTGACCAGGAACATACCGGTAAACATGGTGGCAAACGGAACCGGGTCGGTGGCGCTGCCGATGGCGTTGAATTTTTCGGGGTGGGCCTTGACCACTTCGCTAAGCCCGCCCAGGATATCCCCGCCGCCTACATACGCAAGCGCAAACAGCGGCACCATCAGCCCGCCGATAATCAGGCCGATGCCGTTAAGCGTATCGGCAATAGCCATAATGCGAAGCCCGCCGAAAACCGTATACAGACATCCCAAAATGCCGATGGCCACCACCACCACGATAATCGCCATCATCGGCGAGAGGTTAAAGGTGCCCATAATATCAAAAATACCGCCCATGCCGATGGCGCCGGAATAGAGCACGGTGGGCAGTAAAATCAGCACATAGCCGGCCAAAAAGAGGAAGTTGACGAACTGCTTGGTGGCGGCGTCATACCGGTCGCCTACGAAGTCCGGAATGGTGGCGTAGCCTTTTTTCAAATACCGGGGCAGAAAGAAAAAAGCCACGATAATCAGCGCCAAAGACGCTCCGATTTCGTAGCCCATCCCCGACATATTGAACATATAGCCCTGGCCGTTTAGGCCCACCATCTGTTCGGTAGACAGGTTGGTTAACAGCAAGGACGCCGCAATCACCCACCCCGTCAGTCCTCTTCCGGCCAAAAAATAGCCTTCCGAGGAGGAAGCGTCTTTCTTTCTGGTCAGATAATACGACAAGCCGAGCACCAGCGCGGTAAACCCGACAAATGACGATATCGTCAGCAGCATGAAGCCCTCCGTTTGGAATAAAAATTACGAAAGTTCCGGCGCATGGCCGGCACGACCAAAGAAACCAGCGTATTAACCCGCCGGCGAAGCAATTTTCCGGCAAACGGTCCTTGATTTCTTTCGGGTTAATAATTATACTTTGTAGTAGATTCGGGCCGTTATCTTCATTGTAATTATAATCCGTCTGTTAGTCAACACTCGGGAGGACTAAAATATGGTGATTTGGTTTCTGTTTGGCGCGATGTGCATGCTGGTGGTGCTCTTGATGTTGGCTTACGTCAAATTCGTGGCTTTAAACAAGGCGGCCGCGGCCGCCTGGCAGCAGCTGGACAACAATATGAAAAACCGCGCGGAGCTGATTCCCAGCCTGGCGCTTTCCGCCGCTTCTTTTGACGAGCTGGACCGCCCGTTTATCTACGAGCTGACCGGGTTAAAGGATTCCTGCCGCAAGGCCGGCTCGCTGCAGGAGCGCGTACGCTGCGAGAGCGAAATCACCCAAAAATTTAAAAAGGTGTTCACCGCCGCCATGAAACACCCGGAACTAAAAACGGACGAACATTTTTTAAAACTCCAAAAAAGCATCATCCACGCCGAAAGCAAAGTGCAGCATTCCAAAAAGAAATACAACAGCGCGGCGCGCGACTTTAACACGATTACCGGCGTAATTCCGCTGAACCTTATCGCCAAAATGTTTGAATTTGAGCCATACGAATACTTTGATTTTGACCCGAGTTTGGACAAAGTCATCCAATAACCCAAAGCCCCGGAATAAATCCGGGGCTTTTTTACGGTCTTATCAAATTATTTCCGCGCCGGCCGGGCCCGTTTTGCACGGCCGGGTTGGCTGCGTTCCGCGTAACCGTAAGCGGCGGCCGCGGGCGGCTCCTAGAAGCCCCGGTCCATTTCCGTCAGCGCGTCTATGCGGGCCTGGATGGGCGGGTGGGTGTCCCACAGCCCCGAAAGGCTGGCAAACAAGCTGGATTTTTTAAGCGGAACGGCGATGCACATCGCGGCCATACTCGGGTGGGCCTCCAGGGATTCCACCACACTGTCCGAAGAGATTTTGCGAAGCGCCGAAGCCAGCGCGGCCGGGTTGCGCGTGGTTAAAGCGGCGGTGGCGTCGGCCTGGTATTCGCGCGTGCGCGACACGGCCAGCCGAATAAGCGGCGCCACCACATAGCCGTATATCATACACGTCAGTCCCAGCACCAGAAAAATAAGCCCGGCGTTGTTTTTGTCGCGTCCGCGGCCCGAAGAAAGCCCGAGGCGGAAACAAATTTCGCCCAGGAAAGTAAAAAACGAGATGCCGGCCACGGTAATCAGCATTAAGCGGATGTCGCGGTTTTCCACGTGCGCGAGCTCGTGCGCAACCACTCCTTCCAGCTCCGCGCGCTCCAGCTTCTGCACAATGCCTTTGGTGAGCGCGACGGACGCATGCTGCGGGTCCCGCCCGGTGGCAAATGCGTTTAAGGAATCGTCGTTGATAATATAGATTTTAGGTACGGGCAGCCCGCGCGAGATGCACAGGTTTTCCACCAGGTTGTAGATTTCGGGCTGGTCTTGCTTGGAAATAGGAATGGCGCCCGTGCCGCTTAGTATCAGCCGGTCCCCCGCGTAGTAGGACACCAACACCCATATCATCGCCAGGCCCCAGCATACGGGCAGAATGATAAGCATAAGCCCGTTAAGCGTACTGACCCTATCCGCGCCCGGCACACGGGAAGTAACGTGATAATCGTCCCCGCCCATCGTATCGTAATACCCTTGGACGGGAGAGCCGGGGCGGACGTTCTCCTGCGGAATCACAAACGTGAACAACAGCGAAAAAGCCACCCACGTAAACAGCGCAAAAGTGATGGGAAACAACAAAACAAGCAGCACGGTGCGCCGCTTATTTTGTGAAATATGGTCGTACGTGGTAGCCATCCGGCCCCCCCGCTAGAACTGCACTTTTACCGCGTTGCGCGCGTCCTGCTCCCCTTCCGCGAGTTCAAAGAAATCGCGTTTTTCAAAGTGGAACACAGCGGCCACGATATTGCTGGGGAACAGTTCAATTTTGGTATTAAACGCCAGCACGTTGCCGTTATAAAAACGCCGCGCGGCCTGGATTTTATCCTCGGTGTCGCGCAGTTCGCGCTGGAGTTCCATAAAGTTGGCGTTGGCTTTTAAATCTGGATAGTTTTCCGTCAGCGCGAAAATGGATTTAAGCGCGCCCGTGAGCACATTTTCGGACTGCGCCAACTCCTTGATGTTTCCCTGCGAGGCCATCGCCATATTGCGCGCCTGAATTACTTTTTCCAGCGTGCCGCTTTCGTGCTTGGCATACCCTTTGACGGTTTCCACCAAGTTCGGAATCAGGTCGTAGCGGCGTTTCATCTGCACTTCAATGTCGCTCCACGCCTCGTTGACGCGGTTTCTTAACAGAATAAACCCGTTGTAGACGGAAACGGCGTAAATGCAGCACACCGCCAAGAAAATCAATACAATCCAAAGTCCGTTCATATGTTCACCCCTTAGTCGTCTCTTTCGTCGCGTTTTTGGTTATGATAGAACTGGTAGCGCGAAGTTTCATACAGGCCCTGCGCCAGGTTCTTCATATGCTCAAAACGCTCCGGCTCTTTTTGAGAGATATCTTCATTGTAATTATCCGCCGCGTACTTGTAAAGCCCTTCTTTTCCGCCCTGGCTGTGATAATAGTAATTCCCCTGCACAAAGCCGACGGTGGCCGGAGAAACCGCCCAGCCGTAAATCAAGGCGCCCGGTTCGGGCTCGGGGCCGGCCAGCACGTCGCGCCCGATGGCGCGGGTGAAATACGGGCGGCCCAAAATGCCCATTACGGTGGGCAGGATGTCCACCTGGCTGGCGGTTTTGGCAATCACCTGCGGCTTGGTAATCGGGCCGCCGGCGATAATCAGCGGAATCTGGTGGTTAATCAGGTTCAGGTCCACATAGCCGCGCGGCATATTGTCGGACTGCGGAGCCGCCAGGCCGTGGTCGCCGAAAATCAGGAAAATGGTGTTTTGGTAATAATCCGATTTTTCGGCCAGTTTAAAGAATTCGCGCAGGGCGTGATCCGAAAACCGCAGGGAATTATATTCCGCCACGCTGACAAAGCTGCGCTTGTGCGCGAGGTCTTCGCCGATGTCTTTGGATTCAAATCCGGCGTTGTCGTCCGGAATCGTATAGGGGCGGTGATAGCCGGCGGTTTGGATGAATGCAAAGAACGGCTTTTTCTCGGTTTTCTGTTCTTCGTTTAAAATGCGGTTGGCTTCGCGGAACAAGTCCAGGTCCGAGATGCCCCACACGTCGTTGCGGTGTTCGTTTTTAAAGTGGCCTTCCTCGTACATATGCACGTCGGTCAGGTTATGCTCCAAAATTCCGCGGATATTGCCCCAGCTGGCGCTGCCGCCGATGAAGTAATACTTTTCATAATCGCGCAGCGAATTGACCACCACATGCTGGTCCACAATCAGCGGATTGCGGGAACTGGTTTTGAAAGAAGTTACGTCCGGGATGCCCGTTACCGTCGCGAATACGGCGCGCGCGGTGGCGGAAGTGGGCGCAAAGAAGTTGGTAAACAGCACGGAGCGGTCGGCCAGCTCTTTTACAAACGGGGTTGGGTCAATGTCCGGGTTGGTCATGGATATTTTATTCCACGCCAGCGACTCCATAAAAATCACCACCACATTGTAATCTTTCTGCTCGGCTTTGGGCTTGGCCGCCACGAAGCGTTCAAAATTAAGGGACGCCTTATCCGGCTGCTGTACGCCCAGGTATTTCGCCACCGTATCGTAGTATTTTTCGGTTTTTTCGCGGTTGTAGCTGTCCGCTTTGACAAAGCGCGCGGTGTCGTAAATGTTCAGCACCGGGTTAAGCGTTAAATTGCAGATGAAGTTATTGGTGGAGTGGTACGCGTTGCTCCAGCGCAGCGGATACTGGCTCAGCTGGCCGAACATCAGCGCGCCGGTGAGCAAAAGGCCGCCGAAGAACCAGCCTAAATTGCCTTTCCAGCGGTAATTATCCGCCTGGGCGAACGCCTTGTTTTGCAGGCGGTTTACAAACCAAAAGCCCAGCGCGCCCCATACCAACAGGCCGAACACGGCCCACAGCAGGGGATACGTTTCCCAGGCCATTTGCAGGGAAATCAAGGCGTTTTCGGAGTATTTGAAAATGGAGTAGTTAATGCGCATGGCGATATAGGCGTAGTGCGCAAAATCGGCGAAGTAAACCAGCAGTACGGCGGCTTCCAAAAGGCCGTAAAGCGCGCTGACGCCTTTACGCACGGCGCGCGCACTCTTCCAGAAAGCGCAAAGCGTAAAATAAAGCCCCAGGGGAATGGCCAGCGCACAGGCCAGGCGGGCGTCAAACTTGGCTCCCACATAAAACGTTTCCCACAATTCGTGGTAAGACTGCGGCACTAAAGCGGCGCGGAATACAAAAAGGAAAAGACAGCGAAACAGCGTAAAAACCAACCAGTTCGCCAGAATGAACCCGAAATAGGCTTTAATCCACCCCGGCACGACAATTTTCTTCATAACGCCTCCACAAAATAACGTCTACCTTAATATGATATCAAATCTGGTTAACCGGGCGGCGCGTTTTACCATCCGCCGCCGCTTAAAAAGGACCTATGCCCCCCGCGCCGGAAGACCCCCTTCCGATTAGGTCCAAAGGCTCTTGCCGCGGGACGCGAGTTTTTTTATCCTATATATAATTAGTTTTGTATCCTGGAGAAAATATGAAATTTCCCGTACGCAAATTATGGGTCGGTTTTTGTCTGCTGGGCATCGCCTCCGCCGCCCTGGCGCAGACGCCGGCCGACAAACTGCCCGCCCTGTTAAAAGCCGCTTCCACCGCGCCGAAAACCGTCGTTAAAAACGGCGTGCTTTCCGCCGCACAGCTTCATGCGCTGCAATCCCAATTTCAAGCCGTAGAGGAAGCCCGCCGCGCACTTGTGCGCAGCCCGGGCTGGGCCGTTTCCGCCCAGTTTATCCGGCCGGCCAACCAGCTCCGGCGGCTGGGCCTGGCGCTGCCGCCTGCGCCGCCGGTCAATGCCGCGGCGGTGGAAAAAGAGGTTTTCCGCCGGCAGGTGGCCCAAATGCTATATGAAGAAGGCGTGGCGCTGGGCCAGCTAATCGGCCAAAAACCGCGCCCGCAGGACGCGCCGGACCGGCTGGGGTGGAACTTTCAAAAAATGTTTTTGGCCGCCGCGCGGCATCACGACGCGATGGATGTACTGCTCGCTTCCGACCGGCCTTCCCTGCTATGGGGCACCCCTAACTGGGACGAGGTGCGCGTAGCGCCGATGGAATTTCCCAACGCTTCCGAAGAACAGCTGGACGATTACGACGAACTGATCGGCGCGCTGGCCGGCAACGAAGACAGAAACCTCTCCGACACGCTGAACACGATTTTAAACGATACCGCCCTCTCCTCCGCCGACAAGCAGCTGCTGATGGGCGCGATAGCCGAAGCGTCGGAACTGCTGTCCTACGATTTTGTACGCCTCTATATGCAGATTTTTAACCAAATTCCCGTGGTGCACACGCCGGAGGGCTTTCAGCTCCCGCAGGGGCGGGCCCTCGGGCGCTACGCCGTTGCCGTCCAAAAAATGCTGATTGAAAAATTAAGAGACGAAGGCGTTTGGACGGAGCAGGATTTCAACCGCTTTGCGGACGTATCCGTTTTTCTGTCGCCGGACCGCGCCCATGCGGTGCTGGGAGCGGTTACGTACCTGGAGCCGAAAGCGGCTTTATGGCTGCTGGATAACCCGCTGACGGACCCGCTGTCTAAAAAACTGATTGACCAGACCCGACAATTACGCGCCCGGCAAAAAGAACGGTGGCCGGACGGAACCATCCTCCCGAAAGAAACGGCGCACCATCAGTTTAACCGCCTTAGATACGAACGGCAAAAAGCGCTGCGGGCCTATATTGGGGTGCTTACCGCGCGGATGGAAAAAGCCATGGAACGGCTGGAAGCGGCCGCGCGGGCGCAGCAAATAATGGCCGCCCGGGCCAAAAACACAGCCGCAACGCCGGAAGAAAGGCACGAACGGCTGGCCGCGAATATTTTTATTTCCGCACGGATTGCCCGGATAAAAACGCAAATTGAACAGTTAAAAGATACGCTTGCCCAAACGCAGGAAGCGCTGGACGTAATATCCTAACCGCTTTTGGTTTGTAAAACCCGCGCTTTAAGGCGCGGGTTTTTTATCGGCCGCCCCTATGCTTCCGCCGAAAACGCCGCGCTTGTAAAAACTTTCCGGCCGCTTCCGATGAATACCTCTTCTCATCCCGGCGATAAAATGCTATGCTGAAAGTCCAGCAGTACGCAGTTAAAAAAAGGAGGCAGCACCATGAGAATGATTGACGTAATTATTAAAAAACGCAACGGCAAGCCTTTAACGCAGGACGAATTTAACTTTGTGGCCCAGGGCGCGGCCAAAGGCACCGTGCCCGACTATCAGCTTTCCGCATTTTTAATGGCGTGCTTTTTAAACCCGCTCTCCGACAAAGAAACCGCCCTTTTCACCAAAGCCATGGCCCATTCGGGCGGACGGCTGGATTTCTCCTCCGTCAAAATCCCGACGGTGGACAAACACTCCACCGGCGGCGTGGGCGACGGCATTTCCATGGCGCTGGCCCCCCTGGTGGCCTGCGCGGGCGTAGCGGTGCCGATGATGTCCGGCCGCGGGCTGGGGCATACGGGCGGCACGCTGGACAAGCTGGAATCTATGAAAAATTTTGAAGTGCGCGTACCCGTCAAACTCATTTACCGCCAAATCCAAAAGCTGGGCGTGTGTATGTTCGGCCAGACGCAGGACCTCGCCCCCGCCGACAAAAAACTCTATTCCCTGCGAGACGCCACCGGCACCGTGGAAAGCCGTCCGCTTATCGTGGCCAGCATCCTTTCCAAAAAATACGCCGAAGGCGTGGACAGCCTGCTGATGGACGTGAAATACGGCTCCGGCGCGTTTATGCAAAAACTGGAAGACAGCCGCAAGCTGGCCAGGGCGCTGGTCAACACGGCCAAACTGCTGGGCCTGAACTGCCGCGCGCTGATTACGTATATGGACCAGCCCCTCGGCCGCGCCATCGGCAACGCCAATGAAATGCTCCAAACCGTGCTGATTTTAAAAGGAGACAAAACCATCGCGCCCGATTTTTACGAACTACTGATTGAAGAAGCCGCCAGTATGTTGCTTATCAGCGGCAAAGTAAAAGACATAAAAAAAGCGCGCGCGCTGATGGAAGAAAAAATCGCCAACGGCGAAGCCGTCGCCAAACTGCGCGAAATGATTAAATGGCAGGGTGCCAGCCCCGAAGCCGTGGACAACCCGGTGAAATACTTTAAAAACGCCAAGCTTACGTTTGAATTTAAAGCGGACGCTTCCGGCTACGTCCAGCATATAGACGCCAAAACCGCCGGCATGGCGGGCGGACTGCGTGGGGCGGG
>ENA-OPIO01000635-OPIO01000635.1-human-gut-metagenome-genome-assembly--contig:-NODE-635-length-10669-cov-7.660448_pt1 | contig 10669 bp, 8 predicted proteins | sample MGYA00241395_ERZ501636 | MGnify/ENA primary metagenome ERZ501636 (study PRJEB25962, sample SAMEA2042198) | human gut metagenome | biome: human gut; feature: human-associated habitat; material: faeces... | reverse complement strand
TCCTTGGTAAGGAAGAGGTCCCGAGTTCAAATCTCGGTTACAGCTCTACGACTTTATGATTGTGACAAAAGAAGCAGAAAATACACGATTATTCATTAAAGTAACAAATAAGTAAAGCTATGGCTAAAGAACAATTCGTACGTACCAAACCGCATGTAAACATTGGTACTATCGGTCACGTAGACCACGGTAAGACTACTTTGACGGCAGCCATCACGACTGTACTCGCAAAGAAGGGTCTTTCTGAAGTTAAGTCATTCGACCAGATTGACAACGCTCCCGAGGAGAAAGAGCGTGGTATCACCATCAATACTGCACACGTGGAGTATGAGACGGCTACCCGTCACTACGCACACGTTGACTGCCCGGGACACGCCGACTACGTGAAGAACATGGTTACCGGTGCTGCTCAGATGGACGGTGCAATCATCGTTGTTGCTGCAACTGACGGTCCTATGCCCCAGACACGTGAGCACGTGCTTCTCGCACGCCAGGTGAACGTTCCCCGTTTGGTTGTTTTCCTGAACAAGTGCGACATGGTTGAGGACGAGGAGATGCTCGAGCTCGTTGAGATGGAAATGCGCGAGCTGCTCGACCAGTACGAGTACGACGGCGACAATACTCCTATCATCCGCGGTTCTGCACTCGGCGCTTTGAATGGCGTTGCTAAGTGGGAAGACAAGGTAATGGAGCTGATGGACGCAGTTGACAATTGGATTCCGCTGCCTCCGCGTGACCTTGACAAACCGTTCCTTATGCCGGTTGAGGACGTGTTCTCAATCACTGGACGTGGAACTGTTGCTACGGGCCGTATCGAGACTGGTCGCGTAAAGGTTGGCGACGAAGTTGAACTGCTCGGCCTTGGCGAGGACAAGAAGTCTGTCGTTACTGGTGTCGAGATGTTCCGCAAGATACTTGACGAGGGTGAAGCTGGTGACAACGTAGGTCTGCTTCTCCGTGGTATCGACAAGAACGAAATCAAGCGTGGTATGGTGCTCTGCCACCCGGGACAGATTAAGCCTTACAAGAGGTTCAAGGCTCAGATTTACGTCCTGAAGAAAGAGGAAGGCGGCCGCCATACTCCGTTCGGCAACAAGTACCGTCCTCAGTTCTATCTCCGCACGATGGACTGCACGGGTGAGATTTCTCTGCCGGAAGGCGTAGAGATGGTAATGCCCGGTGACAACGTAACAATCACCGTTGACCTTATCTACGCAGTTGCATTGAACGTTGGTCTGCGTTTCGCTATCCGCGAGGGCGGCCGTACGGTAGGTGCAGGTCAGATTACTGAAATCCTCGACTAATCCATAGGATTGTCTGATACCGATAAGGCTCTCGCCTTGTAGACGAGAGCCTATTTTTACGGGAATAGCTCAGTTGGTAGAGCACTGGTCTCCAAAACCAGGTGTCGGGAGTTCGAGCCTCTCTTCCCGTGCTAAAAAGAGATAATATGTTTAAGACTGTAACAAATTATTGCAAAGTTTGCTATGACGAACTTGTGCATAAAACGTCATGGCCGACACGGGCCGAACTTACTCACACCGCAATGGTTGTATTATCTGCTTCCTTGATCATTGCGATTGTGGTGTTCATTATGGATTCCGTGTTCAGGTTTGTCATGAGTACCGTCTATCCTAATTAATCCGTTAAGAGTAAATGGCAGGATCAGGTAAGAAATGGTATGTGTTGCGTGCTGTAAGCGGCAAGGAGGCCAAGGTGAAAGAGTACATCGAAGCCGAACTGAAGCACAACGCAATGCTCTCGTCGTATGTTTCCCAGGTGCTTATACCTATGGAGAAACATGCCACGCTGCGTAACGGAAAAAGGGTCGTCAAGGAAAAGATAGCCCTTCCGGGGTACGTGCTTGTCGAGGCGGAGCTTAAAGGCGACGTAGCCCATACATTGCGCTTTATGCCTAACGTGTTAGGCTTCCTCGGCGGTTTGGACAATCCGACCCCCGTAAAGCAGTCTGATGTTAACCGTATACTCGGAACGGCCGAAGAGTCGGAGCTTGCAGAGGAGGTGAACATTCCTTTCAGCGTAGACGAAACGGTGAAGGTTACGGACGGCCCGTTCAGCGGCTTCACCGGTGTCATCGAAGAGGTGAACACCGAGAAGCACAAACTCAAGGTCATGGTAAAGATTTTCGGACGCAAGACGCCTCTGGAACTCGGTTTTATGCAAGTCGCAAAGGAATGACGCATTGTTACGGGTGCGGGTGTTCTTTTATATCTACCAATTTTTAATTAATAAAAGAAATGGCTAAAGAAGTTGCTGGATTAATCAAATTACAGATTAAAGGTGGCGCTGCAAATCCCTCTCCTCCCGTAGGACCGGCTCTCGGTTCAAAGGGTATCAACATCATGGGATTCTGCAAGGAATTCAACGCCAGAACCCAGGATAAGGCTGGAAAAGTGCTTCCGGTCGTTATCACTTACTATGCTGACAAGTCATACAGCTTCGAGATTAAGACTCCTCCGGCAGCAGTTCAGCTCATGGAGGCTGCCAAGGTAAAGGGCGGCTCTGCCGAGCCTAACCGCAAGAAGGTGGCTTCTGTGACTTGGGAACAGGTACGCGCCATTGCCGAGGACAAGATGGCAGACCTCAACTGTTTTACTGTTGAGTCGGCTATGAGACTCGTTGCAGGTACGGCAAGAAGTATGGGTATCACTGTAAAAGGGGACTTCCCTGGTAAATAATTTATAACTTCAAGAACATGAGTAAACTGACAAAAAATCAAAAATCAGTAGCTGATAAGGTTGAAGTAGGGAAAGCATACTCTTTGAAAGAAGCAGCTGAACTTGTCAAGGAGATTACTACGACAAAGTTCGACGCTTCTCTTGATATCGATGTACGCTTGGGCGTTGACCCGCGCAAGGCCAACCAGATGGTCAGGGGTGTTGTTTCCCTGCCTAACGGTACAGGTAAGGTTACGCGTGTGTTGTGCCTTTGTACACCGGATGCTGAGGCTGCTGCAAAAGAGGCAGGCGCTGATTATGTTGGTCTTGACGAATATATCGACAAGATTAAGGGCGGATGGACTGACGTTGACGTCATCATCACAATGCCGTCATGCATGGGCAAAATCGGACCTCTTGGACGTGTCCTTGGTCCGCGCGGCTTGATGCCTAACCCCAAGAGCGGCACTGTAACTATGGATGTTGCTAAAGCAGTTAAAGAGGTTAAGCAGGGCAAGATAGACTTCAAGGTTGACAAGACCGGTATCATACATGCTTCCATCGGCAAGGTTTCTTTCTCTGCGGAGCAGATTTATCAGAATGCGAAAGAGTTTATCGCTACTGTTATCAAGTTGAAACCTGCTGCTGCCAAAGGTACATACGTAAAGAGTATCTATATTTCGAGCACGATGAGTAGGGGTATCAAGATTGATCCTAAATCAGTTGAATAACTCTAAAAGTTTTGTAAGATGAGAAAAGAAGTAAAAGATACTATAGTTGTTGAACTCGGAGAGAAGCTGAAGGCCTATCCTCATTTCTACCTCGTTGATGTAACGGGGCTGAATGCCGGGGCAACGAGCAAGCTTCGCCGCGAGTGCTTCAAACGCGAAATCAAGATGGTCGTTGTGAAGAACACTCTTCTCCACAAGGCTTTCGAGGCTTCAGACGTTGATTTCGAACCTTTGTATGGTTGCCTCAAGGGCAGTACGGCTGTGCTTTTCTGTAATACAGCCAATGTACCTGCAAAGTTGCTGAAAAGCTACACGAAAGAGGGCATTCCCGCTTTGAAGGCTGCATACGCAGAGGAGAGCATCTATGTTGGTGCCGACAAGCTGGAAGAACTTGCATCACTCAAGAGCAAGAACGAGGTTATCGCAGAGATTGTCGCTTTGCTCCAGTCTCCGACGAAGAACGTTGTTTCGGCTCTTCAGTCAGGCGCGAATACAATACATGGTGTCCTCAAGACATTAGGCGAGCGTCCTGAATAAGTAAACACCCAAACATTTAACATTTAAAAACATTAAAATTTAGAATAAAATGGCAGATATCAAAGCTATTGCTGAAGAATTGGTAAATTTGACAGTAAAGGAAGTAAACGAGTTGGCAACAGTCCTGAAGGACGAGTACGGAATTGAGCCTGCTGCTGCAGCTGTTGCTGTTGCTGCTGGTCCTGCTGCAGGTGGTGATGCAGCCGCAGCTGAGGAGAAGACATCTTTCGATGTTGTTCTCGCTGAGGTTGGCGCAGCTAAACTGCAGGTTGTTAAGGCCGTTAAGGAGGCTTGTGGTCTCGGTCTGAAAGAGGCTAAGGAACTTGTAGACGGCGCTCCCTCTACTTTGAAGGAAGGCATGTCTAAGGACGAGGCAGAGAACCTGAAGAAGGCTATCGAAGAGGCCGGCGCTAAGGTTGAGCTGAAATAATTTTGTCAACAGAAATATTAGGGGTTAAGATTCTCCCAGTCGGAGAGTCTTAACCTTTTTGTGTCTTTATTTGATTATGCGGTCATCCACCGCCGCATATTGGCCGGCACCAAAGTTGGGTAACACTATCATTTCAGCCGTTCAAAATATTCTAAGGTGGCATTTATAACGGTAATATAAATCTGTAATGGCTTCAAAAATTGTTGATAACAGAGTAAATTTTGCCAGCGTGAAGAATCCGATGCCATATCCGGATTTCCTCGATGTGCAATTAAAGTCTTTCAGGGACTTCTTGCAGTTGGACACTCCACCTGAAGAACGCAAGAATGACGGTTTGTATAAGGTATTCGCTGAGAATTTCCCTATAACCGACACGAGAAACAATTTCGTTCTTGAGTTCTTGGATTACTATATTGACCCACCGCGTTATACTATTGATGAATGTTTGGAGCGTGGCCTCACATATAGCGTGCCCCTGAAGGCAAAGATGAAATTGTATTGCACTGATCCGGATCATGAGGACTTCGGAACATTCATACAGGACGTATTCCTTGGCACCATACCTTACATGACGGATAATGGCACATTTATAATAAATGGAGCCGAGCGTGTTGTCGTATCACAGTTGCATAGGTCGCCTGGCGTGTTCTTTGGTCAGGGAGTGCATGCAAACGGTACAGTGCTTTATTCTGCACGTATCATTCCGTTCAAGGGTTCATGGATTGAGTTTGCGACAGACATCAACAATGTGATGTACGCATACATCGACCGTAAGAAGAAATTGCCCGTTACTACTCTTTTGAGAGCCATTGGTTTCGAGACTGATAAGGATATCCTGCAGATATTCGACTTGGCTGAGGAAGTGAAGGTTACAAAGAAGAACATGAAGGATGTTCTCGGCCGTAAGCTCGCAGCGAGGGTATTGAAGAGCTGGAATGAGGATTTTGTAGATGAGGATACAGGTGAAGTTGTGTCAATCGAGCGTAATGAGGTAATCATGGAGCGCGAGACTGAGATAACCAAAGACAACATCGATGATATTCTCGAGAGTGGAACGTCTACAATCCTTCTTCACAAGGACGCTGATTCTGCAAGTAAGTATTCGATAATTTTCAATACTTTGCAGAAAGACCCCAGTAACTCCGAGAAGGAGGCTGTGCTGTATATCTATCGCCAGCTGAGAAATGCTGACCCGGCAGACGATGCAAGCGCACGTGAGGTTATACAAAATCTGTTCTTCTCTGACAAGCGTTACGACTTGGGTACGGTTGGTCGTTATCGTATAGACAAGAAGCTTGGGCTTGATACGGATATGGACGTTCGCATCCTTACCAAGGAGGACATAATCGAGATTATCAAGTATCTAATACAGCTTGTCAATTCAAACGCAACGGTAGATGATATCGACCACTTGAGCAACCGCCGTGTACGTACCGTTGGCGAGCAGTTGAGCAACCAGTTCTCGATTGGCCTTGCCCGCATGAGCCGCACTATACGTGAGCGCATGAACGTGCGTGATAATGAGGTGTTCACTCCGACAGACCTTATAAACGCGAAGACAATATCGAGCGTTATAAATTCTTTCTTCGGAACAAACCCGTTGTCGCAGTTCATGGACCAGACAAACCCGCTTGCCGAGGTAACGCATAAGCGCCGTCTGTCAGCGCTTGGTCCTGGCGGTTTGTCACGTGAGCGTGCAGGCTTTGAGGTCCGTGACGTTCACTATACTCACTATGGACGACTTTGCCCGATTGAGAGCCCTGAAGGCCCGAACATCGGTCTTATCTCGTCTTTGTGTGTTTATGCTAAGATTAATGATCTTGGCTTCATCGAGACTCCTTATCGTAAAGTTAAGGACGGTGTTGTTGATTTGGATAATGACCATATCGTTTATCTTACCGCGGAAGAGGAGGAAGACCACATTATCGGCCAAGGTAATGCGCCGCTTAACGATGACGGAACGTTTATCCGTGATGTCGTAAAGTGCCGTCAGGATGCTGATTTCCCTGTTGTGCCGCCGTCGCAGGTTGACCTTATGGACGTGTCGCCACAACAGATTGCTTCAATAGCTGCTGGCCTGATTCCTTTCCTGGAGCATGACGATGCGCACCGTGCGTTGATGGGAAGTAACATGATGCGCCAGGCAGTACCTTTGTTGCACAATGAAGCTCCTATCGTAGGAACTGGTATAGAAAGACAAGTATGCGTTGACTCGCGCACCATGATAACGGCAGAGGGCGATGGAGTTATCGAATATGTAGACGCGACAACAATAAGAATACTCTACGACCGGACTGAGGAAGAGGAATTTGTAAGCTTTGAGCCAGCGCTCAAGGAATATAGAATACCGAAGTTCCGTCGTACGAACCAGAATATGACAATAGACCTTCGTCCTATCTGTAATAAGGGACAGAGGGTAAAGAAAGGTGATATACTCACTGAAGGATATGCTACAGAAAACGGAGAGCTTGCTCTCGGTCGCAACCTCCTTGTGGCTTACATGCCTTGGAAGGGTTACAACTATGAGGACGCTATCGTGCTTAACGAGCGTGTTGTTCGTGAAGATATCCTTACGTCAGTGCACGTTGATGAGTATTCACTCGATGTGCGTGAGACCAAACGAGGGATGGAAGAGTTTACCAGTGACATCCCTAACGTCAGTGAAGAGGCAACCAAGGACCTTGATGACAACGGTATTATCCGTGTAGGTGCTCGTGTCGAGCCGGGTGATATCCTTATCGGTAAGATTTCGCCTAAGGGTGAGAGCGACCCGTCTCCGGAAGAGAAACTTCTTCGTGCTATTTTCGGCGATAAGGCCGGCGATGTGAAGGACTCTTCGTTGAAGGCCAATCCGTCACTTACAGGTGTCGTAATTGATAAAAAACTGTTCTCACGTGCAGTCAAGACTCGTGCGTCGAAACAGCAAGACAAGGTTGTCCTTGCCAAGATAGACGAGGAATACGCAGCCAAGATAGACGACCTGAAGGATATTCTTGTAGATAAGCTGCTTACTCTGACGGACGACAAGACATCTATGGGAATCAAGGATTACACAGGTGCCGAGATCATAACTAAGGGCAGTAAGTTTACAATGGCTCAGTTGAAGAATCTTGAGTATGACGGAATCCAGTCAAACAATTGGACTTCTGACGAACATACGAATGGACTCATCCAGAAGCTTATCATGAACTTCATAAAGAAGTACAAGCTGCTTGACGCTGAGATGAAACGCCGCAAGTTCGCGATAACAATCGGTGATGAGCTGCCTTCAGGTATTCTTCAGATGGCTAAGGTATATGTTGCCAAGAAACGTAAAATCAGCGTAGGTGACAAACTTGCAGGACGCCACGGTAATAAGGGTATAGTTTCTAAAATCGTTCGTCAGGAAGATATGCCGTTCCTTGAGGATGGACGTCCTGTAGACTTGGTTCTCAACCCGTTAGGTGTGCCATCGCGTATGAACCTTGGACAGATATTCGAGGCTATTCTCGGTGCAGCAGGAAAACGTCTTGGTGTTAAGTTCGCAACGCCGATTTTTGACGGTGCGAAGCTTGATGATCTCCAGGAGTGGACGGATAAGGCAGGACTGCCGCGTCTGTGTTCTACGCGCCTCTATGACGGTGAGACAGGAGAACCGTTCGACCAGCCTGCAACCGTTGGTATCACGTACTTCCTTAAGTTAGGCCATATGGTTGAGGATAAGATGCACGCCCGCAGTATCGGTCCGTACTCTCTTATTACCCAACAGCCTCTTGGTGGTAAGGCTCAGTTTGGTGGCCAGCGTTTCGGAGAGATGGAGGTCTGGGCATTGGAGGCATTCGGTGCAAGCCATGTTCTGCAAGAGATTTTGACAATCAAGTCAGATGATGTGGTAGGGCGTTCAAAGGCTTATGAGGCAATTGTCAAGGGAGAGCCAATGCCGACACCGGGAATACCGGAGTCACTCAACGTCCTTCTGCATGAGCTTCGTGGTTTGGGCTTAAGCATAACTCTTGACTAATAAAAGGAACTCTTTACATAACAATTACAACATAAGAAATATGGCTTTCAAGAAAGATTCAAAGATAAAGAGTAATTTTACGAAGATAACCATCAGTCTTGCGTCGCCTGAGGAAATCCTCGAAAATTCTTATGGCGAGGTGACCAAGCCTGAGACAATAAACTACCGTACGTACAAGCCCGAGCGCGATGGCCTTTTCTGCGAGCGTATCTTCGGCCCGACAAAGGATTATGAATGTGCTTGCGGTAAATATAAGCGAATAAGGTATAAGGGCATTGTCTGCGACCGTTGTGGAGTAGAGGTTACGGAAAAGAAAGTGCGCCGTGAGCGTACGGGGCACATCGAGCTCGTCGTACCCGTAGCGCATATATGGTACTTCCGTTCGCTGCCTAATAAGATAGGTTATCTCCTTGGCCTTCCTACGAAGAAACTTGACTCCGTGATTTATTACGAGAAATACATCGTGATACAGCCCGGCGTAATGGAAGGCAGGAAAGATTCAGAGGGTATCGAGGTGAACGGTTCACATAAGATGGACTTGCTTACCGAGGACGAATATATTGATATAATGGACAACCTGCCCGATGGCAATGAATATCTTGACGACACTGATCCCAACAAGTTCGTTGCCAAGATGGGTGCCGAGGCTATTTACGACTTGCTCGTGAACATCGACCTTGATTCTCTGTCATACGAGCTTCGCGACCGTGCAAACAGTGATTCTTCACAGCAGCGTAAAACCGAAGCCCTCAAGCGTCTGCAGGTAGTTGAAGCGTTCCGCGCGAGCCGTAATATAAATAAACCGGAGTGGATGATAATGAAGATTATCCCTGTCACTCCGCCTGAGCTTCGTCCACTTGTGCCACTTGATGGAGGGCGTTTCGCTACATCAGACTTGAATGATCTTTACCGTCGTGTTATTATCCGTAACAACCGCTTGAAGAGGTTGATGGAAATCAAGGCTCCTGAGGTCATCCTGCGTAATGAAAAGCGTATGTTGCAGGAGGCTGTTGACAGCTTGTTCGACAACTCACGTAAGAGCAGCGCCGTCAAGAGCGAGTCAAACCGTCCGTTGAAATCACTCTCTGATTCATTGAAAGGTAAGCAGGGACGTTTCCGCCAGAATCTTCTCGGTAAGCGTGTTGACTATTCTGCACGTTCTGTAATCGTCGTCGGCCCTGAACTGAAGATGGGTGAGTGCGGTCTTCCGAAGTTGATGGCAGCCGAGCTTTACAAGCCGTTTATCATCCGTAAGCTCATCGAGCGCGGTATTGTTAAGACCGTCAAGAGCGCGAAGAAGATTGTCGATCGTCGTGAGCCCGTAATCTGGGATATTCTTGAGAACGTAATGAAGGGTCACCCTGTGCTTCTCAACCGTGCGCCTACACTGCACCGTCTCGGTATACAGGCTTTCCAGCCAAAACTTATCGAAGGCAAGGCAATCCAGTTGCATCCGTTGGCATGTACTGCATTTAACGCCGACTTCGACGGTGACCAGATGGCTGTTCACCTCCCGTTGAGCAACGAGGCTGTGCTTGAGGCGCAAATCCTCATGCTCCAGAGCCATAATATCCTTAACCCGGCTAATGGTGCTCCTATTACTGTGCCATCACAGGATATGGTGCTTGGACTCTATTATATCACAAAGATACGTCCCGGGGCAAAGGGCGAAGGACTAACCTTCTACGGGCCTGAAGAGGCTATCATAGCCCATAATGAGGGCAAGTGTGATCTCCACGCTCAAGTTAAGGTCGTTGTCAAGGATGTAGACAAGTACGGAAACTATTACAGCCATATGGTTGATACTTCTGTCGGCCGTGTGATAGTAAACGGCATTGTGCCGGATGAAATAGGTTTTGTCAACAAGATTATATCAAAGAAGAGTCTTCGCGACATCATTGCAGATGTAATCAAGGCCGTTGGCTTTGCGCGTGCCTGTGAGTTCCTTGATGGTATCAAGAACCTGGGTTACCGCATGGCATACTTGGCAGGACTTTCGTTCAACCTTGACGATATCATCATACCGAAGGAGAAAGTTGCCCTTGTGGAGAAAGGTAACGAGGAAGTTCGCCAGATTACCGACAACTACAACATGGGATTCATCACTGACAACGAGCGTTACAACCAGGTTATCGATGCCTGGACGCACGTAAACAACGAGCTTGGTGATGTTTTGATGAAAGAGATGACCGAAGCCGACCAGGGTTTCAACGCCGTTTACATGATGCTTGACTCCGGCGCCCGTGGTTCTAAGGACCAGATACGTCAGTTGGCAGGTATGCGTGGACTTATG
>ENA-OPIO01000634-OPIO01000634.1-human-gut-metagenome-genome-assembly--contig:-NODE-634-length-10716-cov-2.908733_pt1 | contig 10716 bp, 11 predicted proteins | sample MGYA00241395_ERZ501636 | MGnify/ENA primary metagenome ERZ501636 (study PRJEB25962, sample SAMEA2042198) | human gut metagenome | biome: human gut; feature: human-associated habitat; material: faeces... | reverse complement strand
AGAACCCGGCGTTTCAAAAGCAGAGGGAAATTCTAAATCAAACTCTTCAAATAAATAATCTGATGAAACTTTATTTATTTTTTTAGACCAATAATTATTACAAAAAGCACAATTCTTTTTTGTACACTTGATTATTAATCCTTTTTTATTAATTAAAGTACACCTATAATCCCTTCTTTCATAATAAAGAAGTTGTTCTTCAAATCTTTTTTCATCTAATTCCCATTCCTCAAGTGAAATAGGTATTTTATTTATTTCTTTTTGTGTTCCTTCACTTTCAATAGTTTGTGGTATTTCAATATTTTTCAATTTTCACTCTATATATCAGAGCAACATTACCATTAAGTTTTCTCTTTAATTTCCTTTCTATGCCCGAATGGTTAACTAGTATCAAAGGCAATTTTAATCTAATAAGCTTATGCCTTTATGATAACTTTGAAATATGAAGGAGCACAGGATACCGTTTTGCGTCGTCGCAAACGAAAACAACCTTTTATTAATAAAATTGATAAAAAAATATGGCAAAAAGCCATATAAATAAAGATTCTATTGTGCGTTGACGCAAAATTTTATTTCTTTCTCTTCTTTAATAATGGATCAAAACCATAATTAATTAAAATATCATCTCTGCGCTTTGGCGTATAATAAACACCTGAAGTTAATAAATAAATTAATACTCTATCCTCATCAGAGTTTCTATTTAAAGATAGGTTGCATTTATCAAACAAACACATTGAGAGTTGATAATTTAACTCCAGCCCGCAGCAAAGTGCAACAAGATTTCTTTTATCGCGACAAACCATCCCCTCTTTAAAATAACGATGCAAAGTTCCTTCACTATATCCTGAATTTATAGCAATTTCTTTGTCAGACAAATTTTTACTTTCACGCAAAAAATTAATTGCCTCATTAAAATCCATAGGAAAAATTTGATTTTGCCATTCAATTAATTTAGTTATTTCTTTATCTTCCTCTAATGATTTATCGCCACGCTTTTTAACATTATCGTTATCTTCAACTTCATAAATAACGGATTTATTTAAATCCTTATACAAAAAATTCCAATTTCTTGAGTTACGAACATAATTTGCTTTAAATTTAATGCAGCATTCCTCTATATTTCGTTTAGCATAATCAGTTAACTTTAAATATGTTCCTTCAACTTTTTCTACATATAGGGGTGAATTTATACATACATGATTATCGACAAACACAAACTCTTCTTCAACGATTCCTTGGTAAAGAAACTTACTCAAACCTAAACCATTTATAAAAGCACTTTCAGTAATCTCAAATGTATCATTTCGCTTAAGAACTCCAGGTTTTACTAAATAATTATCAATATATTTCCCATCAACATAGTTTAATGCTCCACGTGCGTCATCAAAGCCTAAATCTGCGAGCCTTCTCTTTAAAGACACTATAGTAATATCAAATTCTCGTTTCAAATCATTGATAACATTAGCCATATAATTTAAATCCAATTCACCACTGTCGTTTTTATATTCTGAAATTAATTTAGAAGTTTTTAAGGCTAAATCTTCATCACTAATTATTAAATGAGAAGCGATTGCATTTGCTTGTATCTCCATTATCGTCTTTGTTTTAGAGATGCTATTTGGTTCTATATAGTTAATTTCGTTATTATAATGCTGATTCAAAAACTCTAAAAGTTTAAATGCCGGCTTATGATAATGAAAGTGTACACATTCATGGCAAATAGTGGCTAAATATATTCTATAGAAAAATACAGAAGGCGAATCGGTATTAACAAAAATTAAATTTTTAGGCAAATATTTAGATGAAATTAAATCACCTTCGTCATTCAAAAGGGTTAAAGGTTTTTTGTCAAACATAGATTTAGCCAATACATTATCGTCAGAACTAATTTTAGCGAGATAGATATGTAAATGCATTTTGCTAACAAGTTTTTTAACATTCAAAATTCCGTTTTCCTCTTTTGTTATATCATAAAAATCAAGCATCTGATCCGCATAATTTTGATAGTTTTCTTTTTCGATATTTATTAAAAGACGAGAGTTATACAGCCTAATTGGATAATATTCCTTATATAACGAAGTATTTATAATCTTGAAACAAATTCTTCCTTTATACCTTTTAAAAACTGTTTCTAATTTTATATTAAATTTAAATGTATATTCAGGTGCGCTAGCTTTCCTGCTATATTTAAATCCTACTCTCACATTTAAATAAATGTCAGCAATGATTCTTTTTCCCACTATATCAGCTAAAAAATTATTATATGTTTTGCTTTTAATCCAGAGCTTATAACTTTTTAAAGGTCTATCAATTCTAAATGCACTATTTAGATTATCCCTTAGAAATCTTTTAATTTTATTATCTACCTTTACATTTTCATATGTATTTACATAGCCAATTAAATCATCAATCATTGAAACACCTTGTTGTATATAAAATAATTTAACATCAATCTATTAAGAAACCTAGGAAAACCATTAATCGTTTACTCTATAAATTATCGTCAAATAGTTTAATAACAATGATTTTAAAAGTTATCTAAATTAAATGCGAAATTACCAATATCAAAAGAAAGTTTGAATTATTTAAGATTAAAATAAAATCTAATTACCAAACTATTTATGTAATTTCATTAAAAATCCCCGCAATTCTAGGATAAAATTTTAATTTCGACTATTATAATACATTCAATAACTCTTTATATTGAATATTAAACTGCTTACAGATTTTTCGAATAGCACTTCTATAGCACAAGAAACACCAAAGTGAAAACTTGCTAGCGTCATATGTTTTCATAATCAAAAGTTGATCATTAGTTAAATAAAAGAAATTTACTCTGTTTTCTTTAAAATGTTTATCTTGATTAAGTTCTCTCACTATTGTAAAAACCTTACTCATCTTATAAACACCATCATAAATAAAAATATTGTATTGCTTACTCCAATGAGGAAAAACTATTGAAAATGAATTAGCTTTTTTATATTTCTTCTTAATTTCATTATTAGTTGCTGCTCTTACATTTTTAATGTTATTAATATCTAAAGAATCTATTTTATGAGTAGCAATAGTTTTTAGATTATAAAAATTTGAAATGTAAAATGTTGAAGCATCATTAATAATTACTTCATTTTTAGAGATAGGAGCTAAGGATGTTTTAAATATTAAAGTTTTATTTAAACTGAAGTTGGCTCTTAATAAAATCCTAAAAAAGAGAAACGATAATACCCAAACAAAAAAAGAATAAAAAATTAAAACCATCGCACAATAAACACCATTTAAGATTGGATCTTCAAAATAACCATTAGAAAGATAAGTTAAATAACTTGCTAAAGCTACACCACCTAAAACAACAATTACATGCAATGTATAAATTAAAGTTATCTTATTAAAACGTTTCATAACTGCTTCTTCTTACCTAGATATTATATTAAAGTGTCAGGTTATATTACTACCTAATTGTCTATTTTCATTCAAATAACTCAACACTAATTATATAAACTCTTTTTTAAATGGATATTTTTCAGTTTCTTGTCTTATTTTATAAGCGTCTTTTTTGGCACGAACTAGCGGCCCAAAATAAACTGCGGAAAAATAAAAAAGTACCGATAATATCGGTACAATTAGGATCAATCTGGTGCGCGAAATGAGAATCGAACTCACACAGGAATACCTATACGCCCCTCAAACGTACGCGTCTACCAGTTCCGCCATTCGCGCGTGCATTTAATATTATCAAACATACTTTCAAAAGTAAATACCTATTAAGTGATTTTTGCTAACAAGTTTTAGCCAAACTGCATTCAATTTTTTATCTAATACATAAAGCAAACACTTATAAAAATAAGAATATAAAATAATTTTTATAGATAGTGTATTTCATTAAGTTAAAATGTCAAAAAAATGATAAAATAAAGAGCGCATGAGGAGGAATTATTTGTTATGGATAAGATTTTAGTCGAAACCAGCGCAAGACACGTACATGTTACAAGAGAAGCTTTAGATTATTTATTTGGACCAGATTACCAATTAACAGCTAAAAAGATGTTATCTCAACCAGGTCAATATGCTTCTACTACTAAACTAGAAATTATTGGACCAAAAGGTTCAATGATGGCTTCAATTTTAGGGCCAGAAAGAAAAGTCAACCAAGTTGAAATTAGTGCTACAGAAGCAAGAACACTTGGAATCAAAGCACCTGTTAGAGAAAGTGGCAATGTTAAAGGAAGCGCTCCAATCACAATTAAAAACCCAGAAAATGGTAAGGAAATTCAATTAACTGAAGGTTGCATTATTGCAAAACGTCATATTCATATGACTCCAGAAGATGCTGCTAACTTTAAGGTTAATAACGGTGATATCGTTTGGGTCAAAGTTATGACAAATGATAGAAGCATTGTTTTTGGAGATACCGTTATCAGAGTTTCGCCAAAATATAAGCTTGCTATGCACATTGACACCGATGAATGTAACGCTGGAAACTGTGCTGGCGAAGTATATGGAGAAATCATTAAACTTTAATGCTTAAATCATATAGACATTTAAATTCTGGAACATGTTCTAGAAGCGTAACAATTACTTACGATGATGCTACTCACATCATTGAAAAAGTTCAATTTGAATTTGGTTGCCCTGGCAATACAATTGGCGTTTCTAAATTATGTGTTGGCAGAAAATTAGAAGAAATTCACGACATTTTAAAAGATGTTAAATGCGGTAACAAAGCTACAAGTTGTCCAGATCAACTCGCCCTTGCTATCGAAGATATCTTAAAATAACAAATTAAAAGAGGAATCTAGTCTCTCTTTTTGATTTAATAGTTAAAATAAATATATTATTTAATGTTACATAATTAAAAAGACTGTAGTTTTGCAGCCTTTTTAATTATTTTGCTGAAAATTCTTTTTCAAACTCATTAAGAATTTTAACTTGTGGTTTGATAACTTTTTTGACGTTCCCATCAACAAATGGGTTTCTTAAATGATCTTTTTCAACAAGCGTAAGGAATGGACATTTACCGCCCATTTTAAGTAACTTGATATATTTTTTCCAAGCACGTTCTCTATTTTTATCCATTTCACACTTAAACTGTAAAGCTAAAACTTGAGCTAATGTGTAATCGATGTAATAGAATGGGCTTGCAAAGATGTGGCTTTGTCTGACCCACCAGCCACCATTTTCAAGATATTCAAAACCTTTGAAATTAAGCCAAGGACGATATACTTTTTCAAGTTCAGCCCATTTTGCACATCTTTCTTTATGAGTTAGTTCTGGATGTTCATAAACAAAGTGTTGGAATTCATCAACTTCTGCCCCATATGGTAAGAATGAAATTGCTCCATCAAGATGAGCAAAACGATATTTATCAGCTCCATCTTTAAAGAATAAATTCATCCAAGGATATGCGAAAAATTCCATCGACATCGAATCAATTTCACACGCTTCTAAAGTAGGCATTTGGTAATTTGGAATTTTAACATTGCGGCATAAATAACCTTGGAAAGCATGACCAACTTCATGAGTTAAAGTATCAACATCACTACTTGTACCATTTGAATTAGCAAAAATAAATGGAGATTTATATCTAGGAATAAAAGTCATATAGCCGCCACCAGCTTTACCGGCTTTTGCATCTAAATCCATCAAATGGTTATCAACCATAAATTTAAAGAACTCACCACTTTCTGTGCCCATTTCGTTATACATTTTTTGAGCACAATCGACTAAGTAACTGGTATCTCCTGCAGGTTTTGCATTACCATCTTCAAAGAAGAGATTGTAATCAAGGAAGATTGGGTTTTTATAGCCGAGTCTTTTAGCTTGATTCTTTCTTAATTTATAAACTACTGGGACAACATCACGCTTAATTTGTTCACGATATCCAGCAACCATTTGAGCGTTATAATCAACTCTACCAAGTCTTAAATAACCAAATTCAATGTAGTTAGAATAGCCAAGTTCTTTAGCCATCTTGTCTCTTAATTTGACAAGTTTATCATATATTGTTCCGATTTCTTCATCGTGTTCACTTAAAAATCCATAATATAGCTTAGCTGATTCAACTCGAACTTCTGGGTCTTTATCACTCATGTATTTCCCAATTTGAGAAAGGTTTAACGTTTCACCTTTATATTCAATTTTTGCACTAGCAAGCAAAGCTTGATAATCGCTTACAAGTTTATTTTCTTCTTGAAGAAGAGGAATAATCTTTTCGTCAAAACATTTAAAACCATTTTCAATTTGAACAAAAAGAAGTTTACCAAACTTATTTTCGAGATCTTGTCTAAATTTAGACTTAACCATTGCTTCTTCAAATTTCTTAAAGTAATTATTTGCAATAGGTGAAATTTCATCAATTGTATCATTATACTTTTTAATCTTTGGATCTTGAGTATTTAAAGTAAAATTAATACTAATAATCGTAAAATCAGTATTTACTTCATTTTGAATTTTAAAATACTTATTTACTGCTTTTATTGCATCTTCTTTAGTTTGAGCGTTTTCTAAATAATCAGTTAACACTCTAATTTTAGCTTCAATACGATTAACATTAGGACATCTTAATGGCATTTCTTCAAATAACATAAATTTCCTCCTTTTATTTGATAGTATCTATTGTTTTCATAAATAATATTTTTTTAATCCAACGAGTTGTTGAAAAGTTATACCAATAATTATATGCAACAACCGATGTGTTGTATAACTGAACTGCTTGAAAATATTTATCATTTAGTTCAGCAATAGTTAAAAATATTTCTTCAACTTTTCTTTTACTGTCTTCATCTAAATCAAAGTTAATATAAATTTTTTGCGCGTTTTGCAGGATTTTTTCTGAATAAGCATAAAATTCTTCAAACTCTTGGGCTGTTAATTTTTGATATTTTTTTAAATCTTCGTTAGCACCCATTATTTTTAATGGATCATTTTCTTTTAAATAATCCTTCATGATTTCAGATAGACGAGATAATAAAGTCAACTTTTGATATAGAGTTACATTAATAAAATCTTTTCGTCTATTGATGTCTCTTTTAAAATTAGACATAAAAGAAAAAGATACAATCACAATGATTAAATATATTAAAAGCAATAAACCTAGAATAATAAGAATGATTACTAAGATTCCATCACTATCTAAAGACAATAAAGATAAGTAAGAATTCCTAAACATATCGATAAAATACCACCTTTTTTGACTAAAATCTACCTATTTGTTAGAATAAATCCGAGGTGATAGTATGTCAAAACCAATTATAGCTTTAATGTACGACTTTGATCGAACCCTTGCTCTTGAAGACATGCAAAATTTTTCTTTTATACCTAAACTAGGCTTCACACCAGAAGAATTTTGGAAACTAACCGAAGAGTTTTGCAAAAAATACGATATGGATAAGATCTTGGGTTATTTATATACCATGATTAAATATTCAAAAGAAAAAGGAATTAAATTAGATCGTAATTTTTTGCAAGAATGTGGCAAAAATATTCGCTTTTTTGATGGTGTAACTACCTGGTTTAATCGAATAAATGAATATGCCACTTCTAAAGGTCTTCAATGTGAACACTATTTAATTACGAGTGGAAATAAAGAAATTGTTGAGGGTTGCCCTATTTTTAAAGAGTTTAAACAAGTTTTCGGTTCTGAATATCTATATGATGCTCAAGGCAATGCTTTTTGGCCACGTACTACTGTTAATTACACATTAAAAACACAATATATCTTTAGAATCTCAAAAGGCGTAATCAACACAAATGATGATAAAGAAATTAACGAGAAAACTCCTCATAGAAGAATTATTTATCAAAATATGATTTATATGGGTGATGGTTTAACTGATGTCCCATGTATGATACTTGTTAAAGAAAATGGAGGATATTCAATTGCTGTATATCCTAAAGGCTCACAAGAAAAAGTCGCTCATCTTTTTGAAGATGGCCGAGTAAATTATATTTGTAAAGCCGACTATTCTTCTAACTCCGAATTAGAAAAGGTTGTAAAACTAATTATTGATAGTATTTCTATTCGCGAAACTCTTGAGTTAAAAAGAGAAAAAACTGAAAAACAACTTTAATTATGACTTATGTTTTCTTACTTCTTGCTGGTAAGTCCACGCGTTTTGGTGGAGAAATACCAAAACAGTTTTTAAAAGTTAAAAATAAATATATTTTTGAATATCCGTTAAAAACTTTTGATGAGTTAGATGAAATCCACAAAATTACTTTAGTTTGCGATAAAGAGCACTTCTCATTTTTAAGCGATTTCATTAAAACTCATGAATTTAATCATGATGTTTCTTTAATATTAGGTGGAAATACTAGACAAGAAAGTGTCTATAATGGATTAAAAAGTCTGCAAAAGTTTGCTAATTTTAACGATAAGGTCTTATTTCACGATGCATGTCGCCCTCTTGTTAGAAAATCAGAAATTATTAATCTAATAAACACTTTAGATGAATTCTATGGAGCTAGTTTAGCAATTCCTTTATACGACTCACTTTGTAAAGAAAACCATAAAGTTATTGATATATCAATAAAACGCGAAAATTTAATGAAACTACAAACACCACAAGGCTTTAAATTTGATATAATCTATAAAGCCCATCAAAGAGCTCAAGAAAGTGAGAATTTTTCTTACACTGATGATACCTCACTTCTTATGGCTAATGGGGTCAAAATTAAATTAGTTGATGGCAGTATTTTTAATTTTAAAATCACTACCAAAGATGATTTAATACTTTTTGAAAGATTACTGGAGGGCTTCGATTTTGGTTGATTACCCATATGTAGAAGGCGACATTATTAAAGGAATCATTACAAGCATCAAAAAATATGGTGCTTTTCTTTCTTTTGAAAATGGCTATATTGGCCTTTTACACATCAGTGAAATTTCAACAAACTTTGTTAATAACATTCATAGTTTTTTTAGCATTGGGGATGAAATTACTGTTGCTGTTAAGCGTATTGATCGAGCAACTAAGTTTCTTAACGTCTCAATTAAGGATTTACCAAATGATTTAAATCCCTATAAAGAAATTCTCCCATCTAAAAAGATTACGAGTTATTTAAAAGAAATAGATTTTTCAAAACTTGAAAAATCACTTCCTAAAATGGTTGCTGAAGAGTTAGAAAGGGAAAGCAAAAATGAGCATTAAAGTTGGATTTGATTATTGTAAAAATGAAGATCTCTACACTCCTTCAATTTGGAAAGATCGCGTTAGAGAGATACATAAAATTATTGTTGATAAAACAGGAGCTGGCGGCGATTTTCTTGGTTGGTTAGACTATCCAGAAAGATTACCAAAAAGCGAAATTGATCGAATTATCAAAAAAGCTAATTTCTTTAGAGATAATTATGAGGTTCTTGTTGTTTGCGGAATAGGCGGTTCTTATCTTGGACCACGTGCTGTTATCGAAGCAATTAATGGTCTTTATTCTAATGATAAAATGAAGATTGTATATTTAGGAAATACTCTTGATCCTAACTATTCAAACGAAGTCTTAAACTACATTAAAGACAAGAAATTCTGTGTTTGTGTTATTTCTAAATCCGGCACTACTACCGAAACAAGTATCAGTTTTAGAATCTTAAAAGAACTTGCTGAACAAAAATATGGTAAAGATAAAGCAAAAGATGCTATTGTTGCTGTTACTGACAAAGAAAAAGGTGCTTTAAGACAATTAAGTGATACCGAAGGTTATGAAACATTTGAACTTCCAGGGGATATTGGCGGGAGATTCTCAGTTATGACTCCAGTCGGTTTATTCCCTATTGCTTGTGCAGGTATCGATATTTATGAATTCATTAAAGGTCTTAAAGATGGTATGAAAAATTACTCCACCGAAGATTTAGATCAAAATGAAGCTTATAAATATGCTCTTGAAAGACATGCTTTATACTTAAGAGGTTGTAAAGTTGAAATGGTCACTGCTTATGAACCACGTCTTGAGTGTTTCAATGGTTGGATTAAACAACTTTATGATGAATCTGAAGGTAAAGAAGGTAAGTCACTTCTTGTTACAAGTTGTGTATTTACAACTGATTTACACTCACTTGGTCAATTCATTCAAGAAGGTAGCAAAATCCTTTTTGAAACAGTTACTTATTTTGAAGAACCAAATACAGATGTTGTAATTCCTTATGATAAAGATAACCTTGATAATTTAAACTACATTGCTGGTAAGAAATTATCATACGTTAATAAAAAGGCTTATGAAGGAACATTACAAGCTCACTCAGGAGTAGGAAACGTTCCTAATATTACCATTACAATTGATAAATTAACTCCAAGATCACTTGGCGAACTTCTTTACTTCCATATGAAAGCCTGTGCAATGAGTGCTTACTTAAACGGATTAAATCCATTTAACCAACCAGGCGTTGAAGTTTATAAGAAAAATATGTTCCACCTTCTTGGTAAACCAGGATTTTAATTAAAAATTTAACACCGGCTCACGAAAATTTGCTTAAAAATTTGCAAAAAATATTGACACAAATCACTAACCTTTGATATAGTATTTGAGCGCGTTAAACGTGAGCCGGATGTTTAGCTCAGTTGGGAGAGCATCGCCTTTACACGGCGGAGGTCATAGGTTCAAGCCCTGTAACATCCACCAATGAGTCAAACTTCTGGGAGGGTAGCGAAGTGGCTAAACGCGGTTGACTGTAAATCAATTCCTTCGGGTTCGGCAGTTCGAATCTGCCCCCTCCCACCAGATAGGTCT
>ENA-OPIO01000625-OPIO01000625.1-human-gut-metagenome-genome-assembly--contig:-NODE-625-length-10826-cov-2.072231_pt1 | contig 10826 bp, 10 predicted proteins | sample MGYA00241395_ERZ501636 | MGnify/ENA primary metagenome ERZ501636 (study PRJEB25962, sample SAMEA2042198) | human gut metagenome | biome: human gut; feature: human-associated habitat; material: faeces... | reverse complement strand
CACCGACACATACACCACGCCGCCTTTTACGGCCGTTAACTTCCAAAATTTTTCTTTCTCACCCGTCAGCTGCGTCCACACGTGTTCCAACACCATCAGACGGTTAAAACGCGTGTTCCAGCTGTTATATTTTTTGCCCAGCTCGGCCGGCGTTTTCCATATTTCGCGCGGTTTGGCGCCGAATTTCATGGTTAAATCCGCACCGGCATAATGACGTATTTCAAATCATCTTTGCCGACGGGCTCAATCAGCACCGGCTGGGAAGCGTTGACAAAGGAAAAACTGACTTTTTCGCTGCCCACATTTTTCAACACGTCAATGATATACTGCGGGTTAAATGCACAGTCAAAGGCTTCCTGCGTATATTCTATGGGCAGTTCGTCGGTAAATTCCATGTTCTGGGACGTGGAAGACACCGTCATGGCGTTGTTTTCCATATGAAATTTCACCGTGCTTCCAAATTCGCCAGAGCACAAAGCGGCGCGGCGGGTGGAAGCCAGCAGTTCCTTGGTAAACACTTCAAAAGAAATATTTTTCTTGGTGGGGATTACCTGTTTATAATTGGGAAAATTGCCTTCAATCAGACGGGAAATAAACGTCGTTTCGTTCATTTCAAAGCTGACCTGGTTGGAGGCCACGTTTACATTAATAAGGGTATCCTTATCGGGTTTGGACAGGGAAATAAAACGCACGACTTCGTTTAAAATTTTCGTCGGAATAATAATTTTAAATTCACCGGAATCAGGTAAAGCGGGGTGGCTGGCCACGGCCAGGCGGCCGCCGTCGGTGGCGACGACTTCAAATTTTTCCGCCGTATTATTCCATAAAAGCCCGTTTAAAATATAACGCGTCTCCTGCGTGGAAGCGGAAAACGCCGTCTTGTCAATCATATTCTGCAAAGAAAGCGGGCTTAAAGAAACGCTGCCCGTTTTTTCAATTTCGGGAATGGCGGGATATTCCGATTTGGGCGTACCGATGACCCAAAATTTGCTTTTTCCCGATTTAATGTGAAATTTATTATTTTCCCCCGTATAGAGGTTAATTTCTTTGCCGTCGGGCAGGTTTTTGATAATTTCTGAAAATTCTTTGGTTGGCACCGTCAGGCTGCCTTCTTCTTCCACTTCGGCATTGATATAATGCACCACGGCCATTTCCATGTCCGTTCGTACGAGTTTAAGCTTGCCGTTTGCCTGTGTTTCCATCAAAAAGTTATGCAAAATAGGCAGCGTCGTGCGGGAAGCGACCCCGGCGGAAATAACCTGGATTCCTTCCAAAAGGGTTTCTTTAGTAATATTTATTTTCATATTTATAATCCTATTATTATGTCCTGTTTATAATGTGGATTTAGTGTACTGCCCTATACAAATTTTGTGGTGTTGCTGTGCATAACTTCCTAAAATTTTGCACATTTTGCACATTCATTTTTTTTATAACCCGTTTTTATTTTTTATCCCCTGTTTATCCACTGTTTTTTATTTTTTATCCACAGCTTTAATGTCACTGATGATTTGGTTGATTTCCGCGGAGAAAAAAGGATCAGCTTTTATTTTTTCTTTCACCAAATCCCGCGCGTGTACGACGGTGCTGTGGTCGCGGTTGAACTCCCGTCCGATTTCCGGCAAAGACAGGTCCGTCAGCTCCGTGCATAAAAACATGGCTATCTGCCGCGGCCACGCCACGGACTGGGTTTTTCGTTTGGATGTAAAATCGTCCATGTCTATTTTAAAATGTTTGCCTACTACTTTTTTAATAGCATTGACGTTTACGGCCAGACGCTGTTCTTCCTGCGTCAAAATATCAGCCAGCAGCTCTTTGGCCACGGGAATGGTGGGAATAACGCCGTGCGTACTGCAGTAGGATACCAGCCGGAACAAAGACCCTTCCAGCTCGCGTACATTGGTTTGTATGCCTTCGGCAATAAAAGAAATTACATCGTCGCCGATGTCGAAATTAATGGAATCGCGTTTTTGGCGCAGAATGGCAATACGCGTTTCTAAATTCGGTTTCTTAATTTCCGTAATAATGCCGGAAAGCAGACGGGAAGACAGGCGTTCCTCCAGCCCCAGTTCATGCGGGGTGCGGTCTGAAGAAAGGACGATTTGGCGTCCGCTTTCAAACAATGCGTTAAACGTATAGAAAAATTCGCCTTCGCTGGCGGCTTTGCCGGCGACGAACTGTATATCGTCCATCAGCAAACAGTCCAGCGAGCGGTATTTTTTGCGGAAACTTTCCGAAGATTTATTTTGCAGCGCTTCTATGTATTCACTGACAAATTCTTCGCCGGACATATACAAAACCCGCGCCGCGGGATTTTGCTGTAAAATCTGGTTGCCTATGGCGTGCAGTAAATGGGTTTTTCCCAGTCCCGGGGTGGAATAAATGACCAGCGGGTTATTTTCACGGTTGCCCAGCTTGTTGACCACCGCCTGGGCCGCCTTATAGGCAAAGCGGTTGGACGGGGACTCAATAAAATTGTCAAAACGGTATGAATCATTTAAACGGGCCGGAAACGGACTTTTTTGAATGACCGGTGCGGCAGTTTGTACAGGGGATGGAATAGGGGTGCTTTGCAGCACGGTTTGTACGGGATCTTTTATTTCCTTTATAATATAAGAAACCGTAATTTCCAGTCCGGTATGTTTTAAAAAAGCGTCCTTAATAATATGTTCATAGCGCGACTGTATGGTTTTTTGCCAAAACTGGTTGGGAAGCTGTATAGTCAGCGTTTGGCCTTCAAAGCCAAAAGAGGCCGGCCGCAGCCACATATCATAGGTATCTTTGCCTAAAATGGTTTCTATTTCGGTAAAAACAGGAGCGAGCGTATCGCCGGTTGAAAGAGTATCCACTGCATTTCCGCCTAAATAAAGATATATTTAATCTTATCAATTATTCGTGTCAGCGTCAACATAAAAAAACCTGTTTTGCCGTTTAAACCGTAAAATCGCACAAAACAGGCGTTTTTGAAAAAAACGGCGGTATCCCCCCTGTTCTGAAACAAAAAATAATCTATTTTTATTTTAACCCGTAAAAAATAAAAAACAGGAGTTATCCACAGATTTATTTTTTCTAATCTTTTTTTGGCTATTGCTCTTATTTTTGAAAGGTTTTATAATACAAACAGTTAAATATAGTATAATTAAATAAGAAAAATTCTTATTTACTGGTAATATGCGTTTTTTACCGGTAAACAAGGTATAATAAATATAACTTGTTTTTAAGGAGCGTGCTATGACAAAAGTGGGTGAAATTTATAAATGTGAAGTATGCGGAAATATTGTGGAAGTTTTGCATGCGGGCGCCGGAGAACTGGTCTGCTGCGGGCAGCCGATGAAAAACATGGTAGCCGGCACCACGGACGGTGCGGCGGAAAAACATGTACCCGTGATTGAAAAAGTGGAAGGCGGATATAAAGTGAAAGTAGGCTCCGTGGCGCACCCGATGACCGAAGCGCATTATATTGAATGGATTGAGCTGATTTGCAATAAATGCGGCAAAGTGCAGCGCAAATATTTAAAACCCGGTGATGTACCGGAAGCGGTGTTTGCTTCCGATTCCGACAGCGTTACCGCCCGCGAATATTGCAATTTGCACGGGCTGTGGGAAGCCAAAAATTGATTTTTACGTCCCCCGCATAGGCGGGGGACGCATACTGACTACGCGCGAAAGGAGAAACTATGCAGGCCGTAAAAATTACCGACAAAGTATATTGGGTGGGAGCTATTGACTGGAACATACGCGATTTTCACGGGTATTCCACTAAAAGAGGCACCACATACAACGCTTTCCTGGTTTTAACGGATAAACCGACGCTGATTGACACGGTAAAAAAAGAATTTTATCCGGAAATGATGTCCCGCATCGCCAGCGTAATTGACCCGAAAAAGATTGAAATTATCATTTCCAACCATTCCGAAATGGACCATTCCGGCGCTTTGCCCCAGGCCGTGGCCGCCATACAACCCAAAGAAATTTATTGTTCGGATATGGGACTGAAAGATTTAACGGCCCAGCTGTACCCCGATTTTGAAATGAAAGTGGTAAAAACCGGCGACCGCATAGACGTCGGCGGGGATACCATTTCTTTTGTGGAAGCGCGCATGCTGCATTGGCCCGACAGTATGTTTTCTTATTTGGAAAAGGAAAACGTGCTGTTTACCAATGACGTGTTTGGCATGCATTATGCCACCAGCAAATTGTTTGACGACGAAAACGAAGAACGCCTCTGGCTCTATGAAGCGGAAAAATACTATGCCAACATTGTGATGCCGTATTCCGACATTGTGCTTCGCTTTTTAGACAGCGTACAGAAAATGAGGCTTTCTCCCAAAATTATTGCGCCGGATCACGGGTTTGTCTGGCGCAAAGACCCCTCTAAAATCGTCAATTTGTACGCCAAGTGGGCGGCCCAGGCGCCGAAAAACAAAGCGATTGTCGTCTATGACACCATGTGGGGCAGCACGCAAAAAATGGCTGAATATGTGGTGGAAGGGTTGCGTTTGGGCGGAACGGAAGTCAAACAGCTCTCCATGCACTCCAGCCACCGCAGCGACGTAGCCACGGAACTGTTGGACAGCAGCGGGCTGATTATCGGTTCGCCGGTGCTCAATTCCGAAATATTCCCCGCCATGGCCGATGTGCTGTGCTATTTAAAAGGGCTGAAGAAAAAATATTTGGTGGGCGGAGCTTTCGGCTCTTACGGCTGGAACCCGGGGCCCGTCAATTCCCTGGCGGACTGTTTAAAATCCATGAATATAGAGCAGGTGGCTCCGATTGTTACCTCTAAATTCGTGCCGGATGAAAAAACCCTGCAGGCCTGCAAAGAGCTGGGCCTGACCGTCAGCAAAAAAATTGCCGAAAAAATAAAATAAAATGCCACACGGAGGCCGCCGTGACCGATAAAGACATACTGGAAGGGCTGGGTTTTATTACCTACGGGCTGTATATTGTCACTTCGTCGTATGAAGGCAAAGACAATGCCATGATTGTAAACACCGTCTTTCAGGTGACGGCGGAACCTGCGCGCGTGGCTATTTCCGTCAATAAGGAAAGCCTGACGCATGAGCTGATCGGCAAAAGCCGCGTTTTTGCGGCCATGCCGCTGGCCCAAACGGCGGATTTGCCGTTTATCGGACGTTTTGGTTTTCGTACGGGACGGAATTTTGACAAATTTGCCGGGCTGGAGGTTACCCGCGGCCGGCTGGGCTGCCCGCTGATTAAACAGCATACGCTCAGCAGCCTGGAAGTGAAAGTGGAGCAAACCGTGGACGTGGGCACCCATACGCTGTTTATCGGCCCCGTGCAGGATGCGGTATGTTTTCACCTGGAGCCGGCCGTACCTATGACGTATGAATATTATCATACGGTCATTAAAGGGAAGGCCCCCAAAGGGGCGACGCACTCATAAAAAGGGGTGCCCCCTTACGGCCCTACTTTTTCTCTTGGCAGAAAAAGTAGGCAAAAAGGCCAGGCAACGGGAAAGCAAAAATTTTTGGAAAAAAGTATTTTTTAAACTCGGCCTTTGGCCTCAAACATAAAAAATATCTTTTCTTTTTTCCAAAAATTTTAAAACGCTTTCCATGTTGCCGCTAATAAGCAGAATTTACAAATCAATAGGGAGGTAGTTTTATGAAATATGTGTGCGAAGTGTGCGGTTATGTATATGATCCCGCCGTCGGAGATCCGGAACACGGTATCGCCGCCGGTACGAAATTTGAAGATTTGCCGGCCGACTGGACCTGCCCCGTCTGCGGTGTAGGCAAGGACCAGTTTAAACCCGCCGAATAAAAGTTAAAACGATATCTTTCAGGCGGAGCGGATACCGTTCCGCCTAATTTTTTGCATAAAAATAATTATTTTATGGTAAATACAAATATCGGAGCTTTGCTTGTTCCTCTAACAGAACTTGCTATAATAAACATATGAAGATTTTATATGTCTGCACGTCTACGGAAACGGGCGGGGCCGAAACGGCTTTGCGCGCCCAGGCATTGGCCGCGCGCGAAGCGGGACACGGCGTAAAAATTATCTCTTTAAAACCCCTGGGCTCCGTCGGGCGGGACCTTCAAAGCAAGGGGCTTGAAATAATCAGCTTTCAAATGAAAGGCAGGCTGCGCCCGCTGGAAACGGCCGGCGTCCTGGCGCGGCTGGTGAAGGAAATACAAGATTTTAAGCCTGACATCGTACACGCCTGTTTATACCGTGCCATACAGCTGTGCCGCCTGGCCAAAAGGCGTGCGGAGTTTACGCTCATTACCACCCCGCATTATGATTTATCCCGTAAAAATTATTTTTTGCGCTTGCTGGACCGCGCTTTAAAAGACGCCGATTCTGTCAGCTGTGCCGAATCATATGCCACGGCGGAATTTTTAAAGAAAAAGCAAAAATATGCGGAAGAAAAAATCCGTTTGGTTACCAACGGCGTCCGCGCGGAAGTTTTTCATCCAAACGAACAGCGGGCCGTACAGGAGCGGGAAAAATGGGGTTTTGCTCCGCAGGACGTGGTATTTTTGTGTGGGGCGCGGCTCTCTGCGGAAAAAAACCATATGTTTTTATTAAAAAGTTTTGCCTCCGTATCTGCCAAAAACCCGCATGTAAAGCTCATGTTGGCCGGAGACGGACCGGAAAAAGAAAAACTGGCGGCTTTTGTCCGTGAAAAGAAACTGGAAAAAACCGTCTTTTTCATGGGAGAAGTAAGTAATATTTATCCTCTTTTGTTAGCGTCTGACTCGGCAATTTTGGTTTCTTCTATAGAGAGCCTGCCCATGTTTTTATTGGAGGCTTGTTCGTGCGGACTTCCGGCCATTGTTAGTAAAGCAGGCGATATGCCCCGTCTGGTCTATCACGGGGAAAACGGCTTTGTTTGCAATGGGCAGGATCCAGTGCTTTTAAGCGCTTTAATAGCGGAAATGGCGGAAAATAAAACACTTCGCAAACGAATGGGACAAAAATCGTTAGAAAGGATACATAAATATTATCCTGCTCCGGAGCAGATTTATTTGCAGATTTATCAGGAAATTCAGTAGTTTTCACGTGAAAACAGGGAGAATATATGGAACAAAGGCTTTTTATTGCGGCATGTATTATGTACTTGTTTGCCTGGGTCAGCAAAAGGTTATTTCGTAAAAATAAGCTGGATAAACCGTCGGTTTTTGGCATATGGCATGCGGGCTTTTTATTGTTGATTTTGGGCTGTGCGTATTATATTTTTAGTTTTATTATGAACAGTTCCGCTCCTGTCCCCCAGGAAGGAACATCCGTTAAAACAGTTATTATATGGCTGCTCATATTGGCCTTGTCGGTGTATGGCTTTTTTGCCGCCAGAAAAAAGAATGCCGAACAGCGCCAGCCTCTGATTAAAACGGATTTGGATTGGGCAAACACGGTGTATTTTGCCGGATTTGTGGCGGCTTTTGTGATGTTCTTCTTTGTGCAGGCTTTTAAAATCCCTTCGGCCTCTATGGAGAATACATTATTAATAGGAGATCATTTGTTTGTGAATAAAGCCACCTATGGCTTCCGTATTCCGCTGACGCAAATACGTTTTGGCGAATTTAAACAAATACAGCCCGGGGATATTATTGTATTTACCTTTCCGGCGGATACTCCGCAGCAGGTAAACTGCGGCGGTTATCAGTATGGGCGGGATTATGTAAAACGCGTTGTGGCTATGCCCGGGGACAAAGTGGAAGTAAGAGAAGGGAATTTATATGTAAATGATGAAAAAGCCCCTTTGCACGGCTATGAAAGATTTGAGCCTATCCCGCGCTTTGAATCCCAAGAAACCCTCCCGCAGGAATTATATCAATCCCTTTGGGAGGAGCATAAATTGGAAGATATTTTTGGTATTACCTTGCGGGATAATTTTGGTCCGGTAGTGGTGCCGGAAGGAACCTATTTTGCGATGGGAGATAACCGCGATAATTCCTGTGATTCCCGCTTTTGGGGACCTGTCCCTCGCGAGAATATCAAGGGAACAGCCTGGTTTATCCACTGGCCCATAAAGCGTATTGGGCTGATAAAATAGGATTTTGTATAGTGGAAATTATAAGTAACGCAAAAATTATCCACACTATAAACAGGCTTTATTTTAATAAGGCCTGTTTTGTTTCCACGTGAAAACTTAAAACAAATAGGGCAGCTGTTTCCACGTGAAAACTTTTATATAAAGTGGCTGACAAGAGAACGCCTTTTTTATGAACATAATAACAGCCTAGTAAATATGACAGGGGTTTTTATAGCTGCCGAGCCTATATTGTTTTCACGTGGAAACAAAACAGTTGCTTTTATAACTTATTTTATGTTTTAATATCTTAACGGAGGATATATGGGTGAAATAGTAGCCATTGCCAACCAGAAAGGCGGTGTGGGTAAAACCACGACGGCCATCAATTTATCTTATGCCCTGGCCTATTTAGACCAGGAAGTGCTATTGGTAGACTTTGACCCTCAGGGGAATGCCGGCTCCGGTCTGGGCATTACGTTAAATGACGGGGAAAAATCCGTCTATCATCTCATTACCAAAAACGCTTCTTTTGAAGAAGTAGTGAGGCAGACTTCTAATGAAATGTTAGATGTTTTGCCTACCTGCAAAAATTTGGCCGGAGCGGAAGTGGAACTGGTCAATGTGCGCGGGCGCGAAAATATGCTGCGCGAAGTCCTTGCTCCGCTGCGCAAGATGTACCGCTACATTATTATAGACTGCCCTCCTTCTTTGGGGCTTTTAACCTTAAACGCCTTAATGGCGGCAGACAGCGTTATTACGCCCGTACAATGTGAATATTACGCCATGGAAGGGTTGGCCCACTTTATGACGACTATTTCCAAAATTAAACAGTTTTTAAATACCAATTTAAAGCTGGACGGCGGCGTATTGACCATGTATGATGCGCGCATGAATCTGTCCAAACAGGTATTTGAAGAAGTCAGCCGTTTCTTTGGAGAGCAGGTATATAAAACCCCCATTCCGCGCAATATCCGTCTGGCGGAAGCCCCCAGCTTCGGGCAGTCCATTTTTGATTACGATCCGGCCTGCCGCGGCGCCAATGCTTATGTCAACTTGGCGGTGGAATTTTTGGCCCGCCGCGGCGCCAACGTGGCGGATTTTGTGAAACCGGATATGGCGGTTTCCGGCAGTTATAATTACGATTTTGGAGGATAAGTATGGCCAGACAGGCATTAGGCAAAGGGCTGGACGCTTTGCTCAAACAAACCCAGGAAGTGTTAAATAATCCGGCCGCGGCTCAGAACGGCCAAAACAGCGGCGGAGCGTCCGTACAGAAAATCGCTTTAAATAAAATTATTCCCAATCGTTTCCAGCCGCGACGCGTATTTGACGAGGCGAAACTGCAGGAGCTGGCCCAGTCCATTCAGGAGCACGGCCTGACCCAGCCGATTGTGGTGGTATACGACGCGGGAATGGATAAATACGAAATTGTCGTCGGGGAGCGGCGTTTCCGCGCTAGCCAGCTGGCGGGCCTGACGGAGATTGATGCCCTGGTGCATAAAGCGCTGTCCGACCAGCAAATGTGTGCCTTGGCCCTGATTGAAAACATTCAGCGCGAAGATTTAAACCCCATAGAAACCGCGCTTGGATACCGTAATTTAATGAATAAATTCGGCATTTCCCAAACCGATTTGGCGCAGTATTGCGGCAAATCCAAAGGGGCGGTATCCAATTCCCTGCGCCTGCTGGAGCTGCCGCAGCATATGCAGGACGCTTTGCAGGACGGTACGATTACGGAAGGACACGGCAAAGCCTTGTTAATGCTTTCCGATCCCGCCAAAAAAGAAACGCTGTTCCAGCGCATGAAAAAGACCAAGATGTCCGTGCGCCAGGCTGAAGACGCGGCGCGGGCGCTGTTGCAGCCTGCCGGAGCCAAAAAAGGGCCCAAACCGCCGGAGGTTTCCTCTTTTGAAAACGAGCTGCAGGCCGCTTTGGGCACCAAGGTGGAAGTGCGCTACGGTAAAAAAATGTCCAAAGGGGTGCTGATGATTCAATATAACTCTTTGGAAGAACTGGATAATTTGGCCAGCCGCTTAAAAACTAAGTTATTATAAAAAGAAACAAATTCAAAAAGGTCCGGTTTCGTGCCGGACCTTTTTTGTATGTTGAGAAAAACGCGGACGGGACCGGAGAAGATTTGTGGTCTCTTTTTTACGGACACGCGGTAAAAAGAAATGGTTTTCATGTGAAAACAGCTTTATTTGTCCTTTTTAAGCCGTTAAATGCCTTAAAAAGTGCGATTTTGCGCAAAAAGGCCATTTTTAGCGGGTTTGTTAAAATTTTTATCCATTCACTTGTCCGTTTTATAAAAAACTAAATAAAAGCCGTTTTTGCGCAAAAACGATTTTCTCCGACGGAGAAAACATGAAATTTTGAATTAAAAAACCTTTTTTGTTCAACTTTTTACCTTTTAGACCGTTTATGGCTGGCCTTTTAAGGAAGGCAACATCTTATATCCTTTTTTGGGGATCTTCATTTTCTTAAAGTTAGCTAAACTAACTTTGTGCAGGCGCGGCGGTTTTTTAATAGGCCCAAAGCCGCGTAAAAAAACCCCGCACACGAAGCAGGGTTTTTAACCACGACTCACAATAAACCCCGGACCTAAGCCCGGGGTATTTCATTTCGGATTTTTTTCAAAAACAAATCAGTGGTTTTCGTAAAAATCGCGTATCGTGTCGCAGACCCGGGTTACCTGTTCCTGGGTCAGCTCCGGAAACATCGGAATGGACAAGACTTCCTGCGCCGCTTTTTCGGCGTTGGGATAATCCTGCGGGTTTAAGTTCAGGTGTTTGTAGGCCGGCTGTTTATACAGCGGCACAGGATA
>ENA-OPIO01000624-OPIO01000624.1-human-gut-metagenome-genome-assembly--contig:-NODE-624-length-10858-cov-4.561511_pt1 | contig 10858 bp, 9 predicted proteins | sample MGYA00241395_ERZ501636 | MGnify/ENA primary metagenome ERZ501636 (study PRJEB25962, sample SAMEA2042198) | human gut metagenome | biome: human gut; feature: human-associated habitat; material: faeces... | reverse complement strand
CCAGCGCTTCTTCCAGCCGGCCCCAGGCGCGCAGGGCCATGCCCATTTCCTGCATGGCGCGCACGGTAAATTCGTCGTACTCCAATTCCTGGGCCATTTTTAAAGCGTCTTCCGCCAGTTCGTACGCGGCGGCCGAATGGCCCAGCGTGCGATAGCAGGCCGCCATGGCGAGCAAAGCGTCCATACGCGTTTCGGCGTCTTCGGCGGTCTGCAGGGTTTTGGCGTAGCTTTTTAAAGCGTCTTCAAACGAACCCAGCTGGCGTTGGGCCTCGCCGGTTAAAAACCAGGCGGCCGCGTCTTTGGCGCGCGCGGCGGAAAGTTTTTCAAGCGCGTCCGACGGGCGGCCCGCGTCCAGCAAGGCTTCCAGCGCGGCATAGTCCAGTTTTACCGCGCGTTTGGCGGCGGTGCGTTGCACTTTCTTTTTGGTTGCGGCCATATGGTTTCCCCCTTGGAAAATTACAGTTTTAACAGCTTTTTGATTTCAGCCAGCGTAGAAGCCAAATCGTACGGCTTCGGAATAAAATAGTCCGCGCCCGCTTCCGTCGCGCGGTCGCGCGACTCCGGGTCCGACAGCGTGGACATAATCACCACCGGAATGCGCCAGGTGGCGTTGTCGGTCTTTAACAGTTTGCAAACGTCAAATCCGCTGAGTTTGGGCAGCATTAAATCAAGCAGGATTAAATCGGGCTTTACCTGTTTGGCAAGCGCCACGCCCGCCACGCCGTTTTCGGCCCAGTGCACGTCAATCCCTTCCACTTTCAGCGCGCCCGAAAGCGCGCCGCCGAGCACTTTGGAATCTTCAATCAGCACCACTTTTTTCATGGTTATATCTCTTCACAATGGTCTTTATAGAGGCGGATGGAGTCCGCGTATTCGCGCGCGTTGCGGATGACGGCGTTTACTTCGTCTTCTTCCAGCTTGCGCACGATTTTGGCCGGCACGCCCATCACCAGCGAGCCCGCCGGGATGTTTTTCCCCGCCGGAACCACCGCGCCCGCGCCGATAATGCAGTTGGGGCCCACTTCGCTTTCCATCACCACGGCGTTCATGCCGATCAGGCAGTTGTCGCCGATTTTGCTTCCGTGCACCACGGCCCCGTGGCCCACGCTCACCCCGCGTCCGATCAGGCACGGCGCGCCGTAATTAACGTGCACGCAGGCGTTTTCCTGAATGTTGGAATTTTCCCCCACGGAAATAGAGGCGATGTCCCCCCGCAGGACGGCGCACGGCCAGACGGACACGTTTTCCCCCAATGTAACGCCGCCGATAATTACGGCGGTTTTATGCACGTAGCAGCTGGGGCGCACGTCGGGCACCAGCTCGTTAATACGCTCTTTCATCAGGAAACTCCTTTAGGTAATTTGGGCTTGCGCGAAGACGGCGAAGACGAAAGCTGAAGCCCCCAGTAAATAAAAATGCTGATAATGCCCGGAATCACGTAATACACCACGCGGTAGATGAGCGTGGCCATCAGGGCGGCGTCCCAGTCAATGCCCATTTGGGCGTAAACGGCCGTCATCGCCAGTTCCATGGCGCCCAGGCCGCCGGGCAAAATCGGAATCAGCGTGGTAACCATGCCGACGGCAAACCCCGCCACCAGCACCCCCGCCGTAATGTGAATGCCCACCGCGCGGAAAGCAAAATAGAGCACAAAAATCGTAAAAAGCCAGTCCCCGCAGACGTAGACGATGGTCATCGTCAGCTTGTTTTTCTTTTTATGGATAAGGTCAATCCCTTCGTCCAGCTGGTCCATAAAATTGTCGTACTTGCCTTTGGGAATCAGCGCGCGGAACACGTGAAAAAGCACCTTGTTCATCAGCCGGAAAATCTTGCGCAGCCAGCGCGAGCGCCATTCGTTGTTAAACAGGAACGCGGTAATCACCACGCACACGGCGCACATCACGACAATGAGCGAAAAGTTTTTAAGGAGCTGCATCGTCGTAGCCGAGGAATTAAACAGCATCAGCACCGAACCCTGCAAAATAATTATGGCCAGCACGAAATACAACAAAACGGTAATCACGATGCTTGCCGTTACGCAGGTGCCAAACGGCACGCGGCGGCGGTTTAACAAATGCGCGCGCAGGGCAAACCCGCTTACCCCCAGCGAAGAAACCACATAATTCACCGTGGTGGACACCAGCGCAATGCCGATGGCCGCGCTTTTGCTTATGCGCCGGCCCATAATGCGCAGCACCTCGTAGAGGCTTAGGCCCATGGACACATAAATCAGCACGGAAGAAAAAAGGGAAAGAAAAAGATACTTGGTGCGCACGCCCTGCCAGATTTTGACAAAGCTGTCTTTGGCCTGGTATACCATAAAAGCGATAAGGCCGAGGGAAAGAAGAATGCCCAGCGTATAGAGCAGGTATTTTAACGGTTTTTTCAAGCGTACGCTCCGGGATAATGATATGTATAAATTATATAATTTATTTAGGGGAAAAAGACACGCGATTCGGAACCGGCTTCCGCCTCGCTCCCGTTTTTGGATGATAAAGGATTTTATATATGAAAAGCATTAAAGTAATCGGCGCGAAAGGGCACAATTTAAAAAACGTTACGGTGGAACTGCCCAAAGACAAAATGGTGGTGGTAACGGGGCTGTCCGGCTCCGGCAAAAGCTCGCTGGCGTTTGACACCATTTACGCCGAAGGCCAGCGCCGCTACGTGGAAAGTATGTCCGCCTATGCGCGGCAGTTTTTGGAACTGATGGAAAAACCGGACGTGGAGCATATTGAAGGGCTCTCGCCCGCCATTTCCATTGAACAGCGCAACCCGTCTAAAAATCCGCGTTCCACGGTGGCCACCGTGACCGAAATTTACGACTACCTGCGCCTGCTGTTCGCCCGCGTGGGGCACCGCTTCTGCCCCGAATGCGGCCGCGAAGTGCAGTCCTGGAGCGTACAGGGCATCGCGCAGGACATTTTAAAAAAGTTTGACGGCAAGACCGTTTATATTCTCTCGCCCGTCATCCGGGGCCGCGCGGGCACGTACGAGGAATTGTTCGCCAAGTTTAAAAAAGAAGGCTACGTCAAAGCGCGCGTAAACGGCACGGTGATTTCGCTGGACCAGACGCCCGCGCTGGAACGCTATAAAAAGCATACCATTGAACTCGTAACGGATGAAATTTACGTGGAAGAATTTGACCGCGAACGCCTGGTGGAAAGCCTGGAGGCCGCGTTGAAATACGCCAAGGGCCTCGTGCACGTGCTGGAAACCGAAGGCGAAAAACCGCTTGATTTTACTTACAGCGAAAGCAATGCCTGCGCGCACTGCGGCATCGGGTTTTCGGAGCTGGAGCCGCGCCTGTTTTCGTTCAACTCGCCTTACGGCGCGTGCCCGGAATGCAACGGCCTGGGGCTTAAAATTGAAGTGGCCGAAGACCTCGTGGTGCCGGACCCGGCCCTATCCATTAACGAAGGCGCCATCGCCGCGTGGGACAACCCCGTCACCACGCGCACCCACCGCTGGAAAAACTCCTGGAGCGGGTATTATTACGATATTTTAAAACAAGTCTGCCGCCAGAACAAAATCAATATGAACACGCCGTGGAACAAACTGCCCAAAGCCCAGCGGGACCTGATTTTGTACGGCGCCGGCGGGGCGAGCTATACGTCGCTCATCTCTGGCGGCGAGCAGGATTTTGAGGGCGTGATTACCAACCTAAAACGCCGCTACCAGGAAAGCGAAAGCGACTTTGTAAAAGAAGAAGTCTACACCCGTTTTATGCGCGAAGTAACCTGCCCCACCTGCAAAGGCATGCGCTTAAAACCCGAGGCCCTGGCCGTGCGCGTGGACGGCAAAAACATCCACGATATTACGGCCATGCAGGTGTCCGCCGCCAAAGCGTTTTTCAATACCATCCAATTAAGCGACAAGGAACAAATCATCGCCAAAGACGTACTCAAAGAAATCCGCGCGCGGCTGGATTTTTTAAACAGCGTGGGCCTTTCCTACCTAACGCTGGAACGCAAAAGCCAGACGCTTTCCGGCGGCGAAGCCCAGCGCATCCATTTAGCCACGCAAATCGGCTCCGGTCTGACCGGCGTGCTGTACGTGCTGGACGAACCCACCATCGGGCTCCACTCGCGCGACAACGACCGCCTGATTGAAACCTTAAAAAACCTGCGGGATTTGGACAATACCCTCATCATCGTGGAACACGATAAGGACACGATTCTCGCGTCCGACTATGTGGTGGAACTCGGCCCGGCGGCCGGCGAACACGGCGGCCAAATTGTGGCCGCGGAGCCGACGGCGGACTTTTTGCGCGACGAAAAATCCCTCACCGCTTCGTACTTAAACGGACGGCGGATGATTCTGCCGCGCGAAGAGCTGCGCAAAGGAAACGGCAAGTATTTGGAAATTATCGGCGCGAAACAGTTTAACTTAAAAAACATTGACGTTAAATTCCCGCTCGGCAAATTCATCTGCGTAACGGGCGTGTCCGGCTCGGGCAAGTCCACGCTCATCCACCAGATTTTGTACAAAGCCCTCGCGCAAAAGTTCTACGGCGCCAAAGACGCCCCGGGCAAACACAAAGAAATCAAAGGTTTAGCCAACATTGATAAAGTGATTATCGTGGACCAGAGCCCGATAGGCAAAACGCCGCGCTCCAACCCGGCCACGTATACGGGCGTGTTTTCGCACATCCGCGATTTGTTCGCCGAAATGCCCGAAGCCAAACGCCGCGGCTACAAGCCGGGCCGCTTCTCCTTTAACGTAAAGGGCGGACGCTGCGAAAAATGCCAGGGCGACGGAATTTTAAAAATCCAGATGCAGTTCCTGCCGGACATCTACGTCAAATGCGAAGAGTGCGACGGCAAACGCTTTAACGAGGACACGTTGCAGGTAAAATTCAAAGGCAAGAACATCGCCGAAGTGTTGGAAATGAGCGTATCCCAGGCGCTGGAATTTTTTGACAGCATCCCCAAAATCAAACGCTACTTAAAAACGCTGAACGACGTGGGCCTGGGTTACATCAAGCTCGGGCAGGCGGCCACCACGCTTTCCGGCGGCGAAGCCCAGCGCGTAAAACTGGCGGATGAACTTTCCCGCAAGGGGACGGGCAAAACGCTCTATATTCTGGACGAGCCCACCACCGGCCTGCACTTTGCCGATATTGACAAACTGCTCCACGTGCTCCACGGCCTGGCGGACAAAGGCAACACCGTGCTGATTATTGAGCACAACCTGGACGTTATCAAAACCGCCGACTGGCTGATTGACCTCGGCCCCGAAGGCGGCGACAAAGGCGGCACCATTGTAGCCGCGGGCACGCCCCGGCAGGTGGCGGCGTGCAAGGCTTCCTATACCGGGCGGTATTTAAAGCCGGAGCTGGACGCGGTGGACGAGTTCCTGCAAAAACACCCGGAACAGAAACTCCACGCGCCCAAAGCGGCCGCCGTTAAAAAGACCGCCCCGGAGGCGAAATCCAAAGCCCCCTCAAAGACTAAAAAGAAAACGGTTAAAACAAAAAAGGCCCTCTAAAAAGAGGGCCTTTTTACAAAAATCATCCATACCGCCGGAGGGCTATGTGTTAAATGGGGTTTCCGTTCCCCTTAAACAGTTTGCACCATTTGTCGCTTTCATAACATACGATGGAATGAGCAGACCCCTCGCAGGTCTCGTATTCCAGCAGATAACGTCTTTCCAAATTATTGAAACTGCTGGGTATGCCGTCCACGCGGGCGGCAATTACATTGCCTGTACGAGAGGGGCAGCGATCGCCCCAGGACATTCCGTTGCTGACATAACACCAGTGTTTATTGCAACACACTTCTTCATCATCGGTAGTGCTGCAGGAAAGTCCTTTTAATTCCGCGCCCATACTCTCAAAGGTGCGGGTGTCGCAGTCATCATCCTGCGCCAGCACGCACAACTGCTGCTGTTGGTTCAAATACCGCAGCATCTGCACCGCTTCCGCCGCGCGGGATTTTTCCACCGCTTTTTCATACTGCGGCAACGCCACCGACGATAAAATACCGATGATAAGCACCACGACCAATAATTCAATTAAAGTAAACCCTTTATCCATAAAACCTCCTTAGCGAGCTGATTTAAAGACTGATTCCCGTTTTAATATGAGACAGCCTAAAAATCAAGACTCACAACTAATGTATCAAAAAAAAAAAACAATACAACCCCCTGAGCCGGGGCTTGCCCCGGAGGGTCCAGCTACGCCTGAAGCATAAAAAAGCCCCGCCGGAGGGCGGAGCTCTTTTCCGAAATTGGAAAACGTCAGTTAATCACATAATAACTGCCGTCCTTTTTTCCCTGGCTCAAGTGCTTGCAAATATCCGTTCCGTTCGTCGTATACGGCATACAGTATACGCCGCTTTTGCCTTCAAAAATACTTAGGGAATACAAGGTATTGACCGGCAGGCGGTGCGCAATGGCTATCGTACCGCTCGTATCGGCAGACGTATTGCGCCGCGCGCCGTATTGGAAGTATTTGCTGTCTTTGCGGGCCATATCCCCAAAGGTGGAATCTGCACCCGGGATGACGATATCCAGGTCCGTCAAATCGGCGGTATAAGTTCCGTTGGCCAGGTAATACGCGGTGTTGGCCTGGGCAATAGAACGCAGTAAAGACATCGCTTCCGCCGCGCGGGATTTTTCCACCGCTTTGGTGTACTGCGGCAGAGCCACCGCCGACAAAATACCGATGATAAGCACCACGACCAGCAATTCAATTAAAGTAAAACCTTTGTTCATACAGCCTCCCGTGCGGAAATGCCGCTTTAAGCACTTTATCAAAAAAAAAAAACAAATCAACCCTTTAAGGCCTCTTCCCAAAAATTCTATAATAAGCATAAGGAAGGCCCGATGAAAAACAAAATCCACAAAACCAACGCCGCACGCCTGTTAGACGAGCTTGCCGTTTCCTACGAACTCATCCCGTACGAAGTGGATGAAGAAAATTTAAGCGCGCTTCACGTGGCCCAAACCTTGGGCCAAAACGTGGAACAGGTGTACAAAACGCTCGTACTGCGCGGAGACAAAACCGGGTTCTTCGTGTGCGTTATTCCGGGCGGGGCGGAGCTGGATATGAAGGCCGCCGCACGGGCCAGCGGCAACAAATCCTGCGAAATGCTGCACGTAAAAGAACTTATGCCCGTTACAGGGTATGTGCGCGGCGGGTGCTCGCCTTTGGGGATGAAAAAGCATTTCCCCACCTTCGTGCATGAAGACGCCGTCCTGTGGGACCATATTTACGTAAGCGCCGGCCAGCGCGGCCTGCAAATTAAAATCGCACCGGCGGATTTACTCAAAGCCGCGCAGGCCCAAGACGTTAAACTCTGCTGAGCGCACTTCTTGTTTAATCCGAAATCCCGCTTGCCATTTTTTTCCAAAACGCTATACTATATAAGTAGACCGTCCGGGCACGACCCGGCAACACAGGGGGACTGATTTATGTATGCAAGCGTATGGAAACGTTTCTTTGCATTTTTGATTGACGCGGCAGTGTTTGCGATATTGTTCTGGGTACTGGCCCAGACGATGAACAACGCTTCCGTTTCGCTGGTGCTGTTGGTGATCATCTGGCTGTATTACGCGCTTTTGGAAAGCTCGCCGCTCCAGGCCAGTTTGGGCAAAATCATCATGGGCATTAAAGTGGTGGACCGCCGCGGCCGCCGCCTGACGTTCTGGCAGGCCACGGAACGTATTTTTTCCAAGCTTGTTACCAACGTAACCTTTTACTTCGGCTTTTTTATCGCGGCGTTTGACAAGAAAAAACGCACCCTGCACGACCGCATCAGCCACAGCGCGGTCATCGCGAAAAACGCGGAATTTGACCCCGAAGCCGAGGACGACGCCGAGGAAGCCGCCTCGCTTACGTTTATTACCGTAGTATCCGTTGCGCTGGCGGTAACGTTTGTTATGCTGATGCTTCTTATGGTGGCCCTGCCGCAATATCAGCGCACGGAACGCCACGTACAGCTCTCGCGCGTGCTGACCGCGCTGGATTACGCCGCGCGCACCCAGCTTAAAGACGCTGAAAAACCCGGCGCGGACCCGCGCGTGTGGCTAAGAGACTATAAAAAATGCCAGAAAATCAGCCCCGAAAAACTCTCCTGCGACGGGTTTGAACTCCTGCTTGAGCCCGGCGGCGTAAAAGCCAGCGCACGCACGCACACGATGGACATCCTGTATACGCTCTTCTATCCGTTTGACGGCGGCCCGGTGGAGTGTAATGCGCTCAGCAAACAGGGCGCGGAAATCTGCTCCGCCTTAAACAATTAACCAACACCCCGCCCCGGCGGGGTTTTTTACGCCGCCGCGCACGCGCAAAAGCTGGCGGGGTTCAGGCTAAAATTGTTAAGATGTACATATGTCCGCCAAACATCTTTCGGCCAAAAAACTTCCTGCGCAAAAAACGGCCCGGCCGGCCGCTTTTGCGGTTTTTATACGCAATATTCTGCCCGTCGTAACCGGGTGGCTGTGCCTGCTGGTAAGCATATCGTTTTTCACCGCTACCTATGACACCGCCCAGGTGAAACTGACGCTTCTGCACAACGGGGCCGTCGTACTGCTGGCCTTGTGGGCCGCGCTGAAACTGGCGGAGCGGAAAAACCCTTTCACCCGCGCCAACCTGCCCTGGCTCCTGCCGTTTTTTGTATACATCGGGTGGAACGCCCTGTCCTTTGCGTTTCTGCCCTATAAGATGGAAGCCGCCGAAGAATTTATCCGCCTGCTGATGTACGGCGGCATTACCCTGTTAATCGCGTGCGAATTCCGCGCGCAGGACATACGGACGCTTACCAAATTTATCATCGCCGCCGCCTGGATTTCCTTCGCCTATGCGGCCCTGCAGATTATAGACGGGTTCTTCCCGGGCGCGGACTTTATGCCCTGGCGCGGCTTTTTTACGCGCCGCGTATTTTCCACCCACGCCAATCCCAACTTTTTTGGCGCGTTCGTCATTTTCGCTTCCTGCGTGGCGGGCGCGCAATACCTGCTGACGCGCAAAAAATCGCTGCTGGTGCTATTGGGCCTGGGGCTGGCCGCGCTGTTCTTTACCGAGAGTAAAGGCGCCTGGGTGGCGTATGCGGCCGCGCTTGCGTGTTTGGCCGGGCTCTACACCAATTTCCTCGCGCCGGACGCCGCGCGAAAACACCTTAAAAAAATCAATATCGCGGCGGGATGCTTTGTGCTTATCGCCCTGGTGCTGGCCGGGGTGTATGCGGCCAAGCGTTTTCAGTCGGTCAGCTTCCGCGCCTACACCTGGCTCTCCGCCGTGGAAATGGTGCAGGACGCGCCCGTGATGGGCACCGGGCCCGGCAGTTTTAAAATCATCTATCCCGCCTACCGCCGTCCGCAGATTTTTTATATTGAAAACTCCCATAACACCGAAACCCAGCACGCCGAAAACGAATACCTGGAACAATGGGCCACCACGGGCACCGTGGGCCTGGCGGTGTTTTTATGGATGATTGTATTTGTGCTGGTCTGCGCGGCGCGCAACTTAAAACGCGGCGCGCAATCCGCCGAGCGCACGCCGGCCTTACAAGAACGCAGCTGGTATTTGCTGGGGTACACCGGCGCCTTCTTCGGTCTCCTGGCGCACGCGTTTGTGGACATCAGCCTGCGCTTTGCTTCCAGCGGGCTTTTCTTTGCGGTATTTATGGGCGTGATTATCGCTTTATGCAAAGAGCCGGACGATACGGACGCCGTCGGGGCGGAGCTTCCCCCCTCCGCCGCGTGGCTGACTGCCGGCGCGCGGGCAGTACTGTTAGGCGGTTTGTTATACGCCGCCTGGCGCGTGGCGGCGCAATTTTCCGAAGTGACTGGCGCGCTGGCGGCCGCGACGTTTGGCGAAGGGGCGTTAATCGCCTGCTCGTGGGCGGTACTGCTTTTCTGCGTGCTGGGCGTGATGTATGTATATGTGCGCGCGGCGTTTTTAAGCCGCCGGGCAATAGTCGGTTTTGTACTGCTCGCGTCCCTGCCGCTGTTATGTTTTTTCTACGGATTTTTTCAGGCCAACCACTACTACAGCCTGGGCGTAAGCTTAACCGGCAAGAATAACCCGGAAGGCGCCGTCGGCTACTTTACCAAAGCGGTTGCGTTAAACCCGTTTCAGACGGAATACCGCCAGTTCCGCGCCAATGTGTTCGCCGCCACGATGAATTTAACAAAAACCTTCTCCCCGGCCCGGGGCGATAAAGACGCGCCGGCCGACGATTACGAGCGCGCACTGAAGGATTTTGCCGTCGTATTAAAACGCGCACCCAACCACGCGCTGTTACACCAAAACATCGGCCAGCTGTATTACGCGATGGCCGTGCGCCAGGCGCAGGGCGCCCAGCACGCGCCAAATGCGGCGGAATACGAACGCTTCAGCCAAAACGCGCGCGACAATATGGCCCAGGCCAAACGCGCGTTTGAACGCTCGCTCACCGTGGACCCGGTAAATGAATCCACCTATTTATTTTTAATCAGCATTGCGCTGATGGAGCGAAACCCGGAGCGCGCCCAATACTGGATTGACGCCTACCGCCGGGGCCCCGAAGGCGTAACCGAACCCGAATTTTTGCAAAGACACCAAAACAATCCGCGCGTGGACGCGGCGCAGCGGCAGGTGGAGCAATTACGTTCTTCCGTCTTAAAAAATACCGCGAAAAAATAGTTTGGGTAGCAAAATCCGCGCTTTTTTTGTAAAATATATTTACCAACGATTTAGATGCAGTAACGCCAAGATAGCTCAGCTGGTAGAGCAACCGCTTCGTAAGCGGTAGGTCGGGGGTTCGATCCCCCCTCTTGGCTTAAATTTTAAAACCCCGCACTCTGCGGGGTTTTTTATTTAAGCAAGAGAAGCGGGCAAACTGCTTTGCCTGCGTGGGGGAGCGAAAGGGGG
>ENA-OPIO01000622-OPIO01000622.1-human-gut-metagenome-genome-assembly--contig:-NODE-622-length-10913-cov-6.050838_pt1 | contig 10913 bp, 6 predicted proteins | sample MGYA00241395_ERZ501636 | MGnify/ENA primary metagenome ERZ501636 (study PRJEB25962, sample SAMEA2042198) | human gut metagenome | biome: human gut; feature: human-associated habitat; material: faeces... | reverse complement strand
CATCCCCTACCCCACCGTGGTGAAGGGCGACGGCAAGTATCTCTCCATCGCCGCGGCCAGCATCCTCGCCAAGACGTACCGCGACGACTACATGGACGGCTTGGCCCGCGAGTACCCCCAATACGCATGGGATGTGAACAAGGGTTACCCAACGCGTGCCCACCGCCAGGCCATAGCCGAGCATGGCATAACGCCGTATCACCGGAAAAGCTTTAAGTTAATAGCAGACAAGTGACAAGCAGACGAGCAGACAAGGTGATTTGACTTGAAAATACTTGTTATGCAACAATACAAATATCCTTGTCTGCTCGTCTGCTTGTCACTTGTCTGCTAAAAAATAAAAACCAATGCGCCACGACAAACTTGAGCGCGAGCTGCGCCTGCTCCTGCTGCTCGCCGAGAACCACAGCTACACCATAGAGGAGCTTTGCGGCAAGGTTGGCATATCGCGCCGCAACCTTTACTACTACCTTGAGTTCTTCCGCGACAGCGGCTTCAAGGTGGAGAAGCGCGGCGCGTACTACTCAATCGACCGCTCGTCGCCCTTCTTCGACCACCTCGTGAGCCGCATATCCTTCACCGAAGAGGAGGCCGTGCTGCTGCGCCGTATGCTCGACAAGGCCGAGCACGGCAACGCCATTATCGCCAATTTGAAGCGAAAGCTGAAGCAGTTTTACGACTTCGACATACTTGCCGACGAGCAGCTGCGCGAGCACGCCGTGCAGAACATCGGCCCGCTGTACGACTCCATCAAGCTGCAACGCCAGGTGATATTGAAGGGCTACTCGTCGCCGCACAGCCAGACCGTGCGCGACCGCTTCGTGGAGCCGTTTCTCCTGTTGAACAACAACAACGAGGTGCGCTGCTACGAGCCGTCCAGCGGCATGAACAAGACGTTCAAGGTGAGCCGTATGCAAGGCGTCGAGATGCTCGATACGGAGTGGGCTTACGCCGACCGCCACCGCCGCATGTACACCGACGTGTTCATGTTCAGCGGCGAAGAGCTGATGCCCGTCGAGCTGACGCTCGGCCCGCTGTCGTACAACATACTGCGCGAGGAATATCCGCAGGCCATGCCCTACATCGCTGATGGCGACGGCGGCCGCCATACGCTGCGCCTCGACGTGTGCAGCTATGCCGGCATAGGCCGCTTCGTCCTCGGCCTTTACGACGACATCCGGGTGCTCGGCGGCGACGGTTTCAAGCAGTATCTGGCCGCGAAAATAGCCTCCATGCGCCCGCCCTTGTAGCCTGCGGCGCAACAGCCTGTGCCACAGCGCGTTATGAAAGGCCGCCTTTTGCACTCCGAAACGTGGCCTTTTACAACGCCGAACGCGGCCTTTCGCCTTGCGAAAGGCCGTGTTTCGGCATAAACGAAAGCTTGCCTTGCATCAGTTCCGGCTGCGGAACGTGGTGCAAGGCAAGCTGTATTGCATGGTAAGATGTGGTGAAAAGGCCTGCGGCTTACTGTCTGCCGCCTTTCAGGTTGTCGATGAACAGCAGCAGGCGGTTGGTTATGTTCACGTCGCTTACGCCGCTGTCAAAGTCGAGCGAGAGGATGTTCATGTCGGGGAAGAACGCCTTTATCTTCTTCTCCACGCCTTTCGACACTATGTGGTTGGCTATGCAGCCGAAGGGCTGGAGGCTCACCACGCTGCGCACTCCCTGCCTTGCGCACGACATTATCTCGGCAGGCAGTAGCCAGCCTTCGCCGAATTGCGCGCTCAGTGTTATGACTTTGCGTGCCTCTTCGGCCTCGGCAAAGATGTCGGTGAACGGCGTGAAGTATTTGAATGTTGACGCGGCGCGGTTCATCCGCTCTATGTGTTTCCTTATGCGCTTGTACGCCAGGCCGTAGGCAAAGTCCGTAATGGAGCGTCGGCGCAGGTGGGCCGCCTCGTCAACGCGCCTGTTGACGAAGCTCTGCATGAAGAAGTCGAGCAGCAACGGAGGCACTATCTCTACGCCACGGGCCATGAGCCAGTCGGTGACATGCTTCTGCGCGAAGGGGTTGAATTTGAGGAATATCTCGCCTACGACGCACACCTTGGGGCACTCCGCATCGCGGCAGATGCGGTTGAACTCGTTGGCGGCCATGGCGATGTAGCTTACCAGGTCGTCGTGCCGCCCCTCGAGGATGAGGCTCTCGCCGGCTTCAAGGTACAGGTCGCGCAGGCGTGCCGCCTGTCCAGGCTGCTTTTCGCGCACCGCCGAGGCGTAATAGAACTTTGATATGCAGTCGCTGTAAAGCACGGCATACAGCGCAATGGGCAGCATCTTCATCCAGTTCACGCGGAAGCCTGGCTGCCTGTTGCCCATCGAACCGCCGAAGGTGAACGCCACTACGGGCACACCGGCATAGCCAGCGTCAACCAGCGCCTTCTTAATCAGCTGCACATAGCTGCTCGCGCGGCACTGTCCGCCCGTCTGGGTCATGGCTACGGCCGTCTTCGCCGGGTCGTACCGGCCGCTCTTGAAGGCCTTTATTATGTCGCCGACGATGAGCGTCGCCGGGTAGCAAACCTCGTTGTTGGCGTACTTCAAGCCCCATTCGCACGACTCGGTGTCGCTCAGCGGCAGGTTGTCAACGTCGTAACCGGCCACACGCATGATGGCTGGTATGAGCGGAGATATGAACGGCGTGAAGAACGGCACTATGATTTTGCGCCCGCGGCAGGCGTCGTCAAACTCCTGTGTCGTCTTGAACTCTACGTCTTTCCTCCCACCTTTCGCACCGCTTCCGGCGAGCTTCAGGCTCTCCATAAGCGAACGCACGCGCAGCTTCATCGAGCCTACGTTGTTGATGTCGTCAAGCTTCAGCAGGGTAAGAGCCTTGCCGTGGCGCATCAGCATGTCGCGCACCTCGTCGGTAAGGAACGCGTCCGGGCCGCAGCCGAACGATGTCATCTCGACAAACTCGACGCCTTCCTGCCCGGCACTCCACTCCGCCGCCTCCAAAATTCGGTTGGGGTAGGCCCACTGCGGCAGGTAATGCGTGTCGTCAACGGCCACCTTGCGGCCTCTCACGATGTCGTCGGTAAGCACGTAGACGCCCATGTCGGCCAGCATGTCAGACACCTTGTGCTGTATCAGCATGTCGGCATGGTAAGGCCGTCCGGCCAGCATTATTGTCATGGCTCCGCGTTCCCTGGCCTTGCGCAGCACGTATTCGTCGTAGGCGGCGATGTCTTTCGCGTAAGCGTCCTGTGCGCTGACGGCAAGACTGAAGGCGCGGCTTGCGGCCTTGTCGCTTACTCCGAGCGTGGCAAGATACTCGCAACACTGTCGGTAAAGCAGCTTCCTGTCCTTGAAACTGATGGTTGGCGAGTCGATGGGTACGCCTCCGCCCTGTACGCTCTTGATGACTTCGGCGTAACCGGTCACGATGGGACAGTTGTAACTGTTCTGTCCGCCGTCCTGCCGCTCGTAGACAACGAACGGCATGAAGATGCGGTCAACGCGGCTGTCGATGAGGTCTTGGATGTGGCTGTGCGCGAGTTTGGCAGGGAAACAGATGTTGTCAGACATCACCATGCACGCGCTTTGCTCGTAACTTGCAAACTCGGAGTTGGAAGAAAGGCGCACGCCTATTCCACAATTGGTGAACAGTGTGTGCCAGAAAGGGTAATCCTCGTACATGTTGAGGCAACGGGGAATGCCAATGGTAATCGCCGCACGGCCTTTCACCGGGTCACGGTCGAAGAGCAGCCGGTTCTTTTTCTCGTAAGCATTCATGCCTTTTTGCGGCCTGTCTCCGCCGCTGTTGGCAAACACTTTCTCGCAACGGTTGCCCGAAAAGTATTCGTGTCCGTTGTCAAAACGGTATCTTACTACGAGGCACTGGTTGTCGCAGCCCTTGCAATGGAGCGTCCGCGACGTGTAGCCGGCCTTGTCCAGGATGTCGTCAAGTGTCACTCCGCTGCGGCTGTAACGCCTTGCATAGAGGGCGCAGCCGTACGCTCCCATCAGCTCGGGTATGTCGCAGCGCGCCACTTCGACGCCGGTCAGCGTCTCCAAGGCCCTCACCACGGCGTCGTTGCGCATCGTTCCGCCCTGCACTACGATGTGGTTGCCGAGCTGGGACACTTCCCTTAGCTTCAACACCTTGTACAGGCAGTTCTTCACTACGGAGTAAGCCAGTCCGGCGGCGATGTCGCTTACCGTCGCCCCTTCACGCAAAGCCTGCTTCACTTTGGAGTTCATGAACACCGTGCAGCGTGTGCCGAGGTCGCACGGGGCGGCCGAACGGCACGCCAGCGAGGCGAACTCGGCGGCCGTATAGCCAAGGGTCTTGGCAAAAGTCTCTATGAACGAGCCGCAGCCCGACGAGCAGGCTTCGTTTATTTCGATGCGGTCTATGACGCCGCCAGTTATGAACATGGCTTTCATGTCCTGTCCGCCGATGTCGAGAATGAACGAAACGTCGGGGTCGAGGCTGTGCGCCGCCATGTAGTGAGCTATTGTTTCAACGATGCCCCCGTCAAGTTGGAAGGCCGCCTTGACAAGGTCTTCGCCGTAGCCAGTTGAGCAACTGCCCTTCACGTAGAGCGTGGTGCCGGTGCGGACGCATTCCTCCTGAAGCTTTTTAAGCCCTTCCTCAACCGCCTCTATGGGGTTGCCTTTGTTGGGAGTATAATATGAATAGAGCACGCGCGACGACGTATCGGTCACTACTATCTTGGTGGTTGTAGAGCCGGAGTCGATGCCTATGAACACGTCTTGCGCCCCTTCGCGCAGCTTCGAGGTGCAAACTTTGTGGCGTGACATGCGCTTGAGCCACGCCGAATGCTCCTCTTCACCGGTGAAGATAGGCTTCAGGGCGAGCCCTTGGCCGCCGTTGATGAGGCTGTTGCTGCTTAATATTGCGATGAAATCGGCCAAATTGCGCGGCTGTTCGCCGTCAACTTCTGACATTGCCGCGCCCAACGCCGGGAGCATCTCGCCCTTTTCGGGCAGTATTATGTCGCCGTCGGCGAGCGAAAGATAGTCCTTGAAGGCCTTGCGCAGGGCCGGGATGAACGTCAGCGGGCCGCCGCACATCACCACGGGCGGCGTTATTTCGCAGCCGTGAGCCAGCGTAACTACGGTTTGCACGGCCACGGCGTGAAGTATAGAGGCGGCAATGTCGGCCTTGTTTACGTTCTTGGCAACGAGGTTCTGTATGTCGGTCTTGCAGAAAACGCCGCACCGCGACGCTATCGGATATATCCTCCCGGCCTGTAATGCAAGGCTTCCAAGCTCGTCGATGCCGACGTCAAGAAGCACCGCCATCTGGTCGATGAACGCCCCGGTACCGCCCGCGCAGTTGCCGTTCATGCGCAGGTCGGCCGCCCGTCCGCCACGGAAGAACACCACCTTGGCGTCCTCTCCGCCGATGTCGATTAGCGAGGCGGCCTCTGGATGATACTTCTGCACGGCCTTCGTGGCTGCCACCACCTCCTGCACGAACGGCAGCGAGCACGCCTCGGCGAAGCCCATGCCCACAGAGCCGGTCAGCCTTACGCACGCGTCGGCCTGGCCGCAGACCTCTTGCAGCTCGCCGAGCAGGCGCACTATTACCCCGCGCGCGTCAGCGTTGTGCCGCTCGTAGCGCGAGAAAATGACGTCGCCCGCCTCACCTATGGCGGCCACCTTCACCGTGGTAGAGCCTATGTCGATACCTATCTTAATCATTATTGTTTTCTCAAACTTCCTTTTCAAGGGTGCAAAGTTACAAAAATGTGTCTGTCGAAAACAATATTACAAGTAGAAAAAATGTCCTAAACTTCACATAGTGGACGATATTTTTTTGCATGTATGGCGTGCCGCTACGCCTCGGAGCGTGTGAAAACTACAAGTCCGCCACGGCAACAAAAACCGTGGCGGACTTGCTCTGTGTCTATATGTAAGCGCGGTTTGCGGCTCAACACCGTATAACCTTATAACCGTATTACCGTAAAACCTTACTTTATGTTGTCCTCGATGAGGTTTTCGCCGGTCATGTCGGCGGGCTGTTCGAGTCCCATTATGTGCAGTATTGAGGGCGCAACGTCGGCCAGGCGGCCGTTCTTTACGGTTGCACTGTTGTTGTCGGTTACGTAGATGAAGGGCACGGGGTTCAGCGAGTGAGCCGTGTTGGGCGTGCCGTCGGCGTTGATGGCGTTGTCGGCGTTGCCGTGGTCGGCTATTATTATGGCCTCGTAGCCGTTGGCCTTGGCGGCCTCGATTACGTCTTTCACGCAGTGGTCAACGGCCCATACGGCCTTGGCTATGGCGTGGTACACGCCCGTGTGGCCTACCATGTCGCCGTTGGCGAAGTTCACCACGATGAAGTCGTACTCCTGAGTGTTGATTGCGCCCACGAGCTTGTCCTTCACTTCGTATGCGCTCATCTCGGGCTTCAGGTCGTATGTGGCTACCTTGGGCGACGGAACGAGTATGCGGTCCTCGCCCTCGTAGGGAGCTTCGCGGCCGCCGTTGAAGAAGAACGTAACGTGGGCGTACTTCTCCGTCTCGGCCGTGTGCAGCTGGCGTTTGCCCTGCTTGCTAAGATATTCGCCGAGAGTGTCCTCCACGTTCTCCTTGGGGAAGAGTATGTGTACGCCCTTGAACGACGCGTCGTACGGCGTCATGCAGTAATATTGTAGGTCCTTGATGGTGTGCATTCCCTCCTCGGGCATGTCCTGCTGGGTGAGTACCTGCGTAAGCTCCTTTGCGCGGTCGTTGCGGAAGTTGATGAATATTACCACGTCGCCCTCCTGTATCGTGCCGTCAACGGTAGAGTTGTGTATGGGCTTGATGAACTCGTCGGTCACGCCCTCGGCATAGCTCTCCTCCATGGCCAGCACCATGTCGGTGGCCTGCTTGCCCTTGCCGTCCACGAGCAGGTCGTAAGCCTCCTTGACGCGCGCCCAGCGCTTGTCGCGGTCCATGGCGTAGAAGCGGCCTACGATGCTCGCCACGTGTGCGCCGTTCTCATGGCACACGCTCTCAAGCTCGCGTATGAAGCCCGCGCCGCTCTTCGGGTCGGTGTCGCGGCCGTCCATGAAGCAATGCACGTAGACGTCGGCCAGGCCGTAGTGCTTGCCTATTTCTATGAGTTTGAACAGGTGGTCGAGCGAAGAGTGTACGCCGCCGTTGCTGGTAAGGCCCATCAGGTGCAGCTTCTTGCCCTTCTCCTTGGCGTATGTGTATGCGCTTTTTATCTCGGGATTGTCGAGTATCGAGCCGTCCTTGCAGGCGCGGTTGATTTTTACGAGGTCCTGATATACTATGCGGCCTGCGCCGATGTTGAGGTGGCCTACCTCCGAGTTGCCCATCTGTCCGTCGGGCAGGCCTACGTCCTCGCCCGAAGCCTGTAGCTGCGAGTGGGGGCTTACAGCGTTAAGATAATCAAGATAAGGAGTAGGCGTGTTGAAGATAACGTCGCCTTCGCCGTGTTTTCCGATACCCCATCCGTCGAGTATCATCAGTAATGCTTTCTTTGCCATAATCGTATAATCTTAAAAGTCTGATGCAAAGTTAGTGCAAGCCGAGAGAATTACAAAATAAAATGGGAAAAAAGTAGCCCCCTCCCAGCCTCCCCGAGGGGAGGAGCCTGGTATGACACCCATCTCAACCCTCCCTGAAGGAGGGGGTGTTGACAGGTCTTTGCCTGATAATCAGCCGCCTTGGCGCATTCGGCTTATCCGGCACATTGGGCTTATTCGCCCCGCCCCATCCGGCTTATTAGGCCCAATAGACCCGATGGGCCGTATTGGCCTTATAAGCCACTGACAATCAGCCGCTTTCCAATTAGCCGTCTTTTGGCCTGCAAAAGGCCGCCTTTTGCACGTTGAAAGACGGCCTTTCGCAATGCCGTTTGCCGTCTTTCGTAAAAACACTTGCATAAATTCTGCTTTTTGCTTACATTTGCACGACGTTAGCATAAGTAATTCTGAAAAACCGTAATCAATGAAAACATTTGGCAGATTTGCCGCCGTGGCCTTCTCGGCGGCAATGTTGGCAGGCATTGCGCCGCCGCAGACGGCCTACGGCGGAGACCGTGACCGCATAGTGACTAACCCCATCGACCTTAACTACCGCTTCGCCAAGGACGACGGCAACGCCCCGCGCCGCGAGGCGGCAGACCCCGTGGCCGTCTACTTCAAGGGCAGCTATTACCTCTTCGCGTCGAAGTCGGGCGGCTACTGGCGCTCCGACGACATGGTGAAGTGGCACTACATACCCTGCACCACCATAGCCACCATAGAGGATTACGCCCCCGCCGTGCTCGCATACGGCGGCGCGCTGTACTACATGTCGGGCGGCGGCAAGCCGCGTTTCTTCAAGAACGCCACGCCCGAGTGCGACACGTGGACGGAGATAAAGTCGAACTTCCAGTACGCGGCCGACGACCCCTCGCTCTTCCTTGACGACGACGGGCGCGTCTATCTCTACGCCGGATGCCACGACAAGAAGCCTATTACGGGCGTAGAGGTTGACCCGCGCGACGGCTTCCGCGCCCTGGGCGAGCCGCAGACGCTCATCACGCACAACTCGGCCAAGTACGGATGGGAGGCCGCCGGAGCCGACAACGAGCTTAACCGCGACGGCTACAACGAGGGCGCGGCCTGCCTGAAGTACGGCGGCAAGTATTATTTGCAGTACGCCGCGCCCGGCACACAGTGGCGCGTTTACGGCGACGGCGTGTACGTAGCCGACAGTCCGCTCGGTCCGTTCGCCTACGCCGAGGACAGCCCCTTTACCTTCAAGCCCGGCGGTTTCATCGGAGGCACGGGCCACGGCCACACCTTCCAAGACCGCTATGGCAACTACTGGCACGTTGGCACGATGACCGTCTCCGTGCGCCACATGTTCGAGCGGCGCCTCGGTCTCTTCCCCGTGGTGGTGTCTCCGCGGCACGGCATGTACGCCCTGACCGCCTTCGCCGACTATCCCTTCGTCATACCCGACCGCAAGGTGGACTTCGCCGCCGGTGACATAACCGCCGGGTGGCATCTCCTTTCGCGCGGCAAGGCCGCCCGTGCGTCGTCTTCTGCCGATGCGGAGCACGCCCCTGCCTGCGCCGCCGACGAGCGGGTGGAGACGTGGTGGGCGGCCGCCACGGGCAAGAAGGGCGAATGGCTCGCCTTAGACCTTGGCCGCACGATGGACGTTGAGGCCGTGCAGGTGAACTTCGCCGACCACGCCGCCACGGTATATGCGCCGCAGGAGCCGTTTGTGTACAAGTACACGGTGGAAGGTTCGGCCGACGGACAGGGCTGGACGGTGCTCGTTGACCGTACTGACAATGCCGACGACGCCGTGCACCGCCTGCACGTGTTGCCGCGAAAGTCCAAGGTGCGCTATCTGCGCGTGAAGAACGCGGCCGACCTGCCGTGCCTCTTCTCGCTCTACGACCTGCGCGCCTTCGGCCGAGCCAAGGGCAAGGCGCCGGGCAAGGTGACCGGCTTCAAGGCCGAGCGCGACGCCGCCGACAAGCGCATATACCGCTTTGAGTGGGACGCGCAGCCGTCGGCCACGGGCTACCTGCTGCACTGGGGCACGCAGGAAGACTGCCTGACGCACACCACCGTGGTGTACACCAACACATACGAGGCGCGCTACTTCAACCGCGACTCACGGTATTACTTCGCCATACAGGCGTTCAACGAGAGCGGCGTAGGCCGTTAAGCGTTGGCCTATACGATGCGGGCAGGCAAATGGGAATTTGCCTGTCCGCATCTTTTTTGTGTTTAAATTAACATGATTTTTTCGTTTCATATGCGTGCGGAAACATTGTAAATCGTTATTTTATGTCCGCTCAAACTAAAAAAATATAAGCATATGAAACAAGAGACTATTGAAAACGTTTATTACGCATGGCGTGAGATGAAAAGGCAAATGGTTAGGGAATCGACACTGGCCACATACACGAGCAACGCCGAGAAGCACATTCTGCCGGCCTTCGGCGCGATGTACGAAATCGACGATGTGTGTATGCAGGCGTTCGTCTTCAAACTGGCCGACAGCGGACTGTCAACGCGCACCATCAAGGACATACTGCTCGTGCTGAAGATGATGCTGGCTTACGGCCACAAGAAGGGCCTGACGGAGTGGCGAGACTGGGACATACACATGCCGAAAGAAGACGGGAAGCCGGAACTGACGGTGCTTACGCACGCCGAACAGCGCACACTCATGAACCATCTTCGCCGCCACTTCTCGTTCCGCGGGCTCGGCTTGTACATCTGCCTGTGCACGGGAATGCGCATAGGAGAGATTTGCGCGCTGAAGTGGGAAGACATCGACATGCCCATGCGCATCATCAGGGTCAACCGCACCATAGAGCGAATATACGTCGGCGAAGGCGGACAGAAGCGCACGAAGGTGGTAATAGGCAGGCCTAAGACGGTCAGCTCGCAGCGCGAAATACCCGTAAACGCCGAACTGGCGCGCATCCTGCGCCCCATGCTCGGCCTGGCCTGCCCCGGCGGCTACGTGCTGTCCAACGACGAGAAGCCCATCGAGCCGCGCGTCTACCGCCGGTACTACCAGAACCTGATGAGGCAGCTCGGCCTGCCGCCGATGAAATTCCACGGCCTGCGTCACACCTTCGCAACACGCTGCATAGAGAGCCGCTGCGACTACAAGACGGTCAGCGCCATACTCGGACACGCCAACATCAGCACCACGCTCAACCTCTACGTTCATCCTGACATCACCCAGAAGCGCAAGTGCATCGACAAAATGATGAAGGCGGTGATGAAAAAGTAATGAGAAAGTGAGAAGGTGAGAAAACCTTTTCGTTTTCTCACCTTCTCACCTTTTCACTTTCTCACCTTTTAATAAATTTCTTGCCACCGCGTATGTACATGCCCTTGGGCAGCTGCGTGGCGTCAGTGCCAACGTAGCGGCCGTCGATGCTGTATATGCGGCGGTCGGCAGGCTTG
>ENA-OPIO01000621-OPIO01000621.1-human-gut-metagenome-genome-assembly--contig:-NODE-621-length-10926-cov-2.537301_pt1 | contig 10926 bp, 10 predicted proteins | sample MGYA00241395_ERZ501636 | MGnify/ENA primary metagenome ERZ501636 (study PRJEB25962, sample SAMEA2042198) | human gut metagenome | biome: human gut; feature: human-associated habitat; material: faeces... | reverse complement strand
CCATGTCCAACACCCACCCCAAAAAGTCTTTATCTTTTACGATGTAAATCTACCGGGTTGTATAAAATTGGCTCAACTCACGAAAAAGTTCAAACCCGTATCAGCAAACTGTATTACAATAGTCATACAGATCAACGTACTATTGAGATTATCAAAATCTGGGATAAATGCGGCTTTTGCGAACGATATATTCTTTCAGCATTTGAACGTATTCGAGTGTCACATCCTTTTTATCGCAACGGACATTTGGAATGGTTTCAGTACACAAGTGATGAATCAAGTCTTATCAAGACTATTGAATCTTTTATCGAAAGTTTAACGTAAAGAAGATATGAAATTAATCAAACCATCTTTTACAATTTTACATCAAGCTCCTGGATTAGAAGGAGTATATAAACAAATAGAATTGGCTGGCCGTACTTGTTATAAGTCAGAAGATAAGATTACAGAAGATTCGACCCAAGCATTTGTAGATAGAATGATTGCTAGTGGTCATGGTGCTATGTTGGAACATGGTACTGTGTATTTAATGACTAAAACAAAATCAGTTAATTATTATATTCATCCTGAAGACGGAGAATGTGAAGAATATAATCCTTTAGAAAAATATTATCAGAATAAATACTCTTATATAAATGATGATGATACTAATCTATATGTAACTACCAATCTAAGAGTATTAATAGAAAATGGCTGGATGGACGATTTGAAATATATCTGTGAGCCTACAGAATATCACGAGAAAAGAGTTTGTGTAAAATTTATCTGTGATAGAGGGGTGTCCCATGAATTTGTAAGACATAGAGTATTCTCATTTGCACAGGAATCCACCAGGTATTGCAATTACTCAAAGGATAAATTTGGTAATGAGCTAACCTTTATTCAACCCTGTTATTTAAACGAAGAAGAATTAGCCAAATACGGCCCTTATCATCTTGTCAGCAGAAACAAATCACCTGAAAGCATATTTATTTGTAGTCTTAATAATGCTGAAAAGGATTATTTGACGCTTATTGAATCAGGTTGGAAAGCACAAGAAGCCAGAGCGGTATTACCTAATGCCCTAAAGACTGAACTTGTAATGACAGGTTTTGCAACTGATTGGCTACATTTTTTTGAATTACGATGTGCGTCTAACGCCCATCCACAAGCCAGAGAGTTGGCTATTCCTTTATATGAAGAATTTTTAAATCAAAAACTTATTTAATCCAACGTATGAAAGTACAAAAAAGAAACGGTCAAATTGTAGCGTTTGACATTTGTAAAATTGAGAATGCAATATCAAAAGCATTTGAAAGCCAATCAATTAATTATGATTCAAATGTAGTAGAACATATCAAACAAGTGATACAGACATCTTATCCAGAAGGACCTGTTGAAGTTGAAGCCATTCAAGATTGTGTAGAAAACGCATTGATGCAGTTTGGGTATTATAATGTAGCCAAAGCATTTATTCTATATCGTGAACAACGCAAGCAATCCAGATTTATTAAAGAACGAATAGATTACATGAATCAGTACAGCTTGTCAACAGATAACGCTGCCAGCTCTTCGGAAACAGACGCTAATGCTAACGTGACAGTGAAAAATGTGGCAAATCTGGAAGGTGAAGTGTATAAAGTAACCAATCGCATTATCCAACGTCAACGGATGAAAGATGAATTGAATCTGTTATTCCCAGAAATTGCCAAACAATACGAAGCCGATCTGAATCATCATATCGTTTATACGCACGATGAAGCGTCTACGCCGGTGCTTAAACAATATTGCATGGCGGTCAGCTTATACCCATTGATGACTGAAGGTGTAGGCAATATTGATGGGGTTACTCCTTCAGAACCGAATGATTTACAATCGTTTAGCGGACAAATTACCAATCTGATATTTTTATTGTCGGCACAATGCAAAGGAGCGGTAGCTGTAGGTGAATATTTTATCGCACTCAATTATTATGTGGTAAAAGAATTTGGTCCAAAATGGTACGACAAGTTGGATTGCGAGGCAACAACACCCCATTGTTTAATTCGTAGAACCGTTAAAGACCATATTTTGAAGGCATTCAAACAATTTGTGTGGGGCGTTAACCAACCTGCCGGCAACCGAAGCTATCAATCGCCTTTTACCAATATTTCATATTACGATAAAACATACTTCGAGTCATTATTTGGTGAATTTTACTATCCCGATGGCACTCGCCCGGAGTGGAAAGCCGTGGACACATTGCAACGAATGTTTATGAAATGGTTCAATCAAGTCCGACTTAAACAAGTATTGACTTTCCCAGTTGAAACCTTTGCAATGGTGCATAATAATCACGATATAATTGACCAAGAGTATAAAAACTTATGTGCTGAGATGTATGCTGAGGGACACTCGTTCTTTACTTATATCTCAGACAGCGCGGACAGTCTGGCCAGTTGTTGTAGGTTACGCAATGAACTGGCCGAAAACACATTTAGCCCCACTTCAGGATTAACAGGAGTTATGACCGGAAGTTGTAATGTGATTACCTTGAACATCAATCGTATTGTACAGGACTGGGCGTTACAACATCCGTTTGAGGGCCAGTCTCTTGTTAAAGGACAGCCATTGCAGACTAATCCATTGAATTGTGTCCATTTGGAACAAGATTTTGTGCAGTATCTCACAACAATCTTGCAGCGTGTGTACAAATATCATATCGCTTATAAAACAATGCTCTATGATATGGAAGACAAGCGTATGTTTGCATCTTCCAATGGTGGGTATATCTATATCAATAAACTATATTCCACTATTGGTATCAACGGCTTGAATGAAGCTGCCAGGTTCTTAGGGTTAACTGTAGGCAATAACCCCGAATATATTCAATTCCTACAATTAGTGTTAGGCACTATCAAAGAGCAGAACAAATTACATTCCATTCACGATAAAAAGCGACCTTTCCTGTTTAATTCTGAGGTGGTGCCAGCAGAAGGTTTGGGCGGTAAGAATTATCGTTGGGACAAGCAGGACGGATATTGGGTTCCAGACGATGAGAATTTGTATAATTCGTATTTTTATGATGCCCATGACAACACCTCTGTTTTGGATAAATTTGTTTTGCATGGACATCAGACTTATCAATATACAGACGGAGGTTCGGCTGCCCATGTTAATCTGGAAGACCATTTGAGCAAATCGCAATATCTTAAATTGATAGATTTTGCAGTTGCCAATGGCACCAACTATTTCACATTTAACATACCGAATAGTAAATGTGAAGATTGCGGTAAGATTATCAAGAAACCGATTGATATTTGTCCATGTTGCGGTAGTCACCATATTACTCAATATACCAGAGTTATCGGGTATTTACGCCCAATAAAAGCATTTGGTGAAGATCGACAAAAAGAGGCGGCAAATAGAACATATAGTGATGGAAAATCTCAGATATGATGAAATATGTAGATACTAAAGTGGTATTCAGTGAATTGCCGAATGAAATCACATTAGCCATTAATATTAGTGGTTGCCCGTGCGCTTGTCACGGGTGCCACTCCAGTTATTTGGCCAGAGATATAGGCGTACCACTAACATACGAAGAATTATCCAGACTCATTCAAGCTAACCGAGGAATTACAGCTGTTTCATTTATGGGTGGAGATGCAAACCCTGCTGAAATCAACCGACTTGCACATTGGGTCAAGACACAGACCCATCTGCTGACAGGCTGGTATTCCGGCAGATCCCAGTTGTCTTCTGATATAGAATTGTCTAATTTTAATTTTATTAAATTAGGGCCATATATAGATGAATTAGGGCCATTGAACAGTCCAACAACTAATCAACGCATGTATGAAGTGGTAATATCAAGAGAAGTGGATGAAAATAATAACCCCATTTATGCTTTGAATGATATAACGGCATGTTTTAAAAAATCAGTATAATATATTTTTATATATTTATCACCTGTAATACAGTTAGTTACAAAATAGTTTGAAAAATAATATTAATTTTTATTTGATAGTTAAAATGATATTATTATCTTTGCAATCACAAACATTAAAGAGTTAATCAAAAATGCTACGCGGTCAAGCACGTCTTATTGTGCAAGACAGTAAGGCTGTAACCCAAGAGACCGAAGCGGTTATCTCCAAATTAAAAGATGGTGACTATACCGTACTTATTATGGATGATGCTAAAAATCGGTCTTTACCACAATTGAAGTATCTATTTGGTGTAGTGCTTAAAACAATTTCAGAACAGTTGCCGACCCACCCACCGGTAGATGCCTTATACAGATATTTTGAAGAGATTTATGCTCCGATTCATACCTGTGATCTTCCTGGAGGTGAAAAGTACGAATACTTTAACCTCAAAAATGAAAAAGCAAGTGAGATGAATGAAGTAATCGAGAGAATCATTCATCATGTAAACACTGAATGGAAAATTGACATCATGTCCAAAATCCAAACTACGATGCCTGAAGCAAAAGAGTTATGGGCTGGTGCATACACCGAACAGTGGAATCTTCCTCTCTCAAACAAACTTTAAAAATTTTCATTTTCATGGAAGAGAAGACTTTGAATCCATTTGATTTTTTTGCTGCAAATCAAGAGACTTATGAAGAGGCTATTAAAAAAAGTGCCGAAGAAAGTCAGAGTTTTTCACGAGTAAAACATTTTCGTATTGATTCTCCAGGAACTTACACTGTCCGAATTTTACCAATTGCCCCAACTTTGGTTGATGGAGAATATAAACTGGACCGTAAGGGATATGAGTACCCCATCAAAACTCAGGTGCTTCGTCTGGAGAACCCCAAGCCTACTTCCAAAAAGGACAAAATGTTTTTTGTCAATGTATGTCAAGCCCGATATGTCGGTCTGTCTGTCGATTTGATTGACACTTACTTGAAAGTAGCAGAAGAAAAGTACGGCGATGACGAAAAGCTGATGAAGAAAGTGCAAGGCAGTGGCTTTGAAGGTGGCTTAAAATGGAATTCACAACGTTGTATGTATATCATTGATGCAGAAAAACGTAAAGAAGGCATTCAGATGCTTACCCTGTCTTATTCGCAATACAAAGATTTGGAAGAGCGCAAATTGACTTTGTGGAAAAAGAAATTGAATAAAGACCCCAAACACCCATGTCCGATTTCATCATTGGAATACGCTTATCCAGTTGAAATCACACGCAAAGAAGAAAACAAAAAAACATCCTATTCCTTCAATATTGACGCTTCTGATGATTACGACAAGCTTTCGCCGGAAGAAGTTCAGGCATTGATGGATATGCAGAGATTGCCAGACGCTCTTTATCGTTATTCTCGTTTCCATTTGGAAGCTACCATTGAGTTTTTGCACCAGTATGACAAAAAGATGGAAATGGATGTGATGAGTTCCAAAGAAATTGCTGAAGCTATTGAAAAAATCAAATTGGAACTTCCAGCCGATGACAAGTCTCATTTCTCATTTGACAAGAAAGAACGTCAGGGTGGCGATAACGACAACAATACAGACAAAGATGAACTGGATGTATTATGGAACCGTTGGGAAAAATTGAATGAACGTGGTATTGGTGACAAGTCTGATGAAGGACAAGAATTGCGTGATGATATACGTACCTATATTGATGAGCATGAGCTGGATGTACGAGTAACACGCAGTAAAACTAATCAAGATTTGTTGGAAGATATTGAAGATGCCTTGGAAGTTGCAAAAGATGCAGATCCAGGTGAAGATCCGGACCCTGAAGAGAAGCCTGCAACAACTTCAGAAGAACCAGACCCAGAAGATACAGGGGGTGAAGACCCGAACAATGTAGAAGATCCTGAAGATTTAGAGCCAGAACCAGCACCTGTCCGTCATGCACGTCCGGAGCGCAGAAGAGCTGAGCACAATGATGATACCAATGAGCCAGCAGCACGCCCGGAACGTAGAGCAGCACGTCCAGAACGTAGAAGAAGATAAATTGTTTCATTCATTTATAAGGGGCACTCAATTATTGTTGTGCCCCTTTTAAAAACTCAATCAAGATGAACCAAAAGAATCCAGTAGCATTGTTATTGAACGATATACACGTATCAAAAGACAATATCCCAGAATTTCAAAAAAATTGGGATGAAGCCTTGGCTATTTGCGACCAATATCAAATTTCCGATATAATTATAGGCGGTGACTTATGGTTATCCCGTTCAGCACAAACATTAAGTGTGCTCATGGCTGTAAGACAAGCTATCATTAAAGCAACAAAAGCAGGTATTGCTTTAACAATAGCAGAAGGTAATCATTGCAAAGTGGACCAAGAATCTATTTTAGGTTACAGTCATTTGTTTAGCGAATATCCGAATGTCTATGTAGTGGACGATTACACAGTTATTGACTTGGGAGACAAAGTATCGTTGTATGTTATGAGCTATTTCCCGGAAAATGGAAGCTTTATCGAGAGGTTACAAGATATTATTGCTAATGATTTTGAACCGTGGCGGCATAATATTCTGTATATCCACGAAGGCATTAATGGTGCATTGGCCACTCCCAATGACAAAGAATTACCAACTTCCATCTTTAAGGATTTTAACCAAGTGCTTGTCGGCCATTATCACAACCGATGTGTAGTAGCAGGAACCAACATTGAGTATATAGGCTCATCCAGACAACATAATTTTGGGGAGGACGAAGACAAAGGATATACTATCCTATATTCTGACGGTTCTTATGAATTTGTAAAGAATCAGGTGAATGTAAGATATAAAGTCATGGAAGTAAACAACACACAATGTGATGCTCTTATTATGAATGAACTTTCAACGGTTAAAGCCAATGAGTTATATAAAATCAAAGTCCGTGTGAAATGTGATAGTACAATGGCAAGTACAATTGACAAGCAAAAACTTTTAGAAGCAGGAGCTACAAAAGTAGAAATTGTTACAGAAGATACAGAAGTCACGCAAGTAGCATCGCACGCATTGGACAAGAAATTCGACAAGACCGGCATTAAGAAAGAATACACTACTTTTTGTGGTGACAAAGGTATATCGAATATTGAATTGGGATTAGCTTATCTTGATAAAATTAATTGATTATGTGGAAATTAGATACAGTTTTTGCGCAAAATTTATGTGCTTTCCAGCAATTAGATTATAAGTTACTGCAAGGCCACACTACATTGATTTTCGGCAATAATATGGACAATGATTCTCAGGGTTCCAATGGCTCCGGAAAATCTGCTATGCTTGAAGCAATTGCCATAGGAATAACCGGAGAGACCTTGCGTAAAATCAAAATGGAAGAAATTATTAATGATGCAGCAGATACAGCATGTATCAAACTAACCATGAGTAATGATTCTTCTAACGAATGTATGGAAATCACACGAGAATTATCACGTAAATCGGCCCAAGTCATAAAAATAAGCATGGGCACAAAAGGTGAAATTCTCACTAATATTGAACAAGCTACCGTAGCCGATTACAATAAATTCATTTTAGAGACATTGGGACTGACCAAAGACGATATTTTTGCCAACTTCATATTGTCAAAGCACAAATACTTATCTTTCTTGTCCAGTTCTGACCGTGATAAAAAAGAAATCATCAACCGCTTCAGCAATGGAGTCATGGTGGATGAAAGTATTGCAGCCTTACAAAACGACATGTCGCCTGTACAAACAGAGTTGCAAAATGCAGAAACCAATGTAGCTGTGCTCAATGGCAAAGTTGATACGTTAGAAGAACAAATCAACAATGCAATTACAGAATCGACCGAGCAATCACAGAAGAAAGCAGAACGTATTGCTAACTGGCGTAATGCCATTACTGAAAAGCGTGCCTACATCAGAGCACAAACTGAAGAATCGGAAGCTATAAACAACTTGTTAGACCAACTGGATAAGCAAGATGAACAATTGCAGGATTTGGAACAAAGTGCCAAAAACATAGAAGAATGCTACCAATTAATTACTAAACAATATGCTGAATTGGGTTTGTCAACTCTGCAAGATTATGTAACTCTATCTGTTGATAATCAGAAAAAACTGTTGTCACTTGAACAAGAGTATAAACACGTGCAAAAACAATTAACAGCATGTAATAAGAAACTAGAAGCTAGTCAAGAAAGTTTTGATAAACTAAAAAACCGTTACGCTAAATTCAATAACGAATATGATAAAAAGACGGACAAGATTCAAAACAGCTTGAACAAGTTGTTAGAATCAATCAAAACTTTAGAGCAAACCAATGATGACTTAAAAAAACAGCGTGCCCAATTGGACAAGGATATTGCCCAATTACAATCACAATTGGCTGGAGTTATCGTTTGTCCCCAGTGTCAATATGAATTTACATTAAGAGGCGATGTAAATATTGAAGAAGCTAAATTAAAGTTGCAGGATCGTCAAGGAGAAGTGCAAGATATTCTCCAGACTATCTCTTCCAACGAACAAGAAATAGCCACTTATTCTGTTAAGGCAAAAGAAACAAGAAAAACCCAAACAGAATTGGCAGAATCTAAAGCTGAATGGTCTTCACAAATTACAGAAGCCCAAACTCAGCTTGACCAACTGACACGTGAAACCTCGGCAACAAACAATCGTTTACATGATTTGCAAGATCAGACAAATGCCCTTCAGAAGTCCATAGAGACCGCTAGAACACGTTTGTTTGATGAAGCCTATGAAGTGCTTGATGATGCCATAAAACAGCATGAAGGACGCTTAAAACAAGTGCAAATCAACATTGACAATGCTAACGGGGCTATTCAATCATACGAAGAATCCATCCGTGATATTGAACACGCTTCGGAAACCAATATGATTGAAAGTTTAAAGGCCAGCAAAGTCAAATATCAAAAAGAATTGGCGTTGGCTATCAGCAATAAAGAACAGATAGAACAGAAACTTAACGCTTTGAAAGTTCAGGAAAGCATATTTGTAGAATTCAAGACTCATCTGGCCAACACTAAAATAGATGCGTTGAGCCACATTACAAATGAATTTCTGGAAGCTATCGGCAGTGACATACGAATTGCATTCTCAGGTTTTACGGTACTGAAAAGCGGTAAAATACGTGATAAGATTTCCATATCACTTCTTCGTGACGGAATAGATTGCGGTTCTTTTGACAAGTTCTCTGAAGGTGAAAAAGCAAGAGTTAATCTGGCCAACATTCTGGCCATGCACAAATTGACCAATGTTACCTGTGATGATGACAAAGGGCTTGATTTGTTAATTCTAGATGAAATTCTGGAAGCCACAGATGAACAAGGGCTTGCAAATATCTTTGACGCTTTGAATCAGTTGCAGATTACGGCTTTGGTAGTAAGTCATGGAAATATAGCTGAAAGCTACCCTTATAAAACCGTGGTCAATAAACTTAATGGTGTTTCATATATAAATGATTAAAAAAAAGAATAATGATGAGCCAATAGAAATTACACGTGATCATATTTTAAGTCTGGATATTGCCACTCATTGTGGATATTATTCAACCCATGCTGCCGGCACTTGGGATTTTACTCAAAAAACAGGGAAAAGCGCAATTGAGCAGCATTTGAATTTCTACAACACACTGGTTGATTTCATTCAGAAATATAATATCAAATTGATTATCGCTGAAGATGTAAATGTTAAAGGACAATTTATCGGAATGCGAAAATTATCTGAATTTAGAGGCATACTATATTTGATATGCGCCCAGCTTGGTCTCCCGGAACCCAAATTCATAAATGTTAGCACTGTAAAAAAATGGGCTACCGGCGATGGTAAAGCTGACAAAGAAAAGATGATTGAGTTTTGTAAGAAGCGTTGGAATATAGATCCCGTAGACGACAATATGGCAGACGCTACTCACATCTTTAAATATTATGTAAGAATTTATAAACTTTAGATAGTAATGAGTTACGCAAGAAATTTAAGGCGTAGGCAACAAAGAGAAGGCCAGCCCCATTTAGCAATGTTGGCGAGTTTGTTAGGAGCATTCTATGATTTCCTCAGTAAATCGCCACAACCAACGGACAACGAAGTAAGAACAGAATTTACTTCCAGTAATAATAAGTGGAAAGAGTATTGTCATATCCACAAATTGATGAACGCAGATCACTTGTTTGTGCTCAATGTTCGAGAGGCGTGGAAACGACATACTCAGCAGTTACCGCAGAACAAATAACAGATGAAGTAGCTGCACGGCGTAAAGCCTTATTTGATAAATACGTAACACCGTACACCCGAATGATATACAAGTTGTGCATTCGTTATACATTTGATTCTTCTAATATCGAAGATAATTATGTAGAGGTTTTGACCAACATGTATAAATATATCGAAACTTATGATTCAGAACGTTCAATTCATACTTGGCTGCATATTGTAACAAAGCGATGTGTCTATGATTTAGACCAACGCCGCAAAAAGCAGCAAGACATGAGGAATTGTGACAATGATATTGAAACTTATGCTTCGGAAGATATATTAACCGATTTAGAAGAAGTTAGTTCAAATGTCATGGGAATCAGTAATTATCGAGAGTTATATAATGACGATATATTGAATGCTTTAGATCAATTGAAGCCTCAGTATAAACGGGCCTTACTTTATCAGCAGGCAGGTTATAAACTCAAAGAAATTGCAGAAATCGAATATCGGAACGGTGCCTTAGAATCTCGCAATATTGAAACTATCAAAAGTCGTTTATTCTTGGCGCGTCAAACACTTCAACAATTATTGACTCGTGATGGAAAAAGAAGACCGACTGGCGAAACAGATTAAAACTGTATATACAGAAATAGCAAAAAGATTGATTGACCCCTCTTTCACTTTCCCGGAAGGGGGGAAAGTCAATCGCCAATTGCACCAATTTATCGCTGATTTTTCAAAAGTGTGTGGCGGTGAATTTAATGCTCCACGCTTAGTAGATTATTGTGTGTTTCAACTTCATAAAAACCGAAACGCACAATATCAACGTGCTTTAGC
>ENA-OPIO01000619-OPIO01000619.1-human-gut-metagenome-genome-assembly--contig:-NODE-619-length-10943-cov-3.318791_pt1 | contig 10943 bp, 12 predicted proteins | sample MGYA00241395_ERZ501636 | MGnify/ENA primary metagenome ERZ501636 (study PRJEB25962, sample SAMEA2042198) | human gut metagenome | biome: human gut; feature: human-associated habitat; material: faeces... | reverse complement strand
CAGGACAGCGTTCTGCCCGCAGGTGTTTGCCCTGTATGCCGGCGAGCTTCCCCTGCGGGACGGCCTGGGACAGGCTTGGAGGGAGCCTGGGGATAGGCATATTTCTGCGAAATAAGCACCGTGTCCTATATACCAATCGGCCCAACAATAGCCAAGCAGTATATGCGTCTCGCTCCAAAACTCCCGGGGCTTGAAATATCCCGGGTATACCTTAGTTTGTGGATAAATAATAATCAAAATATATTATTTTTATCTCTGGAAAGAGAGAAACAGCTGCTAAAAATCCGACCGTTTTTATTTTCTCAAATAAGGCGTTAAAAAATATGTTAAAAATAGATATAAAAATAAAAATACTTATAATTTAAGTATTTTTAAAATAAGATATAAATTTATATAAACACTATTTTGGCAAAAAAACAATATTAAAAATGATAAATTAGTTTATCAAAATAAAATCTAAAAAAATAAATACTTATAAAATAAATAAAAATAAATTTATATATAAAATTATATCAACATTAATCCGAGATGATTTATAGATAATCTGCAAAATAGTATGCGATTTTGGTTTTGTTAAAATAGTATTAAAAATAAAAATACTTAAAATATAAGTATAAATAAAAATAGGAGAAAAAATGATATCTAAAATTACCATTTGCAATTTGGCATTGGCGCAGTTGGGGCAGGCTCCTATATCATCCTTAGAACAGGATGATGAAAAAGCGCGCCGGCTGAATTTGTTTTATGATCCGGTGCGCGATGAAGTCCTGCGCACCCATAACTGGGCTTTTGCGGGTGCGGAAGAACCCCTGGCCTTGATTGAAACGGATAACCAGAACCCCGGCCGCTATATCTATAAGTATCCCGCGGAAGCGCTGTTTGTCCGCCGCGTGTTCAGCCGCGACGGCCGGGGAGAAGCGCTTAAATTCCGCGAAGTCTTCCGCACGGACCTGCACAGCCGCGTGCTGGCGGTAGACTGCCCCCGGGCCTATGCCGAATACACCCGCCGGATTTTGGATGAAAACCTGTTTGATGCGGCTTTTGTAAAATCCTTTTCCCTGGCGCTGGCCTGCGACTTGGCCGTCGCGCTGACGGGAGACAGCCAGCTGGCGGCCCAAATCCTGCAAAAATACACGCTGAGCCTGGATGAAGCGCGCCGCAGCAATATGACGGAAAACTTCTGCCGCGCTGACTCGTCCGACGCGTTTACCGAGGTGCGCTAATGCCCATCCACCAATTACAGCCGTCCTTTGCGGGCGGCGAAATCAGCCCTTCCCTGCATGGCCGCGTAGACAGCGCGGCCTACGGTTCCTGGGTCAAAACGGCCCGAAACTTCTACGTGCACCCGCAGGGCGGCGCGTCCAACCGCCCGGGCACCCTGTTTATGGGCGAGGCGAAAGAAGCCGGCAAAGCCTGCCGGGTCATTCCGTTTGTGCTGAGCGAAGACGAAGCCTACGTGCTGGAAATGGGGGAGCATTACCTGCGGGTATATACTTCCGGCGGGCAGTTGTTTGCGGCGGACGGGAGCCCGTACGAAATTGAAACCCCCTATGAAGCGTATGACGTGGGATACCTCAATTACACCCAATACGACCAAACGCTTTTTTTAACCCATCCGCAGTATCCGCCCAAACAGCTCACCCGCGTGGACCGCGGTTCGTTTGTGTTTGCCGACGTGCCGATTAAGTACGGCCCTTTTATGCTGGCTAATGAGGACGAGAAGAAACAGCTCCGCGCCAGCCAGTACCAAGAGACGCAGGAATCCGTCGGCGTGAGCGCAACGCTTACGTTTCTGCCGGTGATTTATCCCAACCTTTCGGTGCTGGCGTATTTTAACGGGTTTTTGTTCTTTGTGGGGCCGAATTTCGGGTTTGACATCGGGCTTATGGTCAGCGATTTTAACAAGTATTTTGCCGCGCAGGGGCTGATGGCCTATAACCTGGGCGGGCTGATTAAAATCGTTTCCCCGCAGGACACCGGGGGCGACTGGAACGGCTCCCAGCTGGTGATTAATTACCAGTACGGGCTGGGCGGCGTGCCCCAGGTGTCCGTGGTGCAGACGCTTTCCGGCGGCTCCAACAAAGGCCAGCAAATCCCGGTGGGCGAGAACCAATACCAGCTGGAAAGTGATTTTGACTGTTTTAAACCAGGCCACGTCGGCGGGCGTTTTTCGCTGAGCCATAAGGTGGAAAGCCAGTATGCTTCGGGCACGCTGGGGTACGAGCAGACCTCCTCGTTCATTAAAACCGGGGGCGACTGGAAGCTGCGCACCACCGGCGAGTGGACGGGGCAGGTGGTGGTGGAAGCGTCCGAAGATTTGGGCGAAACCTGGGAGAAGATAAAATACTTGTCGCGCACGGCCGGAGACCAAAATTTCAATACGTTCGGCCAGCTGGAAGCCGGCGCCAATATGTACTGTTTGCGCATCCGGGCGCTGGGCATTACCGGGGAGCTCGGGTATGAGCTGCAGGCCGACGCGTTTTGGCAGGAAGGCGTGGTCCTCGTCAGCGATTTTGTAAACGAGCGGAAAGTAATTGTGCAGGTGGAGCGGCCCTTCGGGCTGGAAGAGTGGACCAGCGAGTGGGCGGAAGGCTCGTTCAGCCCCGCCTCGGGCTATCCTTCGTGCGTGTTCTTTTACCAGGACCGCCTGGGCCTGGCCGGCACGCGCGCCGAAGCGCAGACGGTGTGGTTTTCCAAAACAGGCGCATATGCCGATTTCGGCCACGCCCGCGGCACATTGGAAGATTCCGACTCCATCAGCGTTAATCTTTCGGGCAAAAAGTTAAACGCCATTCATTCCGTGGCCGTGTCCAATAAACTGCTGGTGTTTACCGCCGGGAGCGAATGGACGATATCCAGCACCGGCGCATTGACGCCGTACAATATCCAGATCCAGCAGCAGAGCGAACGCGGCGCCAGCCGCACCGCCCCAGTGATGGTGGGCAACAAAGCCCTCTACGTGCAGGCGCGCGGCGGCGTATTGCGGGATTTTTATTACGATTACAATTCCGCTTCCTACACCAGCAACGACCTCACCCTCTACGCCAAACACCTGTTTTTCAACCGCGAAATACGCGAAGTGTGCTACCAGCAGGAACCGGACAATTTGCTTTGGTGCGTACTGGACGACGGCCGCCTGCTGACGCTGACGTATTTGGTGGAGCAAAACGTCTGCGCGTGGACGCATCACGAAACGCAGGGAAGTTTTAGAAGCGTCTGCTCCATCCCCAACCGGGGTTACGATGAAGTCTGGTTCGCGGTGGAGCGCGGCGGAAAGTATTTTATTGAGCGTTTGGTCCAGCGGCTGGCCAGCAAAGAACCCGAAGACCAGTTGTTTTTGGATTGCGCCGTGTCGCGCAAGAGCGAGACGGCTTTTTCGGAGATGACGGGCCTTTCCCACCTGGAGGGAATGGAAGTCGGGGCGCTGGCGGACGGCAGCCCGCTGGCGGGGCTTACAGTAAAGGACGGAAAAATCACCCTGCCGCGCCCGATGACCTGCGTACACGCCGGGCTTTCGTACGAAGCCGAACTGCAAACGCTGCCCGCCGAGTTTGAGCGCGCGGATGGAACCGTGCAGGACAGGCGGCGCAGGCTGGTGTCGGTAACCGTTAAAATGCTGGACAGCCGGGGCGGAAAGGTGGGGACGGAGTCCGGGCGGATGGATGAAATTATCCAGCGCAGCACCGAAAATTTCAATACGCCCATCGCGCTTAAAACGGGCGACTACGTGCTGACTCTCTCCGGCGCGCATTCGCTGGTGCCTTCGGTTGTGTTTAAACAAACCGAGCCGCTTCCCGTTACCCTGCTGGCGTTTATCAGCCGCGTGGTATAGCGCGTTTATCCGCCGACAAAAAGGGGGCTTCCCAATAGGGAAGCCCCCGGAAAAAAGCGTTTTATTACTGGCTTGTATCCGCCGGAGCCGCTTGCGTGAGCGCGGGGCCGGATACAAAGCGCAGGCTGCGGGCGGTTTTTTCGGCGTTGCCGTCCGCCCCTTCGCCTACGGTAAAGGTAATGACGTAGAACACCTGGCCGTAGTTGTCATACGCGGCCGTCAGCCAGAAAGGCGCGCTTTCGCCGCGGTTGCCGTAAGCCGTGCCGGAGACGTAAAGCGCCGGGCGTCCGTCTACGGTCAGCTCTTCTTCTTCGGTGATATCCAGCTGTCTTCTTTGCAGGCCGGCGGCCAACGCCCCGCGCAAATCTTCCAGCGGGTGCCCGTCATCCACATCCGTCTGGCGGATGAGGCCGGCGAACGTGATGGGCCCTTCGTAGCTTTTGCCCGCACTGTCTTTCTTAAACGCATTCGTGTCAATGCCCAGTTTCACGTCCACATCGTCAAAGTGCATCCATTCGGAAAAATCCATCCCGTCGTATACGTCCACCTCAAAGCGGTAAACCGGGTCCGTATATACGCGCTCGCCGTATTCGGGGGCTTTATCTTCGGATATACGGCTGATGATGCCGCGGAACGGGGAAACCACTTTATACGCGCCCCAGGCGGCCGCCCCGCCGAACACCACCAGAAACAATACCGTGCTGAGGCCCGCCAAAATAAGCGGCCATTTGTTTTGGTTTTTCTTTAAAATCATCCAGACCACTTTAAACAGCAGGAAGAACACTGCGTAAATGGCCACTAAAATCAAGAGCAGCATGATGATAAGAAAGGTCATATAAATCTCCTTGGTTTATGATTTTCTCTTTTTAATTATGAATATATTGTACCAGAAAAATCAAATTATTTTGCGAAAGTCCGCCCGGCAGGACTGCGCGCGCCTGGCGGCCGTACTGCGCCCGGAGGACCGGGCGGAGCTGGCGGCTTCGCACCCGGGGCGGGAGGCGGGTGAACTGATTAGGGAATTTTTTGACCGTTCCGCCCGTTGTTTTACGCTGGAGTTTAAGGGCGAAGTGGCCGCCGTGTTCGGCCTGTCGCCGGGTATCTGGCTGGGCCGCCGGGCGTGCGTGTGGCTGCTCTCGGGAAAAAGCGTGGAGAAAATACCCAAAACGTTTGTGCGCGTTGCGCGCATATTGCTCGGGCGGATGCTGGCCGAATATCCGGAGCTGTACAATTTTGCCGACGGGCGTTACGCGGCCGCACTGCGTTTTATCCGCCGGCTGGGCGGAAGCTTTGACGGGACGTTTTACGACACGCCTTCCGCGCGTTTTTTAGGTTTCACATTCAGGAGGAAGTAATATGGGAGGAATATTTGAAACGGGAGGACGGCTGGTTTCGTCGGCCGCTTCCCTGCTGGGGGACCGCAAAGCCGAAACGGACTATTACGATTCCCTGGCCCGCGACGCAGACCGTCAGGCGCAGTACGCCGCCGAAGCCTCGCGCCGCCAGGCGACGTATTTGTTTAAATCCGCCGCCGAACGCAACAAAGAAATATACGAAAATTACCGCCAGACCGCCGGCGAGCAGAAAACGGCGCTGGCCGCTTCGGGGCTTACGTCCCGTTCCGCCACCGTGCAGACGATGCTTAAAAACAGCCGCTTTAACGCCTTATTGGACGAAGAAGCCCTGCAGGAATCGCTGGACGACGCGCTGTACGAAAACGACATCGCCGCCGCCGAGCGCATTTATAATTTGAACGAAACGGCCTCGCAATACCGCCGTGCGTCCAAGAACCGGGGCTCGTTTTGGAAGCTCGGCAGCAATGTGCTGGCGTTGTTTAGTTAGGAGAACACCATGCCTATTATTCCCACTTACCAAAGACAGGAACGCTACCGCGCGCCGGGCGTACAGCTGACGTCGGGCGCGCCCCAGCGTATTCCGGCGGCGTATGAAAACACGCTGCAGGAGTTCGGGCGTTTAAGCAAAGACGCGCTGGATTACCTGGAGAAAAAGAAGAAAAAAGGAAACAAAGAAGGCGACGGGCAAGCATCCGACCAGCCTAAAAAGACGGCGGATTCAAAAACTTCGCAGGCGGAAGCGCTCCCGTTTGAAGCGCCGGCTTTCTCGCCGGATGAGAATTTACAAATCCGTACGGAACTGCTGGATGCGGTGCGTTCGGAAGTAAATGAAAAGGGTACGCTGGCGTCGTCGTCGCTGGATGAGTTTGCCGCGTCGCGCTTTAGCGAAGCGGACGCCGAAACGCCCGCCGCGCGCGATTATATGATGCTGCGCGCCGCCGCGCGGGAAGAAGAAAAATCCGCCGTTGACCGGGAGCGCGCCCGGCGTGCGTCGCAGGAAGAAAAACTGGTGCGCGGCGTAGGGGCGCTGGCTCCCACGCCCCAGGCGCTGGAAGCGTACTTGTCCGCCCAGCTGCCCGCATACGAGCAGCGGCTGGCGGAAAACGGCGCGCCGCAGGCCGAAGCGCGTTTGCAGACGGCTTCCGTCCGCGCGCAGACCGCCGCCGAATGCGTGCGCCGGCAGCTGGCCGCCGGCAACCGGGCCGCCGCGCAGGCCGTATTCGGCCGCTACGCGCGGGAACTGCCGGAAGCGGTGCGTGAAGAATGTGCGCAGAAAATCCGCTTTTCAGCGGCTTCGTCCCGCGCGAAGGATTTGTGGCGGCAGTCCGCCCTGCAGACGGACGGCACGCCGCAGGCGCGCGAAAGCTGGGCGCGGGAGCGGCTGGAAACCGAAAAAGACGGTGAAATGAAAGAAACCGCGCTTTCCGCCCTGCGGGCTTTGGGGGCGGCGTCCCGCGCGGACGCCCACGTCAAACAGGCGCAGGTGTACCGTTCGCTCGCGTCTGCGACGGACGGAGAGGAAGCCCAGCGGCTGCTGACCGCCCAGCAGGCCCTGCAGCCCGCCGAACTGCCGCTGGCCCGCCGGGCGGCGCGGGAATTGTTTTCCGCTTCCGGCGCGGTTTCGGACCCGCAAACCTTTAACCGTTTGTATTTTTCCGCCGGAGAAAAGGACAATGCCCGCGCATTCGCCAAAGGACGGATTTCCGCGCGCGATTATTTCGCGCTGGAAGCCGCCCGCCATTTGCGCGAGGGCGGCCGGCCGGACCCGGATGCCGGGTTTCTGTGCCGGGGCATAGACTTGTGGCGGGAGAAGAAAGGCCTGTCCCAGGAGGATGCGGAACGCGTCAAACACGCGGTGCTTACGTCCGCCGACGGGACGCAGGAGCGGCTGGCCGCGCTGGAGCGCGTTAAATCGCTGCTTGATTTTTAGGAGAACCGACTATGACTGTTTCAATGCAAGTTACAAAACGTATTTACCAAGGCAACGGCGTTACGCGCCAGTGGGATGTGGATTTCCCGCTTATCGCCGCGGATAACCTGGGCGTGTATCTGACGTCGCCGCAGGGCGCGGAGGAGGAAATCTTCACGGATTTCACCGTTGACCCGATGACCCATACGCTTACGTATCCGACGCCCGAAAGCGGCAAGAGCCCGCTGGGGGCGGACTGGAAGCTGACGGTGCTTCGCCGTACGCCGCTGACGCAGGAAATTGATCTTTTGCGCCAGGGCGAGCTGGACGCGGAAGTGCTGGAAGAAGGCTATGACAAACTGACCATGCTGGTGCAGGAGCTGGGCGAAAAGGTGGACCGCAGCATTAAATATCCCGTCTCTTCCAAGGAAGAGGATTTGGAAACGGAAAATTTTTTAAAAAACATCCTGGCGGCCAAAGAGGACGCGGTCGTGGCTTCTTCCCAAGCCGCCGAAGCGGCGCGCCAGGCGCAGGCCGGAGCGTCCGCCGCCCAGCAAACCGCCGCAGACGCGCTGCAAAGCATTTCTTCCGCGGTAACGGCCGGCTGTGAAACGCTGGCGCAGAACGGGGCGGAAATTATCGCCGACGCCCAGGCCTGCGTAAACGAAGCGGAGGCCCAGGCCGAAACGGCGCGCCGCTATGCGGAAGGCTCCATCGGCAAATGCATGGGGGAGGTGTATTGGTCGCAGAGCAAAGCGCTGGCGGACAATCCCGGTTCTTTGCCGCTGTGGACGGGGGCCTATTATGCCACCGCGTCCAGCCTGTACCCGGATTTTTATGCCTGGGTAAAAGAACATACCGAATTATGCACCACGAAAGCCGACTACGACGTGCGCCTGGAGCAATACGGCGAATGCCCCTTTTATGTAGCCGACGAAGCGGCCGGTTCCCTGCGGCTTCCGAAACTGACCCGGTACGTAAAAAACGCGAATGAGACGGACGGCATTACGCAAGCGCAGGAAGGGCTGCCCAATATCACCGCCAAAATGATGGGGACGACATACGGCGGTTTGGCGGATGCATATGTAAACGCGTCCGGCGCGTGCCGCACGGAAGGGAGCGGCGGCGCGGCGGCCAAGGGCGGGGAAGAGATTTTTTTGTGGAAGCACGATTTTGACGCTTCCCGTTCCAGCGCGGTTTACGGCCGTTCCGATGCCGTAACGCCTGCGCATACCACGCTCTATCCGTGGGTATGCGTTTATCATACGGCGGTGCCGCAGAGTGTGGCGGACGCGGCGCAGCTGTTGGGCGCGTTTACGGCCAAGGCCGATACGGACTTGGCGAATATCTCCGGCTCCGCCAAAACCGCCGTGAGCGCTTTGTCCAAGGCGTCCGAAACGTATATAGAGGGTATTTTCCCGGCCATAGACACCACGCCGCGCACGTTCACCGCGCCCGCCAACGGATATATCTGCGTACAGGGATATACCGGTTCGGGCAATTCCACTTTTTATAATGTGGACGGCGTGCTCTGCGGCGGTTACGGCTGCAGCGTTACCAATATCGTTTCGTTTTGCGTGCCCGTGAAACAAGGACAGGTAACCACTGTTCACACCGATACCGTGGCGCTGACGCTGTCGGTCAACCGGTTTGTTTATGACCAAGGAGCGAATATATGATGAATTATTATGAATTATTGGCGGACGGCACCGTCGGGCGGAGCACGAACGGCGCCCGCGCCGCAAAAGCGCTGGGGCTGACGCTGGCGACGGATGAAGAAATCGTTTACGGATATGACGGAAAACGGTATTTAAAAAGCCGGTGCCCGGCCGTCCCGCAGCAGACGCTTGCGCGCAGGACCGTGGCCGAGCTGGAAAGCAAATATAATCTGCCGCGCCCCGTGAGAACGGCCCTTTTGCTGGCGCATGCGGCGGGGCAGGAAGTGGACGCGCAGCTGCTCGGGCGCGTGCGGGAAATTGAAACGGCCGCCCAGCCGCTTCGCGCCGGGGGAGGGGAATGATGGCCCGCCTGAAAGACTGGCTGTACGCGGGCGGCGCGGTATTGGCCGTAGGGTTTTGGTTTTTTACCCTGTACGCCTTGCCGCCGCGCGTGGATAATTTGGAAAAGAAAGTATCCGAACACGAAGGGCGTTTGGCCCGTTCGGACGTGAAACTGGATATGATTGCGGACGACGTAAAAAGCATTAAAGTCATTTTGCTTAACGTCGCCAAGCATTAACAAGGAGGAGTTATGACCCAACTAATTGCCTGGTGCGGCGAGCACTGGCAGGATATTCTGGCCGTTATCGGCGGTACGGTGGGGGTGGCGACCGTGATTGTAAAACTGACCCCCACGCAAAAAGACGACGCCGTGCTGGCGAAAGTGATTTCCGTGCTGGCGGCTTTGTCTTTAGTCAACCCGGACGGTTCTTTCGTCGGGAAGGCGAAATAATGTGGCGCGCGCTGGCGGGCGGATGCCTGGCGGCGGCGGGCGTATGGGCGCTGTGTGCGCTTGCCGGGCGTTCCGCCCGGCAGGACGAACGCTTAAAATACGCGGCGCGGGAGGAAAAAGAACGTGAGGAAATGGAACAGATTATGGCCCGTTTGGCTGATTTGTCCGATGATGAGCTGGCTGTACTCCTGCGCTCCCGCGCGGATAAACAGCCGCGCGGCGCTGTGCCGCGTGCGCTTTGATTTGAGCGACCGGGCGCTTGTGTCGCTCAATCCGCGCAACCAGCGCGCCGTCGCCGCGCTGGAAGCCGCCTGCGGGCGTTTGTCTCTGCCGTAACGCTGCACACGCAAAAAAGACCCCGGACTAATGCCCGGGGTCTTTTTTGTTGTTTACAGATTCTTTTAGAAGTCGGAGTTTTTACCGCTTGTAATGGCGCTGCAGTATTTTTCCGCGCCGGAGCCGGAGGCCAGCGTGCCGCAGCTGGTGCTCGTATCGGTGCTGATGCCGCAGCAGCGTACGGCGGTGATGGTGCCGTCGGCGGCTTCGGTCATAACGGTTTTAAGGGCGTATTTGTCTTTATTTACGCTGCGTACGGCGGTGATAACAAAAGTGGAGCCGGTGGTGCCGCTGGGGGAGCCGGTGGTGACGGTGAAATTTTTTCCGCCGTAGTTGGTGGTGCTGCCCGGCACTTTGGGGATTTCCACATCCAGCACGTTGAACGAAGCGGGCCAGGCGTCTTTTTGCAGGCGGTATCTTTCCGCGGCGTAGCGGATGGAGCTCATCAGCGTAAGCGCTTCGGCGGAGCGGGCTTTTTCCACGGCCGTCGTATATTGGGGCAGGGCCACGGCGGACAAGATGCCGATAATCAGCACTACCACTAACAATTCAATCAACGTAAAACCTTTGTTCATATCTATCTCCCTTAATTAAAATGCGCGTGCGCGCCTATCAATAGTATAGCAAAAAAGTTTTATAAAACAATACGCTTGCATATGTGTTTTTACGGCCGCCGGCGGCGCGGGAGAGACGCAATTAATCTTTGGGAAATAACAGCGCGGAAACGGCCTGGACAAGAATAATGCCAAAAAGCACGGCCTCGGCTTTTTTGGCAAACCGGGCTTCTTTCCGGTTTTTGCCTTGCACACTTGCAGGCGCAAACAAAAACATCGCTCCGCCTTTCGCTCCCCCACGCAGGCAAAGCAGTTTGCCTGCTTCTCTTGTCTAAATAAAAAACCCCGCGATGTGCGGGGTTTTAAATTTAAGCCAAGAGGGGGGATCTCCTTCCGGTCGTTTCCCTGACGGGAAACGCCTGCAGTCCGGGCTCGCGGTTTTTGCCTTGCGCACTTGCAGGCGCAAACAAAAACATCGCTCCGCCTTTCGCTCCCCCACGCAGGCA
>ENA-OPIO01000617-OPIO01000617.1-human-gut-metagenome-genome-assembly--contig:-NODE-617-length-10956-cov-4.050729_pt1 | contig 10956 bp, 9 predicted proteins | sample MGYA00241395_ERZ501636 | MGnify/ENA primary metagenome ERZ501636 (study PRJEB25962, sample SAMEA2042198) | human gut metagenome | biome: human gut; feature: human-associated habitat; material: faeces... | reverse complement strand
GTAATCTCTTAGGATTACGGCCGCCGTTCATATTTACGAGCACCAGTTTTCTGCGCCAAACGATTTTTCAATCTCCTGAGAATGATTTTCCATTCTGTGGCAAACGATTTTCCGGTTGACGGAAGCCTTTTAAGCGGACAACGACAACATACAAACTTCCCTCCCCTACGTACAAGTATTTAAACGGAAAAAGGGTTCGCATCCTTCATACATACTGTAAACCAATCTGTTGCGGTGAAACCTCTTCGACAAGAGCCTTCACCGGAGGTTCACGGCACGCGATGTGTGCATATTCATAAATTCTGAAACACAAACAGTTAAGGTGAAGGAACTTTATACTGTGCAAAAAACATCAGACCGGGATGGGCAGGATACCCCGAAGGTCGTCCACGATAGCCACGTGGGGATAAGCTTCCAATTCCTCACGTGTGGTCATGCCATGCAATACACCGGAAAAATCCGTACCGGCGGCCTGTGCCGTTGCGGCATCCACCACGCTATCCCCTACATACAGCACCTCGGATTTCCCACCACCGGAAGCACGTCCGATGGCCAACAGCAACCCTTCGGGATCCGGTTTGGCCGCTTTCACATCCTCTCCGCCCACAATGAAATCCACAAGGCCGTCATGCCCTGTTTTTTCAAACAAGTCGAGGATGCGGTAACGGAATTTGGTGGACACGATACCTAACACGGCTCCTTGGCTTTTCAAAGCCTCCAAAACCTCTATCGTCTCCGGGAAAAAGAAGGTATTGGCAGTCATGTGGACATCGGCGGCCTTCACATATTCACGCTTGTAATCCGCCAACGTCCCGGCCTCGGTAATTCCCGTCAGGATGGAAAAAGATTCTTCCAACGTCTTCCCGATGGTACGCTTGATTTCCGTATCCGTCACTCCGGTGTGCCCGTGATTGCCAAGCACATGACGGAAACAAGTCACAATGCCCCGTGAAGAATCGACCAAAGTATAGTCGAAATCAAAAATATAAGTGGTATAGCGTTTCATATCTTACGAAAAACAGTATTAAAACAGATTCAGTTTTTTCTGCCGGGCTTCCTCTATCGAGACGGTCTCTACACGCCACGTTCCGGCACTTTCACGCAAACGTTCCTGCTCTTCGCGCAACTCGCGGAAAGCCTCTCCCTCCGTGTCGGGATTCAGGAAACGGGCAGCCGTCAGCGCGTTCTGCGAAGCATCCTTCATCCAAATGACCGGCCCGTCGTACACAGGAGCTATCTTCAATGCCGTATGCAAGCGGCTGGTCGTGGCCCCGCCGATCATGACAGGAATGGACAGCCCGGCCCGCTTCAATTCGCCCACCACATGCACCATTTCTTCCAGGCTCGGCGTAATCAGGCCACTCAGGCCAATGATGTCGGGATGCAGTTCCTTGGCTTTCGCCACAATTTCTTCTGCCGGTGTCATGACCCCCAAATCCACTATCTCATAGTTGTTGCAGGCCATGACCACCGATACGATATTTTTCCCGATGTCATGCACATCTCCCTTCACCGTAGCCACCAAGACCAATCCCGCACGTGCTGCCCCCTCTTTTTTCTCGGCCTCGATACGGGGTTGCAGGATGCCCACGGCTTTCTTCATCGTACGAGCGGTCTTCACGACCTGCGGCAAGAACATCTTACCGGCTCCGAACAACTCGCCTACGGTGTTCATCCCCTTCATGAGCGGCCCTTCGATGATGTCTACGGCATGCGGATAAGACTGTGCAGCCTCCTCCAAATCTTCCTGCAAATAGGAATCTATACCTTTCACCAAAGCATGCTGCAAACGTTCCTCCACACTGCCGCTGCGCCAAGCATCTTTCGCGGACATCCCGCCGCCATCCGCCCTGGGCTGTCCGGCCTTGGCCGCTTCGGCCTCTGCTTTCAACTTATCGGCCAACTCAATCAACCGTTCCGCAGCGTCAGGCCGACGGTTGAGCACCACGTCTTCTATGACCGTCAGGATGTCGGACGGAATATCGCCATACATCACCGACGTGGCGGGATTGACGATGCCCATGTCCATCCCCTCACGGCAAGCATGGTAGAGGAACACGGCGTGCATGGCCTCGCGGATATAGTTGTTGCCCCGGAAAGAGAAAGAAAGGTTGCTCACCCCGCCACTTACATGCGCCCCGGGGAGGTTACGGCGAATCCATCCCGCAGCACGGATAAAGTCCACGGCATAGTTGTCATGTTCCTCCATTCCCGTGGCTATAGCCAGCACGTTCGGGTCGAATATGATATCATGGGGATTGAAACCGACCTCGTCCACCAACAAACGGTAGGCCCGTGCGCAGACTTCTATCTTGCGTTCATAAGTATCGGCCTGCCCCTTTTCATCAAAGGCCATCACGATGACGGCAGCCCCAAGACGGTTCACCTCCCGGGCATGGGCCAAGAAGACTTCCTCTCCTTCTTTCAACGAGATGGAATTGACGATGCTCTTACCCTGCACGCATTTCAGTCCGGCTGTAATCACGTCCCATTTGGAAGAATCTATCATGACGGGCACACGGGAAATCTCCGGCTCGGAAGCCAACAGGTTCAGGAACGTCACCATCTCCTGCCGGGCATCGAGAAGCCCGTCGTCCATGTTGATGTCGATGACCAAGGCACCATCCTCCACTTGCTTGCGGGCGATTTCCAAAGCCTCTTCGTAGTTTTTCTCTTTGACCAACCTCAGGAATTTGCGCGAACCGGCCACATTGCAACGTTCGCCCACATTGACGAACCGCACTTCAGGCGTCAGTTCAAACTGTTCCAAACCGCTCAGACACAATGCTTCTGCCTTTCCGGCCGGCACATGCGGACGCCCTTGCGTCGCCAAGGCCGGAAAACGGGCGATATACTCGTCCGTCGTACCGCAACAGCCTCCGATGATATTCACCCAACCTTCTTCCACAAAGAATTTCATTTCCTCTGCCATCTGGTCGGGGGTCTGGTCATATTCTCCCATACTGTTGGGCAGTCCTGCGTTCGGATAGACTGATATATAATAAGGTGAACGGTGAGCCAAAATTTGTAGGAAGGGAATCAGGTCGTGTGCCCCGAAAGAACAGTTCAGCCCTAAGGAAAAAATATCGGCATGAGCCACAGAAGTCAGGAAGGCCTCCATCGTCTGGCCGGAAAGCGTACGTCCGCTCTTATCCGACACCGTAACCGACAACATGAGCGGTACCCTGCGTCCGACGGTTTGCATGGATGCTTCTGCCGCATAAATAGCGGCCTTGGCATTCAGCGTGTCGAAAATAGTTTCGATGAGCAAGGCATCCACACCGCCTTCGAGCAAGGCTTCCATCTGTTCCCGATAGGCAGCCACCAATTCGTCGAAAGTCAGGGCGCGGTATGCCGGATTGTTCACATCGGGACTCATCGAACAGGTTTTGTTGGTCGGTCCCACCGAACCGGCCACGAAACGCGGTTTTTCGGGATTGCGGGCCGTGAACTCATCCGCAAGCTCACGGGCTATCCGGCAAGCCGCCAAGTTGATTTCACGACAATATTCCTCCACGTGGTAATCCGCCATCGACACCCGTTGCGAACTGAACGTATTCGTCTCGATAATGTCCGCCCCGGCCGCGAGATACTTGCGGTGGATATCCCGAATTACATCGGGACGCGTCAGCGACAACAGATCGTTGTTACCGGCCATCAATCCCGGCACATCCCTGAAACGTTCCCCTCGGAAATCAGCCTCCGTCAGGCCATACCGCTGAATCATGGTACCCATGGCACCATCCAATATCAATATCCTCTCCTTAACAATCTCTTCCAACCTCATGATTTCAAACTCTAATACCTTTTTACCTGCCGGTCTATCTCGCGCCGGTCTTCTTTTTCCTTCAACGTCTGCCGCTTGTCGTATTCTTTCTTACCCCGGCACAAATACACATCCACTTTGGCACGTCCGTTCTCGTCGATAAACAACAAGGTCGGCACCAATGTGAAGCCGGGACTTTTCATGTCCTGCTGCAACTTCCGGATTTCCTTGCGGTTGAGCAAAAGCTTCCGGTCGCGCCGTGCCGCATGGTTATTGTAAGAACCGTACGAATACTCGGCCACGTACATGTTTTTCACCCACACCTCTCCGTTATGGATGAAACAAAAAGTATCCACCAGACTGGCTTTGCCCGCCCGTATGGATTTGATTTCCGTACCGGTCAGCACGATGCCGGCCGTATATTTGTCCAACAGCAAGAAATCAAACGAAGCCCGTTTGTTCTTGATGTTCACCGATTTGGTCTTATTTTTCTTTTCTGCCATCTTTTTTCCTCTTTACTCTTTCACCACCTCGGCAAACAGCTCAAGGTGTTCATCCACATAACAAGCCAATGTAGCCGTGACTTCTTCTTCCATTTCCACAAACTCGTCGTCCAAGTCGTCAAACTGCGGATAAGCCTCGAACAAAGCCATAAACTCTTCATCCGAACAGTCCTTCGTCAGTTCTTCCTTGTATTTGTCATACAGTCTCTTTCCTTTATATACCAGTTTGGAGAAATCATGTGCTCCCATCAATCGCATGGCTTTCGCAAAAGGATTGTCGAAAATAAACGGCCCGTAGCCGTTGTGTATCAATTGGATAAATCCTCCGTCCATCACTTCCTCACGAAACAGGGCATAGGCAAGCAATGAAATTTGTTCCCCATTGAGCATCCCCATGTTCCCGGCATTCAACTCTCCGCCGATAACCTCCCGATAACGGTCGATGAAGACCTGTAAAAACTCATCCATTCCTTGTGCAGCCGCCTCGCGCAACCGCGCATCGCTGATTGTTATTATTTTCGGTTCCATTCCTTTGCGTCTTGAATTTGCAAAGATAGTGAAAGGTGAGAGCAGTTGCAAGCCAAAAGCTTGCTTTTGAGCGAAAAACTGCCGAGCCGCCTCCTATCTTCGCGATAGCAAAGACAATCCAAGGTGGGAACATGCCACCCTATCTTCAGTTAAAAACAGCATAAAAAGAGAAAATCCTAAAAATATTCCGCCTTTTATTTGTACGTTCCGCAATGTTGTCTTATATTTACAGTGTACTATTATACTAATACACTAATTAATTTATAAAACATTGCCTTATGATGACCATTGAACACCTTTCATTCGGATATTCCAAACGGAAAAACCGCGTATTAAACGATTGCTCCCTCCGTATCGACGAGGGCAAGATTTATGGGCTTTTAGGGAAAAACGGAGTCGGAAAGTCCACCTTGCTCTACCTGATGACCGGCCTCCTCACACCGACAGAAGGACATGCCTGCCTGAACGGCACGGATGTGCGTTTGCGCCGTCCGGACACATTGAGTGACTTCTTCCTCATCCCCGAAGAATTCGACCTTCCGGACTACAACCTGCAAAAGTACGTCCGCCTCAACGCTCCTTTCTATCCGCATTTCGACCACGAAAACTTGCTCCGTAATCTGGAAATGTTCGAACTGCCGGAGGACATCAAACTCGGCGAACTTTCGATGGGACAAAAGAAAAAGGCACTCATCTGCTTTGCCTTGGCTACCCGTACCTCGTGGCTCATCATGGACGAACCGACCAACGGACTGGACATCCCCGGCAAAAGCCAATTCCGCAAACTCCTCATCCGCGAAATGAACGAATCGCGCGGTATCGTGATTTCCACCCATCAGGTGCAAGATGTGGAACAACTTCTCGACCACGTGGTTATCTTGGATAACGCCCGCGTACTGCTCGATGCGTCGGTAACTGAAATCTGCCATAAATTATATTTCACGCAGACCGACAATGAATCGGAAACCTCAGAGGCTTATTATGCCCTCCCCTCCTACAACGGGCACAGCGTCATGCTCCCGAATCCGGAAAACAAGGATTCGGAAATCAACTTGGAGTTACTTTTCAACGGCACTCTGGCACACCCGGAAACCATCTGCCCCTTGTTTAATGCTGAAAAATAAAAGGATATGGATTCACAGTTTTTCAACCGGAAACGTTTTATCGCCTTGTGCCGCTGGGACTGGACGGAAAGACAGAAAGCATTGGGATTGCAGGCCGTAGTGATTTACGCCGTCCTCACCGTGTTTTCCGGCTTCTACACGATACGCGGCGCGCTCCGCGCCAATGCCCTCAGCCATTACGTCAGTCCCCAACGTGCGGAAGAATGGAAAGTCATATCGGCCGACCTCGCCCAAGGCGTGGACGGAAGCTGGACTTCCGTGAGTGCCCTGTTTTTCCCGATTCTTGCCTTCTACCTTGTCGGCACTGCACGCCGGACACAAAGGGCATTGCAGGCCACGTCCCAAGCTGCCCGTACACTTACCTTCCCCGTGTCGGCCTTCGAGCAATTTCTGCTCCGTTGGCTCTATGCCGTCCCACTCGCCTTGTTGACCTACTGCGCGGTATTCGTTGCCGCCGACTTCACACGTGTGGGGCTTTGCAGCCTCATCGTCCCGCAAGTGGACTATGCCCACCTACTGCCATACGCTGACTATTGGAACGGCAGAGTGCACCCATACTGGTTACTTACCCTGCTCAACCTGATGCTTTGGGCGCAGTCCGTTTTCATCTGCACCTCCGAAACGAAACGGGCAAGCGTGCGCACAGTCGTCCTCCTGCTCGTCATCCTCGTGCCTTTCGCCCTCGCACATTCGCGCTACGCCCTGGGAGAAGCCTTCAACCTTTGGCTCATCCGCCCCGTTATTGTGAATGCCTTCTTCCTGCTGTGCACCGTCCTCAACTGGTACATGGCCTACCGCCATATCCTCAAAACCGACCTCACTTATGTCAAATCCGCCAAACATTAAGCTTATGAACCGTTCTTGTTTCGACCGCAAACGCTTCGCGGTCTTGCTCCACGAAGACTGGGCAGCCCGGCGTACACGTTGCCTCGTCACTCTCGCCGCAGGCTACTTGTTACTCTCTGCCATTCTCACGGTGTCTTGCCTCAAAGCATATTCGGAAAACGCCACCTTGCTACAGACCGTCCCAACGGATATACTGGAAGACAAGTTCGCCCACCTCACAGACACGGCCACCAACCAAAATGCTGCGTTCGTCACCGTTACGGCATTCTTTTTCCTATTCCTTATATTCACTCCGTGGCTATGGAACGCGCCCATATACAACAAGGGAAGCACATCAGGTACTTGCTGCTCCCAGCCTCCACGTTCGAGAAGTTCGCCCGATGGTGGCTCTATACCGTTCCTCTTTCGATTTTGGCAGGCGTTCTTATTATTTTGGCGGCAGACATCACCCGTGTCATCATTTGCAACATGGCCTTCCTGGATTACAGCTTCGCCCGTCCCCTCCTCTTTACTTCCGGACTTCATACGGCCTCCTCCGGCTTTGTGCTCAGGATGCTCCTCACGACCAGTCTGTTGGGCCAAGCCATTTCCACCAGAAGCGAAACGGGACGGACACCCCTGCACCGCGCACTCGGCAAATGCCCAATCCTGTTGTTGCCCCTCCTTTTGACGATCGGAGTCTCGCTCATTGCCGAAGGCGACCCTTACACTTACCCCCAACAGCCCGGAGCAGCGACTGCCGAAGTGGTATGGCATGCCTTTTGGCTTGCCGTGACCTCCCTCTTTTGGCTATCGGCCTACCGCAGAATGAAAAAGAACGACCTCAAATACCAATATGCCCTCAATCCGAAAAGCGTATGAATTTCAAGGAAAACAAACCCATTTATTTGCAAATCGCCGACCGTATCTGCGATGAGATACTACAAGGACGGTACGCTGAAAACGACCGTATCCCTTCCGTGCGCGATTACGCCGCCACGGTGGAGGTGAACGCCAATACGGCCATGCGCTCTTACGACTTCCTGCAATCCCGCTCTGTCATCCGCATGCAACGTGGCATAGGTTATTTCGTGGAACCGGGCGCATCGGAACGCATCCGTTCGTTTCGAAGGGTAAGTTTCATGAATGAAGAACTCTACGACTTTTTCCGGCAAGCCCGTTCCATCGGCATCACGGCGGAAGAACTCGAAACCCTTTACCGGCAGTATTTGTCAGACACCTCAGACACTATGTCCAACCTTTAAAAACCCTTATCATGAACAAGAATACATTGAACGCCCAACGCCTCCTCCAATATTTCCGCAAAGATTGGAGCGAAAACGCCGCACAACTCTATTATTATTTCATCATCCCCTACGGTATCATGACCCTGCTCTTCATCTGGATGGATTTCACCAAAACGCACTCTGTGGTCGTGGCATTGGAACAAGTGCGGCAAGGCATGGAAACCGACAACAACAGCTACCAACTGATTATGGAGAACGCCTTGTCCGGGAAAGATGACTGTTGGTTTTCCATTGTCTTCACGGCCGTGCTGTGTTTCGATTTCTTCATGGCCTTTGCGGGCAGCACTTTTTTCAAGACATCAAAATACCGGAAGGATTACATCACCGACCTGACATTCCCGGTTTCAAATGCCGAGAAGTTTATTGTGAGATGGTTCAGAATCTCCATCATATCCTTCCCTATCTTTTGTTTAGCCACCGTATTGGCCGACTTCACCCGTATCGGTTTCATCCATTTCCTCTATCCTGAAGTCTCACTGTCGTTCCCCGTCCCATGGTTAAGTAGCGAATGTGACGTGTACCTGCCCTTAGCCATCCTCCAAGCCTACTGCCTGCAAGCCTTGTTCATTTTAGGCGGTACCTATTGGCAGAAGAAACCTTTCCAAAAAACGCTGAGCCTCGTGTTGCTCACGTCCTTGATATACTATTTCACCTACTTCTGCACCGTATTTTATTTCATCGAACGAAATTATGCCTACCACGATGCCCGAATGCGATGGGTTATCGGTTGGGTATTCGGTATTCCCATCTTCCTCATCTTGTTTGGCTACCTACTGACCTACCTCCGCATGCGCCGTGCCACACTCCTCCCGTCATGGAAAGACAAGACCACGTTAGTGGTCTTTGCAGCCTTGCTCATCGGACTGGGACTTTGCGTCTGGATGCCGAACTTCATCGTGGACCATTTCGCTTACGGATAAAACCGGAAAGTCCTCATAAAGACATCGTTCTACCAAACGACGTCTAAAAGGAATAACACGTGCATATTTAACACCTTTTTCGCCCGTTTTCTTGCTTGTACAATATTTTATTCATAGTTTTGCCGCTGAAAATGACAGAAAAACATTACACTTAAAAGAACAACAGTCACATGAAAAAACAAACCATCATTGCCGCTCTGTTATTAGCTACAACCATGAGCCACGGAAAGACAACACCGAATCGAACCGAAACACCGGCTAATTTTGAGGGATATCTTTTTGCCTATTTCGAAGGAAGAGGAGATGCCAAGCAACAGGAACACTTGCGTTTCGCCCTCAGCGACGACGGAGTGAACTGGCGCGCGCTTAACGAAAACCGCCCCGTCATCGCTTCCGACACCATCAGCGAAAGTGGCGGTATCCGCGACCCGCACATCCTGCGCGGTGAAGACGGACGCTTTTACATCGTAGCCACGGACATGAATACCGCCAAAAACGGTTGGAACGAAAACCCGGGCATCGTACTCCTGAGTTCGGACGATCTGCTGCATTGGAAACACGCCAAAATCAATCTGTCCAAAGATTATCCGAAACATTTCGGTGATGCTTATTGGGTATGGGCTCCTCAGACCATTTACGACCGCAAGGCCAAAAAATATATGATTTATTTTACCTTGCAACGCAACGACCGCAAAAGCCTCATCACTTATTACGCATACGCCAACAAGGACTTCACGGGCTTTGAAAGCGAGCCGAAACAGCTTTTCTCTGCCAAATACGGCAGCATAGACAACGACATCATCGAAAAAGACGGTACCTACCACCTTTTCTATAAAGGCAATACCAAAGACGAGAACGGCAAGGAAATCAAGAACGGCATCCAACAAGCCACCTCGAAAAGCCTGAAAGGAAAGTGGAAAGAGGACTTCAAGTATCTGGACGCTTACGCCGGAAAGACGCCCGTGGAGGGGTCGAGCATCTTCAAACTGAACGGAAAAGACGAATACGTATTGATGTACGACATGTACACCAGCGGACGATATGAATACCAGACCAGTACGGACCTTTACCATTTCTCCGAACCCAAAGCGTTCACCAAAGACTTTTTCCCGCGCCACGGTTCCGTCATTTCACTGACCCGTGACGAATTGCAACGTTTGCAAGAAAAGTGGGGCTACGTCGTGCGGTACGAATTTGAAAGCCAAGGCAATCCCATTGTCCGCCACATCCATACAGCCGACCCCGCCGCACTCGTCAAAGGAGACACACTGTGGCTTTTTGCCGGACGTGACCAAAACGGTAACCAAAGCGGTTACGTGATGAAAGACTGGCTCGTGTTCTCCACTACCGACATGAAGCATTGGACACAATACCCGGTCCCCTTGAAAGTAGAAGATTTCAAATGGGCTGCCAGTAAACAGGCGTACGCCGGACATGTGGCTGAACGCAACGGCAAATACTATTGGTATGTCAGTACCAACTGGTGTGGTATCGGCGTGGCCGTATCCGACAAAATCACCGGCCCTTACAAAGATGCTTTAGGCAAGCCGTTGCTCACCAACAAGGACTGTTTCGATTCCCACCACAGTTGGGCCTGCATCGACCCCGCCGTATTCATCGACGACGACGGCCAGGCTTACCTCACGTGGGGTAACCGCGAATGCTACATCGTGAAACTGAAAGACAACATGATAGAAACAGAAGGAGAGGTGAAACGCATCCATATCGACGAGAGCCATCCTTTCACTGAGGCACCGTGGATTCACAAACACGATGGCAAATATTACCTCACATACGCCAGCGAATGGCCGGAAAAAATAGCCTACGCCGTAGCCGACCACATTGAAGGCCCGTATGAAACGAAAGGCATAATTTCAGAAATAGCCGGAAACAGCAACACGACCCATCCGGCCATCGTGAACTTCAAAGGACAATGGATATTCATCAGCCATAATGGCGGTCTGCCTACCGGCACCAGTTACA
>ENA-OPIO01000614-OPIO01000614.1-human-gut-metagenome-genome-assembly--contig:-NODE-614-length-10995-cov-2.616179_pt1 | contig 10995 bp, 8 predicted proteins | sample MGYA00241395_ERZ501636 | MGnify/ENA primary metagenome ERZ501636 (study PRJEB25962, sample SAMEA2042198) | human gut metagenome | biome: human gut; feature: human-associated habitat; material: faeces... | reverse complement strand
TGCTGAATGGAATATTGAAGAATTTGCACTCCTTTTCCATTATGTTCAGCATTCTTTCCTTACTGTTTTCGTCTAAACTATCAATGAATTGACGTGTTGTAGTTGAGTCATGTGTCGCAGTATATGAGAAAAAGTTTTTAGTATAATTACTTGGTCTCCATGTACTCTTTGGATTATCATCATCAAATGCTTGTGTAACAATTTTCATTCGCGGATAACCAGTGTCACTCATTAGCTTTAAAAATTTAGCATCAATTAAGCCCAAATCTTCAGCAACTATTGGTAAATCTAATTTGTCTTTAAACAAATCTAAACCAGGTCCACTAACCCAAACACCTCTTTCAGCCGTTTTATCACCAAAAGGAATAGCGTAATAATCACTAAAACCTTTAAAATGATCAATTCTAATTAAGTCATATAAAGATAAAGCATTATTTATTCTAGCGTTCCACCATTTATAATGTGACTTTTTGTGGTAAGCCCAATCATATAGTGGATTTCCCCAAAGTTGTCCAGTTGTACTAAACATATCTGGTGGTACTCCTGCTACTCTCTTTGGATAATGCCTTTCATCAAGCTCGAATAATTCTGGATATTTCCACACTTCAACTGAATCAAAGGCAACGTAAATAGGTAAATCACCCATTAATTTTATTTTACTCTCATTTGCATATTTTTTAAGAGCAAAAAATTGTTTTAAGAACTCATATTGAGTCCACATATAGAAAAGGTACTCATCTTTATATTTTGTTTTGATTGTTTGTTCAATTTGAGGTGAATATTTTTTTAGTTTTTCGTCCCATTCATACCATGGTTTTAAATTTTGGTGATCTTTAATAACCATAAAAACTGAAAAATCAGAGTAATTTTTCTCTTTTTCAACGAAATCTAAAAATTCTTTATTATTTTTATCATAGCGAGCAAACGCTTTGCGCAATACGTTTAATTTATTAGCAAAAAGAGCTCCATAATCAACTCTAGAAGTATTTTTGCCCCAATCAATAGAAGTCACATCTTCTTTATTTAGAAGTTTTTCATCAATCAAAATATCTAAATCAATGAAATAATAGTTCATTCCATAATTAGATGGAGATTGATAAGGTGAATTCCCAAAACTAGTTACATTTAAAGGCAAAATTTGCCAAATTCCGACTCCACATCTCTTTAAGAAATCGACAAATTCATAAGCTGCCTTCCCGAAAGTTCCAATTCCATAATTACTCCAAAGAGAAGAAATTGGAAACAAAATTCCTGCAATTCGATCCATAAATAAAACCCACTTTTCTTTTTTTGAAAGCGCTTACATTATAAAATGTAATATTTTAGTTGTCAAAATAAAAAAGTTGATAACTATCGATAAAAATTGAAGTTTAATTATAAAATGAATAATCTTTTTATTTTTTTATATCAATTTTTACATATTTGCTAAATTTATTCGATTGTTATCGTATTTTTAGTTGCTTTATATTATTGTTTTAAAAGTCGATTAATATCGCTTTTTTTAGAATTTCTTAACATTTTATGAACTTAGTAAAGTTTTTAAAATGTCATTTATTTCTTTTAAATCTTATTAACATTTTTTTCATTTCGTCTACAATTCCATCACTTAAATCTGACCACAAAAATCTATATGTCCAGTTTTCTTCATTAACTGTACCAGGTTCATTAATCCTGCTTTCTTTGCCCTGAAACAAAATATCTTGCATAGTAAAAGTAACATGATTTGCGCGACTTGCTAAAGCTAGTTTCATTAAGTATCTGGCTTTTTCAAATAGTGAAATAGACTCCTCGTTTTCAACTTTTAATTTGCGGGCTTCACTCTTAACTCTATTTTCAGCTAATATTTTTTGCTCTTCTGTTAGAGAACTCAAAAAGCCTTTTAAAGGCATATAGTCATGGCTTTCAAGATACAAATAAGTATTCTCGCTAATGTTTGAAGGAAGGCAGTTTTCAGTAAAAAATTTATCTTGGAAAAAATTTGGTCCAATTAACGCTAATGTCTCTAATTTAGATTCATTCATAAAATGTTGAGCATCTTCAGGATAAATACCTGTATTATTCGCAATTAATGGATAATCTTCTTTAACATCGTTTATAAAGTCCAGTCCAGGACCTTTAAAATATTTGCCCTTTTTCCCATTTTTACTTCTAAAAGGGACTGCATAAGTTTTATAAAAACCCATAAAATGATTAACTTTAATTCTGTCAAAAAGAGAATATGCAGCATCTAAACGATAACGCCACCGTTTATAATTCGTTGTCTTCATATATTCCCAATCATACAATGGGTATCCCCATTTTTGCCCTTCCTTGCGGAAATCATCAGGCGGAAATCCAACAACAAAAGTTGGGATATTACGCTTATCAATCAAAAACAATTCAGGTGTCATATACATTGCGTCAGAGTTATAACTTAAGAAATGTGGAATTTCGCCAATTATATCTATACCTTTACTTTTTGCATAATCGTGCATTCTTTTCCATTGTTTTTTAAAAATGTAAGCTAAAAATAGATAGTAGTCGATAGTATCATGGTGAAAAGTCTCATATTCTTTTTTAATTTCAGAAGCATAATAACGATCTTCTAAGCGAAAATCAAACCAGTTCTTGTCGTTATTAAACGATTTAATAGTTTCAAAAAGTGCGTAATTATATCGAAAAGAATTGTTTTCTTTAAAACTCAAAAAATCGGGATCAGTTTTATCGAATCTCTTAAAGGCAGTTCTCAAAATCTTGTCTTTAGCAATTTTTATCTTGTTGTAATTTACTTTCCTAGGTGAATCTGAAAATTCAATCCCGGTAAAGTCACGACTATTTAAAATGCCATCTTCTACCAATAAATCAAAATCTATAAAAAGATAGTTTAGTGAAAAAGCACTTGGTATATCAAAAGGAGAATTACCTTTACCAATATCCTCTACAGGCAATACTTCCCAATAAGAAAAACCACATTCACTTAAAAAATCTATGAACTTATAAGCATTTTGACCTAAAGTTCCGATTCCATACTTCCCTGGCAAGGAAAATATAGGTAATAAAACGCCGCATTCTTTACTACTCATATAATAAATTATCACTGAATTTTATTAAAAAGTTAACATTAAATATTCTTTATAATGTGATAAATAAGCCATTTTTCTTAAATAAATTAAGATATTGTAAAATTTACCTAGCCGTCTTGATTTTTAATATGCACTTAATTAAGATAATTTGCATGAAGAACTATTTAAAGACTAGCGTTATTTACCAAGTCTATGTAAGAAACTTTACAAAAGAAGGTACATTTAACGCATTAGAAAGCAAATTAGACTACATAAAAAATTTAGGCGTTGACATTGTCTATCTTTTACCAATCTCTCCTATTGGCGTAAAAGATAGAAAAGGAGTTTTAGGTTCACCTTACTCAATTCAAGATTACACGAAAATTAATCCAGAATTAGGGACTTTAGACGATTTCAAATCATTAATTGAAGCAACACATAAGAAAGGAATGAAAATAATGATTGATATCGTTTATAATCATACCTCTCGTGATTCTTGGATTTTAAAAAATCATCCTGAATGGATGTTCCATAACAAAAAGGGTGAAGTTTCAAATAAAATCGAAGATTGGTCAGATGTTTACGATTTAGATTATTCCCATCCAGAATTAATTAAATACTTAGTTGATGTTATTGATTACTACTGTTCTTTGGGAGTCGATGGATATCGTTTTGATGTTGCAAGTCTTATTACAAAGGATTTCTTTGACGCTTTAAAATCAATGTTAAACAAGAAATATCCGGATACAATTTTGCTTGCTGAATCAGTTCACCCAGGTTTCGTTAGTTTTTTAAGGGGAGAAAATTTCAATTGCCTTAGCGATGGTGAACTAATTGACCACGCTTTTGATCTTTTATATCCATATAATTCTTACGAAAATTTAAGAAATTATTTAGAGACCAAAGACCAAAAATGGTTAGATTTCTATAAATATGCCTTATTACTTGAAGATAGTATGTGCCCAGAGTATTCAATGAGAATAAGATGTTTAGAAAATCATGACCAAAAAGCATTATATGAGTTCTCTCATGACTTTGTTGTATTGAGAAATTTAGCAGCACTTATGCCATATCTTAAAGGTCCTATGTTTATTTATGATGGATTAGAAACAAAAAATGATCATTTGCTAAATCTTTTTAATAAAGACACTATGTCTTGGGAAATTGATGAAGAGTGGTTTGCTTTTATCAAAAAACTCATCGCGTATAAGAAAGAGAAATTTAATTTAGATTTAAATACTTCTACTCCTTTATTAAACGGAGGAGATACAATCGCCTTTAAAAATGTTTATAAAGACGGAAGTTATAGTTTTGGTGTTTTCTCTTTAAGCGGTAAAGAAGAAACAATTAATGATCAAACATTAATTGATGGAACATATGTCGATTATTTAACCGGCAAAGAAGTAACCATTAAAGACCATACTATTAAGGTTAAAGAGCCATTATATTTATTTAAAAAATAAATTAAATGATTTATCGAGTAGAGAGTGAAAAGAAATCCTTTTCCGCTCCCTCTCACACCACCGTACGTACGGTCTTCCGTATACGGCGGTTTAAATAAACATTCTATGCTACCGACTTATGGTAGTATTCAAGAGGGTCTAAGAGCCCTCTTTTCTTTAGTCGTGAATTTGTTATTGCTTTTGTTATGCTCCGACAATGAGATAAATGTTGGTAGCCTTTTCTTGAGTATGAGACACATTTTGCTTCGCTTTCGCTTAAACCTAATTTAATTAGCGCTACTTTTCGAGTGTCAGGTAGTTTCCGTTGTTTCCAAATTACAACTCTTATTGCATTTCTTAGCCAACAACCTAATCCATACATCTTTTTCTTCATTGAGGATTGCTTATAATAATTAATCCGTCCACGAAGAACCTCGTTAATCTTTTTAATGCGGTCTGTAAGAGTAATGCTCCAAGAACGTTTAACCAACTTCTTTAGTTTCAGAAAGAGTTTAACAAAACTATCTTTATGTGGAGCGGTTTTCCGTTCCTCTTCATTAGACTGCCAAAAAGTAAATCCTAAATATTTAAGATTGTTTGGTCTTGTGATATGCGTCTTTTCAGCATTAACTTTTAATTTAAGTTTCTTCTCTATAAAAGTAATTATGTTTCTCATTACTCTTTCAGCCGAGAATTTAGTCTTAACAAAGATAACGCAATCATCGGCATATCTTGCAAAATGTAATCCTCTTCTTTCTAATTCCTTGTCAAGTTCATTTAAATAAATATTACTTAACAGAGGTGAAAGGTTACCACCTTGTGGAGTTCCAACTTTAGTTTCTTCTAGGTTCCCGTCTACCATAACTCCGGCTCGTAGATATTTGTGGATTAATGCTGTAATATCGCTATCTTTAACCGCATTGTCTATAAGCCTAATTAGTTTGTCTTGTGGAACATTGTCAAAGAATTTCTCCAGGTCTAAATCAACTATCCATTCGAACCCTTGATTAATTAGTTCTAGGGCTCTATCAATAGCATTTTGACATCTTCTATTTGGTCTAAATCCATACGAATATTCGCTAAAAGTAGGCTCAAATATCGGCGTCAGCTTTTGCGCTAAGGCTTGCTGAATTATTCTATCAACAATTGTTGGAATACCTAGTTTTCTTACTCCACCATTTGGCTTTGGTATCTCTACTCTTCTAACTGGAAGAGGTTGATACTCACGACTTTTGATTTGATTGATTAATTCATTACCATGGACTTTCAAGTAATCTTTAACTTCTTCACAAGTCATTTCATCAACTCCGGATGCTCCTTTGTTTCTAATGACGTGTAAGTACGCAAGATTAAGATTGTCTTTAGATAATACTTCATCTATCAACTTCATAGTTTTGTTTTCCTCCTTTTGGTTTGCCTATCATCGTCGTTTTTGATTACTTTTTCATAGGTTACGCCTATTACTTTTCATCGTTCGGATTAAATAGACACTGCCATTTGTACTTACAAAAGGTTTATTTATTCGGTCCTTTCTCTTTCGAGTACTACGACCTCTGCTGACTTCTTGGAGCAAACCTTTTTCGACTTTAAGTTACCTTAAATCTCCAAGACCTCACGGGGTAAGACACATATCTTTCTAGTCTTGAGTATTTGATTTACTGATTAGCCGTTACGGTCGTTTGTGATTTTATTATGATAGGCTAATTCATCACTGACTAATCGCCTTGTATCAAATTTCTATTCGTTACCCAGCCTATTTGCTACGCTCTTCTTTCATCCCATACCTCGCGATACTAGACTTGAGTTTCACTATGTAGTTATAACGACTTTCCTACTAGGGACTTCCACCCATTAGATATGTGACATGCCCGTCACACCTATAAAAGAAGAGCTAATGTGCTCTTCTTTTTTATTTAATGAAGTTTTGCAGACTTTTTATCTAAAAGCTCAGTTTATATACTTAATAATTTTTGCTGGATTTCCTGCTACTATTGCATTATCTGGAACATCTTTTGTAACAACGCTTCCTGCTCCAACCACTGCATTTTCACCAATTGTAACTCCAGGCAAAATAACACTTTTTGAACCAATCCAAGCATAATCTTTAATAATTATCTTTTTAGGAATTAAATCATATCTTTCTTCTTTTTTAAGTCCATGATTTAAAGAAGCAAATATACATTCATGACCTATATTTACATAGTTACCAATTTCAATTCCCCCTTGATCTTGAAAGGCACATCCAGCATTAATAAAAACATGTTTTCCTATTTTTAAGTTCTTTCCAAAATCAATATAAATTGGTGGAAATAAAGAAAAGTTTTCATCTAACTTTTGATCAATAATTTCTTCCATTAGCTCAATTAGCTCTTTTTCATCATGGTATTTAGTATTTATTTCAAAAGTTAATTTACGTGTTTCACTACTCACTTTATGCATTAATGCTTTATATTCATTACCTTGCTTTAATGTTTTACCTTCATTTAAATAGTCCAATAATTCTTTTAAACTTACTTCTTTTTCCATCTTTAATCGATCCTTTCTTTTATTACATCATCTTCTTTTATTTCTCCAATTAGTAATGATGAATCATCACTATGATTACTATAATTACTTTTAACTTCTTCTTCATTAAAGTTAGCATAACAATATTTACAAAGTGACAAGCAAGAGTTATAAGCTCCTATATCCACTGTTTGAACGCAATTGCAATTTTCATTATCACGATGTGTCCTTCTTTTAAATTTAACATTTTTATTTAGTTTACTCATTAATGAAGTAGCAAATTCTTTTGTTAAGCAGCTGCCTTTGGAAAACCCATATTCTGTTAAGTCTTCTTTTTCTCCGCAAGTAAATATATTTAAGTTATTTTCTTTAGCAATTTTATAAAATTCTTCTCCAATTAACTTATAGTCTTCCTTTAAAAAGCTTTCTAAATGAAGATATTTTTCGTTATTTTTTAAAACATTCTTATATAAATCTATAAAAGAGATAACAACATTATCTGCGCTTCCCCTTATTTCACTTGTTAACTTTTTAAAAGCTCTAATATGATAAGTTATTGGATAATCTTTGCTCTTTAAGATTGGATCAAATCGAATAAAAATACGATCTTTACCATATCTACTAGCTAAATTTTTAACAGCTTTTATAATTTCCTTTTTCTCTTTAGCAATTTTTGGTTCTATATCTTCTTTATAAGGTGTAATTGTTATATGAAATATTAATGGTACATTTTTTAAAAGTTCATCTAACTCATCTAAATATGGTAAAAAAGGAATTGGATTTTTAGTGCAAAACATAATGATATCAACCATATCAAAATAAATTCGTGATACAAGTTTTGGATTATATGGGTTTCTTGTATCAACATAACCTTCTTTTACACGGTTTATAAACCATTTTGGATAATAGGTTAAAATATCACTTCTTCCACTTACAAATAAAACCATAATTTGTATTTTAAAAGTTTCTTTTGTAATGATAAAGAATTAAACATATTTAGTTCACAATTTATCGAGTAAATTAAGATTTTAACTAAGAGATAAATTCTTTTGAAGTTGCATAAAAAGCTAAATAATAAGGAATTGTCTTTTTATTGTCTACTTGACCAATATTTTGAGCAGTAAATTTTATTAAGCCTTTAACTTTGTAATTAGGATTTGCAAGGACCGTTTTAGAAGATTTAGCATTACCACTTCTTGCTTTAACTTCAACAAGATATAATCCATCCAAAAAAGGCTCTATAAAATCAATTTCTAATCCGCTAGTTTTTACAAAATAAAATAACTTTATTCATAAAAACATCTTTTTCAATCGCGTTATTAAACTAGTTTACATATTTTTATAGCGAGTTTTATGATTGTTTGCATAATTTTATAGCGAGTTTTCACAACATTTGCATATTTTTATACCGAGTTTTATGATTGTTTGCATATTTTTCAAGCGAGTTTTTTAATCATTTGCATATTTTTAAGGCTTTGAGCAACCTGGCGGTACTACATAAACGCCATCTTCTCTCTTATAAGCACATTTCTCTTTCGTAATAACCATTAAGTAAATTGGTTTTTCAATTAAATCTTCACTAATCTTTTTTAAATTGGTAGTAACTTCCTCGATATCTTCATCACTGCCTTGTTTTATTTCGACTAAACCAAATTTACCATCACGATAAACAATAACTGCATCACATTCTCTATTTAAGCTGTCACGGTAATGATAAACTGATGCATCAATAACTAAAGCATAAATTTTCAAATCTCTAATTAAAAACGATTCAAAAAGAAAGCCAAAAAGTTTCATATCTTTAAATAATGACTGAGGTGTAAGGCCTAGTGAAGCAACCGCAATCGAAGGATTAACAAAATATCTGGTATTCTTTGTCCTAATAGCAGTTTTGCTTCTTAAGTTAGTGTTCCAAGCTAAAACCTCATCAACTACAAACAATCTTTGAAGTGCAGAGAAATATTTTTTTAAATATTTAAAGCCAACGAGACAATAAAATCCCAAAAATGTGAGTAAAAAAATCCCGTAAATATTAGTAAAATAATCCTGAAAATGTGAGTAAAATAATCCAATAAATATAAGTAAAAAATCCTATGTTTGTAAAGTTTCAATATAAATGTTCATACACTAATCTTAACAAATAAGCTCTTCTTAATTATTAAAAAACCAAGAGTTAAAATAACTCTAACAATAACAAGTATAATAAAAACATTTGATTATTTCATTAAACTATTAACTATTATATTTAGGCAAAAACCATGCAAATCTTAAATTATTTTATTGTTTTTCAATATTTTCTTGTTTCTCAATTTCTTTGGCTCTTTTATTAATTACTCTAGGGAAAGTAATAAAAATGACTACTCCAGTAATTACTCCTGCAACTAAATCTGCAATACCTTCAGACATGTAAACGCCTTGAAAACCAACTGTATAAGTCAATAAAAAGCACAAAGGAATTAAGATAATTACTTTTCTTAAAGTTGCTAAAAAAACAGCTGTTTTCCCTTGACCTAAAGCCACATTTATATTTTGTAAAGTCATTTGAATAACAAACATAATTGTTCCCATTAAAAATAATGGGGTATAAGCTTTAATTAAAGACATTACTTCTTCATCAGCACTAAAAACATAACCATAAATTTGTGGTGCTGACATTGAAATAGTATAAATAATCACATCAAAAACTAATCCGATAATAAAGGTATAAATAATCCCTTTTTTTAATCGATTAGCATCACCTTTTCCATAGTTATAACTAACAAAAGGAGCTATTCCATAACCTAGTCCATTTAAAGGCAAAGAAATTAATTGAAGTGCACTAAGCATAATTGTAAGAGCGGCTGTATAAGCACTACTTGTTCCACCCGTTGCAATCTTTAAACAAACATTGAAGACTATCTGAATAATACTTTCAGTTAAAGTCATAATGAATGAAGATAAACCTAAAAAGAGAATAGATCCAATTATTACTAAGTCAAACTTCATTTCTTTGATTTTAAAACTAAAAGTTGATCCTTTCATAAAGAAAAGGATAATAATCCAAACAAAGGAAGCAAATTGAGAAAGAATAGTCGCAAGTGCTGCTCCTTCTACTCCCATATTAAAAGTAAAGATAAAAAGAGGGTCAAGTGCAACGTTTAATAAAGCACCTAAAAGTGTAGTTCCCATTGCTAAAATCGAGTGTCCTTGAGCACTAACAAAAGGATTTAAGCCTTGAACTAAAATTATAAAGACGCTCCCTAAAGCATAAATTTTTAAATAATTAGTTGCATAAACAATTGAATTATCTGGACAGCCAAATAAAACAATAATTGGCTCAGCAAAGAAAAACAAAATTAAAGTAAGGATTATTCCAATAATTACAAGTAAAAGAGTCGATATATTAAAAATTCGATTAGCTTTTTCTTTGTTTCCTTCTCCTAAAGACATACTAGCTCTTGGTGAAGCACCTAAACCAATTAAATTTGCAAAAGCTTGAACAATTAAAGTAATTGGTAAAACAATTCCTAAAGCTGCTAAAGCCTCAGTTTTAATATCTTGAATATTAGACACATACATTCTATCAACAAGGTTATATAAAAATGTAATAAGCTGAGCAATTACAGCCGGTATTGTTAATTTAAAAACTAAAGGCAATATCTTACCATTTCCAAATTCACTAGTAATATCTTTCATTTTTTAGCCTCGCAAACCTTAGTGATTATAGATTATTTTGAGTGTTTATATCAAGGCTATCTAGAGTTAGATTACAATCGTCTATTTTAAAAAGAGCGAGACGCCTAAAATAAAGATCGTAAGTTTGAACGTATTTAAAAGTACTATTTAAAAGAAGATAATTATCAAATAAAAAGAATTAATATTTTAATGCCTCCAGGCTTAATCTATAAATAAAGTCTTTGCGTCATCGCTTTAATATAAAGTGATGTCTCTAGTAGAAAAACGGTCATCTTCCTTATTAAAAGATACTCCTTAAAAAAATTATTAATTTATAAATTAATCTTCATATA
>ENA-OPIO01000610-OPIO01000610.1-human-gut-metagenome-genome-assembly--contig:-NODE-610-length-11010-cov-2.920219_pt1 | contig 11010 bp, 7 predicted proteins | sample MGYA00241395_ERZ501636 | MGnify/ENA primary metagenome ERZ501636 (study PRJEB25962, sample SAMEA2042198) | human gut metagenome | biome: human gut; feature: human-associated habitat; material: faeces... | reverse complement strand
ACCGACAGCCTATAACCGGGATACGACATTTAAAATCTTTAACCTCTTCCCGGCGTTCTGGAACGATTACACCGGAATGAGCAACTACACTCTTGATAACTTTGTCACCATCTTCACCTATAAATCGGCCGGTGGTACCTCGATTAACTTCGGCTTGTACTACGCTAATACGATTATCGTCGCCGGTGTTTCCACGATCTTTACGGTCGCGACGAGCGTCTTAGCCGCTTTCGCTTTTGCGAGATGTGACTTTAAAGGGAAGAACGCTCTCTTCGCGCTCCTCTTAGCGACTATGATGGTGCCGGGCGAAATGATGGTCATCACTAACTACCAAACCGTCAAGATGATGGGGTGGGAGAATACCTATTCCGCTTTAATCTTCGTCCACGGGGTCTCGGTCTTCTATATCTTCTATTTAAGGCAGACCTTCCAACAGATTCCTAACGAACTCTTCTTAGCGGCGAAAGTTGATGGTTACGGGCACTTCCGTTATCTCTGGCGGGTCATGATCCCAATCGCGAGCCCAACGATTCTCACGATTGCTATTCTTAGCTTAATGGGAAGCTGGAACTCCTACGTCTGGCCCAACTTAGTCGCTAATGGTAACTGGATGGGCGATAGGAGCAAGTGGAGCATGTGGCTGGTCAGTAACGGTCTTATGAACCTCTTCACCAATAGCGATACTGGTTTATCGCAAGATACGGTGAAGATTGCGGGGTCCCTCTTAGTTACTGCTCCGCTATTCGTCTTCTTCCTGATTTTCAGAAAATACATCATGCGCGGTATTTCTCGAAGCGGGATTAAGGGTTAATATTAAATTAGGTTGTATTCGAGCGATCGATTGCAATAAACAGAAAGGAATAATATGAAGAAAACAAAAGTAATGGCGGTGGCGTTAACAGCCTTAGCAGCGACCAGCATCACCGCATTAGCCTCTTGTGTTGGCGGGCCTCGCGATAGGTCATTCAACGTCGACATGACCGTCGACACCCGGGGTGTCAAAATCGACTTATGGACCGGTTTCGGAACTGATGTCGGTGACGCCTTAGATGCCATCCTCGAAGATTTCACGGCCGAAACGGGCATTGAAGTCGAACAAACTAGACAAGGAGGTTATGATGGTCTTCAAGAAAAGATTAACCTCTCAGCCGGGACCAGCACTTATCCTAACGTCGCTCTCGGTTATCCGGACCATTTCGCTGGATATGTCAGAAGCGACATCATTGTTCGGTTGGATGGTTACATTGAAAACGACCATTTAATTCCAGCCACGCGGGAAGCCATCGATATCGGAGGCACCGAAATTAAAGATGAAAGCGATGGGCTGTTCCATGAATTACCGGCTTTCAACTATGATGATTTCTTCAAAGATTATACGAGAGAAAACGAAACCATCGAATTTAACAGAGAGACCGGCGAAGGTTATATCTTAGGGGTTCCGTTCAATAAATCGACGGAAGTCATGGTCTATAACAAGACCTTCTTCGATAACCCGAATATTAAAGCCCTCGGTATCTACGTCCCCAGCACTTGGGATGAAGTGAAAGAAGTGGGGACGAAGATCCTCAAACTTTTAAACGAAAAGAACGCTTTCACCCAAATCTTAGGGGCGGACTTAAACGTTTATAAAGCAACTTCTGATGTCACGGCGGCCGGAACGAAACCTTTACTTGACCTCACCCTCGTTAAGAAAGAAGATTTCCGGGTCTTAAGCTATGACTCGCAAGCGAACTTCTTCATCACCGCGGTCCGGCAATGGGGCGGAACCTACACCGAATTCGATCCGGAAACCGGAAACGGCTATATTGCTTATGATTCACCGGAAACGGTCGAAGCTTTAACTTACTTAAGCGATCTCTACGATGATAACATCATCGGGATTCCGCAATCCTTCGGCCAAACCGATTATTGTTCTGATCCTTTCAAGAACTACTTAAGCTTACTCAACGTCGGAAGTAGCGCTGGCGTCACCAACGCCGTCCCCCAAGGGAAATTTGAAGTTGGGGCTGCTCCGATTCCTTATAAAGATGCTGAACATAAGTACGTCATCAGCCAAGGCACCAACCTCTGTCTCTTAGATAAGGGTAGTGATAAAGAAAGAGTGGCTAGCTGGAAACTCGTCAAATACTTAAGCCAAGTCGCTAACGATCAATTCGCAATTGCGACCGGCTATTTCCCGACCTGCGAAAGCGCCTTAAATAGCGAAGATTATCAAGGCTATATCAACGCGACCACTGGGACCGCGAAAGACATGATCAAGCGGGATGCTAGTAAGGTCAATAGCACTGCCTATATGGTTCCTGAAAATGACTGGCACAAGTTTGTCGATGCGGGCTTCGTCGGAAGTTCCACCATCCGGACGACCGCTGGCACTATCACGGCGCAAGTCTTTATCGATCACGCTGATCCGCAAGCGGTCATCGACGAAACCTTAAAAATTCTCAGCGACTATGTGAGGTAAAAGTATGACAAAAAAAGCTTTACTTTTATCTCTCCTCGTGGTGACGGGCACCTCCGCCTCCCTTATGGGTTGCCAATTAGGCGGTGGCGTCGATCCGTATAATCTCGATTTTACGGTCGATACCCGCGGCACTACGATCGACTTCTGGACCGGGTTCGGAAGTGACTTTGCCGACATCCTCGAAAACGTCCTTAAGACCTTCGAAGATGAAACCGGGATCATTGTTAATCACGAATCGAAAGGGGGCTATGATGGCTTGCAACAAGCGATCACTCTTTCGGCCGGGACGAACAGTTACCCCAACGTTGCGCTCGCCTATCCTGACCACATGGTCGGCTACGTTAACAACAACATCATCCTCCGGCTCGATAGCTTCTTTGAAGATGATGGTGACGATACCTTCAACCCCGAAGACTTCTACCCCGACTACATGAAGGAAAACTATGAAGTCGAATATGACCGGGAAACTGGGGAACCCTACCTCATGGGTGTTCCCTTCAATAAATCGACGGAAGTCATGATTTATAACAAGACTTTCTTCGAATGGGCCAAGACCATCAGCGGTTTTGAAGACCGGATCTTTGTCCCATCAACTTGGGATGAAGTCGTCAGCGTTTCGACCGCCATTAATGAATTGATGGAAGACTATTACGGAAAATTCATCGGGCACGACGGAAAAGGCTATGAAACCCGGGACGAACTCTTCGCGGCTGGCCAAACTCCGATGCTTGATTTCGATGTCATCACCTATGACACCTTTAGACCCTTCAGCTATGACTCGCAAGCCAACTGGTTCATCACCCTCTGCCGGCAATGGGGTGGGGAATTCACGGAAGTCGATCAAGAGACGATGCAAGGTTACCTTGCCTTCGATAGCGACGAAGTGAAAGAAGGGCTTCAATTCATGCAAGATGCCTATAACGATCACCTCTTAGCGATTCCGACCACCTTCGGGGAAGCGGGTTATTCTTCGAACCCCTTTAAATTCCTCCGCTGCGTGATGACCGTCAGCAGTTCAGCCGGTGTTAAAAATAACGTTCCGCAGGGGAACTCCTTTGAAACGGGGGTCGCTCCGGTTCCGTACCGCGACGCTGACCATAAATACGTCATTAGCCAAGGGACCAACGCTATCCTTTTAGATAAAGGGACGGAAAAAGAACTCGTGGCGTCTTGGAAACTCTTAAAGTACTTGACCAAGACGGCCAATGGCACGTGGTCCGCTGAAAGCGGCTACTTCCCGACCTGCAGTTACGCTGAAGAAAGCAAGGTTTATCAAGACTTCTTGAATAACTCGACCAGCAGTATCGACCGGATGAATCAAGCCACCAGCCGCGTCAATAGTAACGTCTACATGAACGATGCGGAAAAGTGGACAAAGTTCGTCGATAAACCCTTCAGCAATAGCTCTCGGGTCAGAAGCACGGTCGAAAGCGCGATGAGCCAACTTTTCATTGATAAAGTGACTCCGGACCAATTGATTCAAAATCTTTATACCTTATTACCGGATAATGTCAGGAGGTAAAGAATGAAAAAGATAAGTAAACTCTTCATGTTCGCGGTAAGCTTACTGTTTATCGCCCCCTTAGCCGGAGGTTTATTGACTTCTTGCGGTGGCAACGAAACAAGCAGCTTATCTGATCCCAACGATCCCATCGCGACTCCTTTAACGGATTCCTTAGCCTTCCCGTACGCGGATGACTACATGAACAAAGACTTCGCCGAACCCAACAAGACCGGCATCGTCTATGGACGGGTCACCTTAACGTACGCGACCGACGGTGACACCGCCAACTTTAGAACCGCCGGAAGCGCCACCAAGATTAGAACGCGGTTTCTCGGGATCAATACCCCCGAAAGCACCGCGAAAGTCGAACCTTGGGGGGTTAAAGCTTCCAAATTCGCCGCGGAAAAACTCACCAACGCTAAAGATATCTGCTTAGTAAACGATGTCTTAACGAGTCCCACTGATACCTTAGGTTACGAAAGAACGGAAACCAACGGCCGGTACCTCGCCTTCGTCTGGTATTTAACGCAAGACGATCAGTGGCGGCTTCTTAACCTTGAACTCATCGAACAATGCTATACGCAGAACCAACTCTTCGTTGATAGTGATCTCGGTTACCTCAATTACTTCTTAGAAGCTGGGGAAAAAGCCAAAGCAACCTATATCCGGGTCAACGGCACGCGGGATCCAGACTTCGATTACAGCGACAAAGCGGATGAAGTCACCATCAACTACGTGAGAACCAACTTCGATAAACTCGGGATTGACCCTGAAACGGGTTCGAGTGGTACCAGACTCCGGGTCACCGGCTTAGTGGTCGGGATGATCGGAGATAACATGGTCCTTAGAGATACCACCAAAGGTCTCGAACAAACCGATGAAGATCCCTACGATACGATTTATGCGTTCGTCGGGTATAACACGGGCCTCGCTAGCATGGTCGGGGTCGGGGATGTTGTCCGGTTCTATTGCCGGGCGAGCATTTATCCGAAAGATACCACCAACGTCCAATTAACGGACGTTAAGACCGACACGTGGGGCGATGAGAAGTTCGAAGTCGTCATGAAGCATGATGATCCGGCTTGGGAAGAAGAATACGGTCACATCGGAACCGATGTCATCGTGCCGGAAACCAATCCCGCGGATAAAGAAGAACTCGCGAGTCATAACGCCCAATTCGTCCAACTCGATATCACCGTTCGGTTAACCGAAAAAGGTGAATTCGATGAAAATGGCGAATTCGTCGGGACCGGGGAAGAAAGCTACTTCAACTATAGCGAAAATAATGGGCTGACCATCTACGCCTACTTAAAAGACACGAGAACCGTCTGTAACCTCAGAATCGACGCTAACTGCTCCCCGAAACTCAACGAAAATGACTTCCAAGTCGATAAGTCTTACCGGGTCCAAGGTTATTTACAACCGTACTTCGATAACTATCAACTGCAAATGTTCAATTACACTAACCCTGAATACCGGGTGGCTTTATAAGGAGAAAAAATATGAAAAAACGTATCTTAAGTTTAGCCTTAGTCCTCGGAGCGAGTTTAATGCTCGCCTCGTGCGATAACGGGGGGCCAACCAATGCTGATAACCTTCCCGATACCAATAAAGAAATCGCGGAAGCGGCGGTCAAAGTGGGAAGTAACGTCCTCGTCGACGGGAAACCCTTAAGAATCGGGGCCCCGAACACCATCGATGCCGAAACCCCTGTCGTCCTCAGCCACATCGCGAAAGTTAAGGCCTGGACGGGAAGCGAAGCAATCACTCTCGAAGTTCCCTTAACTTGGAGCTTGGATGCCGATACCGTTTCTAGCGGTCTCTGGACCTTAACGGAAAATGATCCGGATGAACAACATGACACCTATATTCCGGCTTCCAAGGAATACGTGGAAGGGGAAGAAAATACTCCCCAAAAGGTCGTCCTTACCTGTTCGGCTGCTTGGGCGGAAGAAACAGCTTCCATCGATTACAACATCAACGTTAACGTTACCCCGCCGGTCAGCAATGACTACGTCAAGACTCTCGAAGATGGAGCGACTTATAAGTTTGGGCTTTATCAAAAGACCAACAAAGAGTTCCTCTTCTTCAACGGGGCGATGAGCAATACCTACTACTTCGGAACCGTCAATAACTACGCGGCGGCGGTCGATGTTCAAGTTGGCGCTAGCGGTGACGGTTGGACGATGCTCATTAAGGGTGGCACCTTAAGCGGTAAATATATCGGTACCGTTCCGAGCGGTGATCATTTAAATATCGTCGCTCAAGACGAACCCTTCGTCTGGAATATGGACGAAGAAACCGGCGCTTTCACCGGCATGTGCGGTGATGAAGAAGTCTACATGGGGACCTTTGGTAACAAGAAGACCATCAGTGTCAGCGCCATGAGTCACTTAGATGGTGCCGATACTTGCATCGCTCACTTCTATAGTGAAGATCCGACTAAATAAAGCTTCATTAAACGCTTGAAACAATGAGCCCACCTCATGGTGGGCTTTTTGTTTAGGCATCGTGAAACTTTCCCCAAATTATTAGAAGGCTAGCTGTTTACAAACCCCCTCGCACGTAATATACTTTACAAGCTGGTCCGTTAGCTCAGTTGGTAGAGCAGCTGACTCTTAATCAGCGGGTCGCGGGTTCGAGTCCCTCACGGATCACCAACATTGATTGTTACCTATGATGTGAAAACATTGTAGGTTCTTTTTTATCTATTTAGGTAAATATCAAAGTTCTTATAAAAAGAACATCTTTATACCTATAATATTTTTAACCCTTTTGATAATTTACTTCTTATTCGTTTGATAATTAGGAAGAAACATACAAAAAAAGAAGGATAGAAATATCAAAATAGTGGTGGCAAGCTAGCAGCGTGGGTTAAATTAAAAAAGTTTAAAGACAGACGAATCGCGAAAAGAAAGCCGTGGCATCTAAAACCTAAATAAAGATTTGGCGGTATTTTTCATGCAATTTAGTTTCAAAAGGTATACGTTCCTTAAGACAAAAATTAATGGCAATATGCTGAGATAACTAGCTATATTTACTCTCTTTCTTGGTATTTATGGGTTAAGTAATGGTAAATCAGATTAAAAATCCTCTTAAAACTTCATTATCCTTGTAAAAGTCCTATCAATTGATAGATTTATTGATTTTAAAGAAGTTTTAATTACTTAATTTCTTCCGTTAATCCGTGCTTTCTTTCATAACGGACTAAGAGATAGCTGACAGTGATCCCAATCGCGAGGAAGAGGAAGCCGAGGAAGAGGTCGACCCATTCCATAGGGGTTGAGAATCTCCAACTGGTGTAGGTCGCATAGATTTCCGGATTGATAAACATTGTGATGATGGAGCCTAAAGAAAGACCAACGATGACGCAGAAAGTGTTACCCCGGTGAGTTTTTAAGAGGTGGCTCATTACTTTACTGACCGTGAATAAGCCGATTAGGAAGCCGATAGCTAAACACCCGTAAACTAAGAAAATCATCGGGTTTTCTTTCCAATAGGTGAAGCTGATGGATTCAATTAAGGGGGTGAAATAGCCGATCATCATTAAGATTGCACTGGCGCTTAGCCCAGGGACTAATTGCGTGATGCTGACGACGTACCCTAAAACAAGGAATAAGAGGTAATAGTACCAGGGGATATTAGTTAAAGTCGCTTCCGGTTGTAGGAAGATTGAACAAACACTGATGGCGATGGGGATGATGAGCCCAATAGCAAAGAGAACAAATCTCAACGGTGTTTTCTTCTCGTTTTTAACTTGGTCAACGACGGACGGGAAAGAGCCAATCATCAGCCCAGCGAAAAGAAGGACCGTCGCAAAAGGAAGAATCGCTAAAAGTTCTTTAACCCCGATAAAACCGAGAACGACCCCAAGGATGGCCCCTATGATGATTGGTAAAAGGAACAAGAAACAGGCTTTAAACTTCTTAAAGATATTGCTGATGGCAAATAAGAGTTTTTCATAAAGCCTAAAGATGATAGCGATCGTGGAACCGCTGACACCGGGGACGATGATAGCGAGCCCAATAAAGGCTCCTAAGACGCCGCCTTTCGCTATTTCCTTTTTATTTTTATAAGTGAGATCAAGTTCTTTTGTTTGTTGTTCTTCGTTTTCCATAGATAAAAGGATAGCAAAAGTCGGAATGTTTTTAAATCTCTAAATATCAAGGGTGGTTTAGTCTAATATTATAGCTACTCATCGATGGTTTTGCCTTATTTTTTTCAATGTACCGCTTTCAAAGATGCCGGGTTGTTTAATTTATAAATTAAAGTTACAATAAAGCCACAGGTAAATGAAAGGAGAAATAAATGAATCGTAAGATCATTGCCTTACCTTTAGTTGGGCTTTTGTTTTTGGCTGGTTGTACCGACCCCGAAACAAGTTCAATTTCGATTCCTTCAAGTTCGTCCACTAGTAGCAGTACCACCAGTAGTACTCCCAGTAGCGATCCTGAAGGTGTCACAAAACTCGCTGACGTTATCGCGTTAGATAACGGAGCTGAATTCACCAGTCGCGGTGTTTATATGGGTGGTAGCGATAAACTCAATACCGAATACAATACCTATAACTCCATTTATGTCGCAGATGGTGAAGCTTTCTATCAACTTTTCCGGGTCGATGCTGATTTATTACCGGAAGGCTTAGAAATTGGTAAAACCGTCCTTGAATTCGAAGGCAATGTTTCCAATTACTTCGATAAAGATACCGAAATTACGGTCTATGAAGCCTCTGTCAGTAAAGTTACCGCTGTGGAAGATAGTACTGTCCTCCCCGGTGTTGAATTAACCCTTGATGCCGACCACCAAGTGGAAATCAATCAAGCTAATATCAATAGAAAAGTCTCCGTTAAAGGCGGTGTTGTTACCAATAAGACCTCGGATAACTTTGGTAATATCAACATTTATTTCACCGTCGGTGACGGAAGCTATGAAATCAAGATCGATAGCCGTTATGGCAATGTCGAAACTGATGTCTTAAAAGACCTCGCCTCCGGCGATACTTTCGATACCAAGACCTTCGTTGAACGGGGCAAATTTGTGTACGCGGAAGGCTTAACCATCACCAAGAAAGGGTCTGGCGGCGATGTTCCTCCGACTCCGCCGGTCGATGAAAGCTATGTCACTGAACTCGTCAGCGGCAACAGCTACAAACTCGGTCTCTACCAAGAAACCGCTGGAAAATGGGCTTTCGTCAATGGCGAAATGTCCACTCGGTTCGTTGCGACTGTTGAAAACTATACGGAAGCTCCCGAGTTTGTGATCACCGCTGTTACTGATGGCTATACTCTCCAAGTCAAAGATACTAAAAAATACTTAGGGACCGTCTATGATGGCACCGAATTCACCAACCCGGGTTACGTCGATGAAGCCTACACTTGGCAATGGAATACCGAATACTACACCTTCACCACGAAAGTTGGAGAAGACGTTAAATATCTCGGCGCCTATAGCAATTTCACCACTCTTAGCTTAAGCAACCTCAGCTATGCCGCTAATAAAGGTAACTTCGTCATGCACGCTTATAACGAAGACCCGAGAGTTGTTACGGAAGCTCCGGAAGCCGTCAAAACGACTGTTGCTGACTTACTCGCTGACCCGAAAGGCAACACCCTTTATGAATTAACCGGTGTCGCGGAAGGCTTAGCTAATGATGCATACGGGAATGGCTATATCACTGATCCCGAAAGTGGCCTCAGCATTAAACTCTACGGCAACACCACGACCGCGACCGCTCTCACTTGGGACGGCGCGAAATGGAATTATTCCAACCCGAAAGATTCCCAAACGACCTTAAAAGATCTCAAGAATGGTGACACCATCACCATCCAAGGTATCTGGGACACCAATTACAAAAATCTCTCGGCTGTCACCACCAAAATCACCCCGGCGACCGGTGATGAAACCTATGCGGTCACTATCGAAGAAACCGCCAATGGCACGGTCACCGCTAATCCGACAACTGCCGCCTATGGGGCGACTGTTACCTTAACCATCACTCCGAATGCCAACTACCGGATCGATAAAATTTCTATCGACCATGGTTATACTAAAGAAACCATCAGCGCTTCCGAAGATGCCTATACCTTCACCGCGACCGCTGTTAACAAAGTCACTGTCGTCTTTGTTGACACCACGGAAATCGCGAGCACCTTCACCATTACGAAAGAAGCTTTCCCTGCTTTAACTGATTCGTATGCTGATGTTACTGGCACGATTAACGTCAATGGCACAGAGGTTACTTTAGATGGTCACCAAATCTATGATGGCGGCTGCTTACAATTAAGAAATAAGAACAATAACCCCTCCTTAATCAGTAACACTGTTGCGATTCCTGGTAAGATCACCTCGATCACCGTCAACTTTATGGAAGGCAAGGGTCTTCCAAAAGCTGGACTCTTCGGGATTGCGACCGGTGAAGCGGTTGTTACCTCGGTCTCTGATTTCGGCGAATACGCTCAAAGTGTGACCTATACTGCGAAAGGAAGCAACGATTCTTACTTTGCGGTTGGTCATACCGGTGCGGACACTGGTTCGATGTACATCGAAAGCATCGTCGTCAACTTCACCCCGAACGCCTAATTAATAGTTCCGCTATTAATGAGCCCTCCTTTGGAGGGCTTTTTCTTTTTCTTTTATTGTTCTTTCCCCTTTCCCCTCTTATACTTATTAACGGATAAGGAGTGTTTTTACATGTCAGAAATTAAAAAGACTTTCCAATCAGTTGACGGCAACACCGCCGCGGCAATTGAAAGTTATTATTTCAGCGAGGTAGCGGCTATCTATCCGATTACCCCGTCTTCTCCGATGGCTGAATATGTCGATGTCCTCAGCTCAAAAGGAGAAAAGAACTTCTTTAATAGCGAAGTTAAAGTAGTGGAAATGCAATCGGAAGCGGGTGCCTCCGGTGCCGTGCACGGCGCGTTACAAGGGGGAGCCTTAGCGACCACTTATACCGCGAGCCAAGGTTTACTCTTAATGATTCCGAACCTCTATAAATGGGTCGGGGAACTTTTACCGGCGGTCCTCCACGTCAGCGCTAGAAGCT
>ENA-OPIO01000607-OPIO01000607.1-human-gut-metagenome-genome-assembly--contig:-NODE-607-length-11064-cov-2.845308_pt1 | contig 11064 bp, 7 predicted proteins | sample MGYA00241395_ERZ501636 | MGnify/ENA primary metagenome ERZ501636 (study PRJEB25962, sample SAMEA2042198) | human gut metagenome | biome: human gut; feature: human-associated habitat; material: faeces... | reverse complement strand
TTATTTATAAAAATTTATAAATTTGATATAACGGAAGTTAAGCCAGATGCCAAGTAAATTTAAACTAGAAAAACAAGGTATCAAGATTAAAGGAAATACTAAAGAAATACTAAGTGAAATCAATATTGCTGGAATTGGTTTTTCAATATCTGAGAAGAATCCTTGACAAGCATAGCTTATCCAACGAGTAAGATATTTAAAACTAAAAACCATAAGAGCGAATCTAGATAAATCTTTTAATTCAGCACTACCATTGCTAATAAATACTAAAGATAAAGGTCCAGGAATAGAGATTAAAATTATGAACCAAACTAGACATATAACTAAACAAGTAATGAAACTTATCTTACCAATTTTACGAACTCTATCGTATTTTTAGAGCCATAATTATAGCTAATACAAGGCTGCAAAGAATCACTCATGCCATAAATGATTGGCTGTATAAATCCATCTATATACATTAAAACACCATAAGTTGAAACTGCGTCTTCTCCTCCTTCTGCTAATAAAATGACATTAAAAACAAGAGAAGTTACACGAGCCGCAATGTTATTTAAAAAAACAGAAAGACCATTCTTCGCAATACTTAATTCTTCTGTAAAATCAAAATGTGGCTTTCCTAAACGAAGTGAACTTTTTTTAGATAAAAATGGCAAAAATGAGATTATGGCAAATATAGAAAAGCCTAAACATGAAGAAAAAGCCACTCCCCATAAAGGCATTTTAAAAACACCTAAAAGTAAAGATTCGATTGCCACTATACTTATTGACATAAATAGGTTTACAAACATACTGGTTTTTACTCTTCCAGATATTCTTAAATAATTATCTAAAGAAAAAATATAACCAGTTAATGGCAAACTAAGAGCATAGACCTGAAGGTATGAACAAGATAAATCTAGCAATTCACCTTCTGCTCCCATTAAAGACAGAATATTTCAACTTATAAAGAAAGTTAAAAGTCCGATAATTAAATCAGCAATAAAGATTAAAATCAATGCAGCTGAAAATATCGAATTAGCTTCACTATTTCGCTTTTGACCCATTCTAATAGCGATAATAACTGATGAACCAACTCCAATTAGATCACTAACGGCATAAATCATGATAATAATTGGAAAACAAAAATTTAAAGCAGCAAAGGCAGTCGACCTCAAAAATATGTTTACGAAAATCCCATCAATAAATTGGTAGATTGCGCTTGCAAGCATTCCTATGGCGCCAGGAATAGCGATCTTCATAAACATCTTTCCGATGTGCTTTTCTTCAAATAGAGCTTGATTGAGCATAAAGTTTTCACCTCACATTTTCTATGAGAAGCGCTAGCTTCCTTCTCGATTTGTACTCATATTGTCTGCAGCAATATCTACTCTATCAAATTCAAAATCCTAAAGTCAAATTTTACCGATAGTCTTTACTAGAGATTCATCTACTTAATGAAAAAGTAAATTTACCTAAGTTTTATGAGTTATTTGTACAACACACTAGTAAACTTTTTCACTTCAAAACCATCTAAGAAGAGTAACCGTTTGTTTCCAAATATTTATTTTCAAGCTAATTTTGTAATTTTTTGCCAAAAATCTTAATTTTCAATAAAAATCCCATTATTTATTGTGATTAAAAGATTAATAAAATCCTTAAATTTTGTAAAAACATCTGCAAATCTTATATATTTTTAGAGAATTTTTTAATATTTGACTAGCAAAGACTAATGCATTATATTAAACGCATGGACAAAATTAAGATTATATTTTCAGATTTCGATTGGACTTTGTTTGATCACAAAACTAGAACTTTCAACGCAAAGGGAATTGAAGGTTTAAGGCTTGCTCACGAAAAAGGCGTGAAGTTAATTATCAATTCAGCAAGAACTTATTATGCTCTTAAAAAGCTTGATACGTTTTACCTAATTCCTTTTGATGGTTATGTTCTTGTTAATGGTGGATTTGCCATGATTGATGGCACTACTTTATATGCTGATTTTATTGATACTAAAATTAAAGATAGTATTATCGACACTCTAAAAAATGAAAATCTTGGTTTTATTTTAATTACACAATTTAACACTTATATTAAAGAGGTTGATAAAAACTTAATTAAAGATTTTTATAGTGTATATTATGAGCCTTATCCAATTGACTTTATAAATTACAAAAACGAAGAAGTATTGTCTATTCAAGTTTTTGCTTCACCACTTCATGACGATTTTCTTAAAAGATTGGCTGATAAATATAACTTAATTTTTAATAGAGTAACCGATAATAACGTTGAGCTCTTCCCAATGAACTTTTTAAAGAGTAAGGGAATAAAAGCTATCTTAAACAAGTTAAATATTTCTACTGACCAAGCTATGGCTTTTGGCGATGATACTAACGATATACCAATGTTTAATCTAGTAAAGCATAGCGTTTGTTTAGGGAATGGAAATGAGGAAGCTAAAAAAGCCGCTTCTTACGTCACTGATAACATTGAAGATAATGGGATGTTCAACGCATTAAAGAAATTCGAAGTAATTTAAAAAACTGGCCATATTTCAGACCAGTTTATCAAAACATCATTAATTTATATTAGTAATTGAAATTTAATGTGTTGTTAATTATTGTGCCGTCTTCTAATTGGACGTTTAATACACAGAAAGTGTAGTAATTTTTAAGGTTCCAGTTACATGGAGCTATAGCATAAGTTAACTCTTTATCAGCATAATCAAATAAGAAGCTATATTGATTTGCACTAGCACTGTAAAGTTTTAAAGTGTTTTTTGGATTAGCAGGATCAGCAAAACTCATACTTGTATAGAATGGGGTTTCTGTTATTACTACCTTTGCTTTTACATAATAGACATCATTAGTGAAGTCTTGCGTGTAATCAAGTTTCATTAAATCTTCAAATGTTTTATCAGATCTAAATGTTTTGGTTGAGTATTCGTTTTCTCCATAAAGATTAACATCAATTACAGCATCAAGAATACAGCTTTGTCCTGGTTTATTATTTGCAGCATCTGCTTTAAATTGAGTTCTTGTTCCATGTAAGATAACTTCATCTCCTACTTTTAATGTGCCGAGAGTAATTTCATCAGTAGTTACTGCAATTACTCCACTATCATCAATTAAGTAGAATCCATCTCTATTAACAAGGGAAGGCCCAACAATTGCTCTTACACTTACTTGAGAATCAACTTCAGCATCAATTGCTGTTTTAACATTAGTGTAATTAAATGATTCTAAATCTTTAACATTAATTGTTTTTTCAAATTTTGCACTCTTACCAGCATATGTAGCTTCAGCGGTAATTTTAACGCTCTTATTTGTAAAACTTAAAACATTCATGTAGGTTTTGCCATCAACTTCATTGAATTTGATAACAGTTTCATCATCAGAAGAATAAGAAACTTTAGCATCTTTAATTCCAATTAAGTCATTTGAAACTGTTGTAGGAACTTCTAAGTTTGGATCAGCATAATATGTATCTGTATCAAATTTATCGCTTACATAATAATCAAGAACAAATTGAGCACCATCTTCTTGATTAAATTTAAATCCTTCGTCAATAACATCGATTGGTAAAAATCTTGCATTGATTCCACTTGCAGCTGATTTGTAATTTAAAACCATTAAATATACTGTACAAATCTTACCATTAAATTCTCTAAGCCATTCAAAGTCTGCACCACTTGCTTGAGAATAAGCATATGATCCAGTTTCACCATCTAAATCGAAGAAATAATAATTTGTGAATCCGCTTCCTGGTTTCTCTTGAACTAAAGCGTTAACTTTATAAATCTCTGTTGTTATATTTTTATCTTTTGGATCAGCTTCCATTAAGCCTTTAACAGTGTTTTCTTTAACCCAGCTTCTGTCCCAATCATTATCACCTTTATCATTAGAGACTAAATGAGCATCTGTTAATTGAATACAGCCATCATAACCCCATTTTTTAGCATTGCTTTGTTCATCTTCTAAAATCCAGTTGTCTCTAGTTGCGGCAATCTTTACTTTATTACCTTTCTCAACTTGCATTGCAATTTGATCATCGTAAACATAAATTGAGCTTGAATCATCAACTAAGATAAATCCAGTACGACTTTGAGCAGCATTATAAGTAAATTGAGCAACTACACCTTCAACTTGAACTTTTGCACCTTTATCTTCTTCACGAGCTTCTGATATTGATTTTTCTGTATAATCAGTAATATCAAACTCGTCTTCATTATGATGAACTTCCATAATCCATCCTTGTTTAATTTCTGGAGTTCCTTTAAATTCTTGAACATTGGCATAAAGCAAGATATCGTCACCAGCATATGGTTTATCTTCTAAGTCTTCATAGTAAGTTTTACCATCACTACCTCTAGTTCCATAAACCAAGATTTCGCCAGTATCATCAAAAACAGTCATTTCACCAAACTCTGGTCTCGAAACTTCCTTAATTGTTACATATGTATAAAATCTATCTGTAGAAGGATCTTGGACATAGTTCTTGCTAAGTTCAATTAAGTCAGCAACAGTATAAGTTTCCCAATTTGCGTATAAAGTAATGTTTTCTGTTACTGTAGTGTCAAAATCAAATTCGTTTTTAAATTCACTATCTGTATACCAGCCACCAAACTTATATCCTGTTTTTGTAGGATCTGTAGGTTTAATAGCTTTTTCACCACTTTTAAATTCTTGAGGGTTAACCGCAGTGCCTTCCATTGAATCAAACGTTACAACGACTTTGGCTGTGTTATCATCCCATTTTGCGTAAAGAGTTGTATCGCCATTTACAATTTCACTATCAAACAAAAATTCATCAGTTAAAGCTTCATCTTCAAACCATCCAGCAAAAGTATAACCTTCTTTTGTTGGTTCAGTTGGTTCCATAACATTTCCATCATAAGAAATGAAAGGTTCAACGCTAGAACCGCCATTAGAATTGAAGGTAACTGTGAATCCATTATTACTATTTCCACAACCCGCTAGAGCAAAGACACTAAAACCTGCAAGAAATAAACCTGCAAAACGACACTTTTTTCTCATTTTTTTGGCCTCCTAAAATCAGCCAAGCCTCTGTTTTAATTTTTCGCTAAAGTGCGGGGGTGTCAATTATCTTGCTGACACGACTACTATAAAAATATTGAATTCACTCGTCAATAAGAAAAGTTAAATGTAAATAAAAATTTACACTAAAATTAATACGAAATTAATAACCGCCAGGTCAATAGCACGTGCAATCAAAACTTTAGAAAATTTTCAAATCTACTTCTGGATATTCGCTTGGTGGATTATTCTTATCATATTTATTTAAGGTACTTCCACCAGTTATATTTCCAAACATCTCGCCCCAACCATTTTCATAGTTTAAATATTCTTGAAAGTCATTGTAATGATTATATGTATAAAATACATATCTGTCTTCAAAGTCAGTGATTGGTTCACCATTAGTATATCTTGCAGAATAAACAATTCTTGCAGCACCCCTATTGATTGAATTACCATCATTGTAATCTCCAATCACATAGCTTGGGTCACAATCTGTTCCGGTAGTTCCAATATCAATTTCATAATAAACCAGGTCTCCACCATTGCCAGAAATTCTAGGTAATTCGGGTTCATAAGGATATTTATCCACATCTCCAGAAAATTTAGAATTATTTAATCTTAAATATTCACCCCATGGAGACTCATAAGGTTCCGGATAGTTTTTTCGATCTTCGTAATAGTTTGGTGGAACATCACCATAAGCAAAAACATAAGCTGCAACCTCTTCCAAAGTTACATATGCTCCATCTTCATAAATAGTAAAAGCAAAAGAGCCATCACTTTTCATTACATTATAGGCTTGCTCACCATAATCAAAATTATGAGAGACGTTTTTGTATAATTTGTCACCGTTACGAGGCTGATCAATGGCAATTGTTGGTTCTTGATCTTGAGGGCTTATATCACCACTCATTAAGTTACATTCAGTACGACATCTAGCATCAAATGGATCAGTTGCCCTTGTATAATTTTCATAAAATTCGTCTTTATCAACACCAATGTAATCGTTATACCCAAGTATTGTTACTTCAACAGGGCAAGAAACTCTGCCATCGTTTAGTTTAATCACAAAAGAGGTTTCGCCCATCGATAAAGCAGTAAAATAAAGCATTCCATATTTCGCTTCTTCAAATCTTAAATAAGATTCATGCTCATATTCAATAGTTAAATTATCTTCCGTGATTTCACTATCATCAAGGCTTGTTCCAACAGCAAAATAATCACCTACATAAATCTCATGATCAGCCACAACTGCAGTAAAATCATAGATACTGAAATTCACCATATTTGAAGTTGCATTAGCACATCTTGCAACAATTGTAACTTCACCAGAAGAAAGTGCTTTTACTCTATTTCCACTTATTTCAACTAAATCTTCGCCTTTAATTGCTTCAAAATATACTTCGCTTGAATATTCATTTGGCTCGATTTCATATTCGAGCAATAAAGATTCACCAACTTGAACATACTCTTCTGTTAAAGAAAGAGTAAATTTATCGACATGTATTCTCTCTTTAACTGTAATTTTAATTGAGTCAGATAGGTCTCCTGACTTAACTGTAATTATTACTTCTCCAACACTAATTGCAGTAACTTTTCCATCTGAATCAACGGTAGCTATTGTTTCATCACTTGATATGTACGCTATTTCATCACTAAGATTTTTCGTTTCTAATTCAATATTAAAAACACTTCCTACATATAGTGTTTTGGATTCTTCAACAATATTTAGTGTTTGTTCTAAGGGTACATTTTCGTTTCCACACGAAGCAATGTTAAAGCCAGCAATTAACAACGAGACAGATAAAGTAAATATTTTTTTAAACTTCATAGCCAATTCTCTCAAATACAATTTCATTCAAATCAATAAATTGTGCTTAAATATTACCTTAAACAGTTAAATAAAGTAAGAAGTATTGTTATATAGTAGATGTCATCGTTGAATAAATATTTCATCTTAAAGGTGAAACTTTAACTTTAAAATCACATTTTCAAAAGTTAATAAACGTAGGAAATAACTGGTTTTTGTAGACTTTTTATTCAAATTCGCTATTTCAAATTAATGATATGGTTCTTTAAAAGTCATTTTAATATGGCTCAGTAATAAGATTTGTCTCTATAAATCACTTATACGTTTTTCGGAATTCTCTTATTGAAGTTATTTTGCCAATCTGTCAAACTCCCCTTATTATTAAAGGCTTTTATCAACTTTGCTTTCACGATTGTAGAGAGTACTTATAAATCTTTCTTTTTAATATTATTTTTGTTCAAATCACATTTTTGTATACTGTTTATTAAGGCAAAAATCACATTTTTGTATATTAACTAGGAACTATTTTTCACATTTTTGTATACTAAAAATGGCCAGGAAATCACATTTTTGTAGAATATGGCATTGCAAAAAAATGTAAAAGCATGAACTCAATCATTCTTTTTCAATATGATAAATCGTTAAAAAATTTAATCATTAGAATTGGAAATTTTAAAATAACAATTTATATAAGAGATATTGGACATAGCCAACAATCTTTGTTAATTGGAATTAACTCATCAGTTAAGCAAATCACTAATCCTGGTTTAATATTCATATTAAATTTCTTAAGAACAGAAAAATTCTTATCTGGATGATTAGGAGATTTACTTTTCTTTATCTCAATTGGATAAATACTATTGTCTTCTACCACTAATAAATCAATTTCTTTTTTATCAAAATCTCGGTAGTAATATAAATTATTTATTGGTTTGCCGTGGTTATAATAGCTTTTAACTATTTCACTCACAACATAAGTTTCAAAGATTGCTCCATCCATATTACCATTAGCTAGAGTTTCTGGTGTTAACCATCTACATAAATAACTCACTAATCCAGTATCCATAAAATAAACTTTAGGAGTTTTAACTAATCTGCTAGTAATATCCTTGTAATATGGTCTAAGAATAAAAATTAATCCTGATCTTTCAAGTATTGATGTCCGTTCTTTTGCGGTAGGTGCACTTATTCCAATTTTCTTAGCGATTTCATCATAATGTAACTCTTGTGCTGTCCTACTAGCCATGAAAACTAAAAAATCATAGAACTCATTTAGTTTGCCAATAGCTTGCATTTCTCGAATATCTCTTTCTATATATGTTGCAATGTAATCACTATAATATTTTTCTCTATTTATACCATTTCGTATTATACGAGGCATGCCGCCTTTAAATATATTATTGAAAACTTCATTTACATCTAAAGGAATTGGTTTTTTTGCTTTAAGCACTTCTAGATTTGGACTAAATGGCCCACTATCATCAACACCATAAATTTCTTTAAAAGACAAACTAGATAATTCATATAAAGAAACTCTTCCTGCTAAAGATTCTGAAACATTTTCCATCATTTTAAATTTTTGCGAACCAGTAAGCCAAAATAAACCATTATTATCCTTATCTTCTCTAGCTAGCCTGTCGACAATCTCCTTAATTTTTTCTAATACTGAAGGTACTTTTTGAAATTCATCAATAATGATCGGATACTTATATGTATCAAAAAATAAGTCAGGATCATTTAAAGCAAGTCTTTTTGCGTTTTGATCATCGAAACTAACAAATTTTCTGTTTGGCTCTTTTATGTGATTTAGCATTGTCGATTTGCCAACCTGTCTTTGGCCACAAACCATTATTACTGGATAATTTTTAGAGGCCTCTAAGATATCTTTTTCCATTATTCTACTTATGTATTTCATATCAAACCTCCGAGATTTCTAAAGTGATAATTTAGTTTTCTCGAAATTATTTTATAGTATTTAACAATAAATAGCAAATCAAGTAGATTTAAAATAGAAATTCGAGATTTCTAAAGTGGCATTTTAGTTTTCTCGAAGATTTAAGTACTAAAAAATATTAACCACGTTTGAAAGTACAAGTTAAACCTATAAGAGGGATGTAGGCGTAGATGACACAAGTTACTGCAAAAATCAGCATTATTTATTATATTCATCTTGATTTTGATGATGAGAATCATCTTCTATTGTTAGTTGCTATTCCAATTATTGTTTATTTTCATACGAATTAATCCTCATTTTAATGCACAAGTAATCAACACACGGTCAACCTTAGTAATCTATCAGATGAAAGAATAAATGATAGAATAAATGATAGAATAAATGATAGAATAAATGATAGAAAAGAGATTAGAAGTATGACTTATAAAGAAAGCGAAATTGTTGAATTAAAAAAATCTTTAGCTCAATTAAAAGAAGGAATTATTTCCTTGTCTAGCATGCTTAATAAACACGGCGAAGGAACAGTTTATTTTGGAATTGATGATAACGGAACAATTGTTGGTCTAGATATAGGAAAGAAAACTAAATCTGATGTTATTCATGAGTTGATTAATAATTTAAAACCGTTGCCAGCTACTTTAAATGTCGATTTAAATGAAGAAAATAAGATTATTATTGTTCATGCAGAAGGAAAAGATGCGCCATATTCGGCCTATAAACGTTACTACATCAGATTAGGCGATTCCGACGTCTCTATGGCAAATGAGCAACTAAAGCTTTTCTTTGAAAAGCAAAAAGATACTAATATTGAACGGGAAACGACCGAAACTTGCTATGATGAAAAAGACATTGATGAAAATAGATTGCTTGCCAACATCAGAAACAGTAACGAGATTGGTAGAATGGACTACGTTTATAAAAACGCTCATGAAGCGTTAGTTAAGTTAGGTTTATTAACTGAAAATAATAAATTGAATAACGCCGGATACTATCTTTTTTCAAGCAAAAAGCCTTTAAAGATCAAGCTCGCTCTTTATCCCACCGATGATCGAACTGAATTTGGTGAAATTAAAACCGTTCAAGGCAATATTTATGATTGTATTGATGAAGCAATTAGTTATGTGAACAATCATATTTTATATAAGTCTAATATTGTCGGATCGCAAACAATTCAAATACCAGAGATACCTTTAAAAGCAATAAGAGAGATTGTTATTAACTCTTTTGCTCATCGTGATTACCGAGCAAATATTGACGATAATCAAATTTCAATTTATAGATCTCAAATTAGAATCTATAATCCAGGACCAATTGTACACAATCTTGATCCGAAAGTATTCGCTAATGGTGAGGTTAACAGTAAATTACGTAATCCAATAATAGCTGATGTTTTATATAAAAATGGTTATATAGACGCTTTTGGAACAGGTTTTGATCGTACTTTCACACTTTGTAAAGAAAAAGGAATTAACTACGAATATTATAACGATGAATTTGGTTTTACTTTTATCTTTAAAAGAATCCATAACTTTCTTGATGATAGATTAAATGATAGAATAAATGACAGGATAAATGATAGTTTAAATGATAGAATAAATCAGGATTTTAGTAATTTAGACAAGCAAATTTTAGATAAAATTAGGATGAATAAATATATAACTATTGATGAGTTAGCCAAAGCATTAAAAATGTCTTCTTCTACAATAAATCGCCATTTGAAAACATTAACAACTATTAATGCAATTACTCGAGTTGGCTCTAGGAAAAACGGCTATTGGAAAGTAAATTCTTAAATTATGATATTCAAATATTTATTTAAAAGTAAAAGAAAAAATTATCTTTTCTTATTTATCTGCACAATATTAGGCATTTTAGTTCTTTCCGTTTTGGACATTATGCAAGGCGTTGTGTTCATGTTATTTATGAACCGTGCTACTGGTGTCAATGACATACCACTATGGATATTAGTACTCGGTGCCTTTGGTTTTGTTATTGGTTATTACCTTGTTTCTTTAATTGCCTCTTATTTAATTACCAATCTTTTAAAGAAAATTCGTGGCGAACTAGTTAATGATATCTTTACTTCATTTTCTAATTATCCAGTATCTACTTTTTTAAAGAACGAAACCGCATCTTCAATTTCAAGTACCATCACCACTGAAGTGGAAAATTTAATTAATTCATACTATTCATATATTTTAAACATTTTTAGTATAACTTTTTCTTTTATATTAGGTTTAATTTATCTAGGACTATTAAACGTTTTCATTATTATTCCGATT
>ENA-OPIO01000602-OPIO01000602.1-human-gut-metagenome-genome-assembly--contig:-NODE-602-length-11176-cov-8.355274_pt1 | contig 11176 bp, 6 predicted proteins | sample MGYA00241395_ERZ501636 | MGnify/ENA primary metagenome ERZ501636 (study PRJEB25962, sample SAMEA2042198) | human gut metagenome | biome: human gut; feature: human-associated habitat; material: faeces... | reverse complement strand
GTCACGGGCACGGTGGTGTCGCAGGAGGACGGCCAGCCCGTCGTCGGCGCCACGGTGCGTGTCGAAGGGTCAAACGCCGGCACTGTGACTGACGTCGACGGAAAGTTCAGCGTCAGCGCCCCGGCCGACGCTTACCTCACCGTAACATACATCGGCATGAAGGAAGCCCGCGTGAAGGCCGGCCGCAACCTTCGCATCGTCCTTGAGGGCGACGACAACGCCCTCGACGAGCTCGTTGTCACCGGCTACGGCTCGGCCCGCAAGCTCGGCACCATCGCCGGCTCGGTGGCCACGGTAGGAGGCGACAAGCTTGAGAACCGCCCCGTTGCCAACGTGGGCGACGCATTGCAGGGACAGGTGGCCGGCTTGCAGGTGTTCACCTCGTCGGGTGAGCCTTCGGCTACGCAGAGTATGCGTATTCGCGGTGTCACATCTATTTATGCAAGCACTGAGCCTCTGTTCATCCTGGACGGCAGCGAAATATCTTCCACTACGTTCACCGCGCTCAATCCTAACGACATAGAGAACGTGACGGTGCTCAAGGACGCGTCTTCTACGGCCATATACGGTTCGCGCGCGGCCAACGGCGTTGTCATCATAACGTCTAAGAAAGGCAACTTCGGCGAGGCTCCGTCGGTTACCGTCTCGGCACAGTACGGCATTTCGCAGCTCGCCTGCAACCGCTTTGACGTGATGAACGCCGACCAGTACCTCCAGTTCCAGGAGATGCTGACCCCGGCCTTGGCCAACGACGCTGATTTCCAGGCTCAAAAGGCATACTACAAGAAGTATAAAATCGGCACCGACTGGACAGACAAGCTCTTGGGCGACAGCAAGCCTACGTGGCAGGTTGACGCCAGCGTGCGCGGCGGTTCCAACAACTTGTCATACCTCTTCTCGTACGGACATTACCAGACCGAAGGTATCATGGACGACTCAGATATGCGCCGCGAGACCCTGCGCGCCAACCTCGAGGTAAACGCTAACTCATGGTTGAAGATTGGGACGAACACCAACCTCGCATACTCGAAATACAAGACGGCACAATACTCATCTATGAGCGGCTTCTCCGTACAGAACAAAGCCATGGCCGCCATCGGCCTTCTGCCTACAAACCCATATTATGAGGTAAAAGGACTTGTGTACAATCCTGACGGCAGCATTGACTGGGCCAACAGTACGTTCGAGGGCTACGGCGAAAGGATGGACCAGCTGCTTAGCGGCGACTACAACCCGTACTTCTTCTCCAACATACAGCCGCAGCACAAAACAATGCTACGAATCAACGAGAACGTCTACGTAAACCTCAACCCCATAAAGGGGCTGAACATACGTTCGGCTGTCGGCCTCGACGCTTTCGATTACCGTACTTCAGGCACTTGGTACAAACTGGACAACGCACATGACATGGGTCTTGACGACTGGTCTACCGGTATGAGGCAGGAGACATTCCAACGCGCATCCCGCTGGACGGTCACAAACACGGCAGAGTACAAGTTTGACTTTCTGCGCGACCATCATGTATCAGTTCTTCTCGGCCAAGAAGTGATGAAATACAAGAGCCACGCGTTCGGTGTAGGTGTCGGAGGATATACCGACAACCGCCTCATGTCACTCAGCAATGCGCCTCTTAAAGATGTTAGCGAGATACAATCTTTGAGCGAAAGTTTGTCTGAAGAAGTGCGCAACTCTTATTTCGGCACGTTGAGCTACAATTACAAGGAACGTTACTTCCTTGATGCGTCAATCCGCCGCGACGGCTCTTCACTCTTTGCAAAAGACCACCGCTGGGGTACGTTCGGCGCTGTCGCTGCGATGTGGAATATCACTAACGAAAGCTTCATGCGGTCGACGAAGAGCTGGCTCAACGACCTGCAGCTGCGCGTAAGCTACGGTTCTACCGGTAACTCCGGCATCGACCCATACATGTATCTCGGCCTTGCAGGCACAACCCCGACATATGTTACAGGTTCAGGTACGGCCATGGCTAATGCCTCAAACCCCGACCTAACATGGGAGACGGTCAAGACGTTCAACATCGGCCTTAGCGGCCGCGTGTTCGACCGCCTGTCGTTCAACGTCGAGTTCTACAACAAGGTTACGTCAAACATGCTCATGAACATACCTTATTCTTATACAACCGGCTTCTCAGACGGTTGGGGTAATGTGGGCGAGATGCGCAACCGAGGCGTCGACGTAAATCTCTCGGCTGACATCATCAAGACCAAGGACTGGTACTGGAACGTAAGCGTGAACTTCAACTACAACAAAAACGAAATCACCGAGCTGTTTAACGGGCTTGACAGCTATGACGTAACCAACGCCGTGCACCTTCAGAAAGGCCACTCGTTCGGCGAGGTTTACGCCGTGCGCTGGAGCCACGTAGACCCGGCCGACGGCCAGATAGTATGGCTTGACAAGAACGGGAACGAGACCAAGGTGTACTCCGAGGACAACCGCGTGCTCACCGGTATGCAAACATACGCGCCGTGGTCGGGCGGTCTCAACACCACCGTGGCATGGAAGGGCCTCCAGCTCGACGTGCAGTTCACCGGAATGTTCGACCGCTACATGTGTAACAACGAGCGTTACTTCATTGAGAACCCGGCGTTCGCCACGAACAGGAACCAGAGCGTCAACATGCTCGACATGTGGCAGGAGCCAGGCGACGTTACCCGTATAGCCGCAGCGAACTGCCAGCGCCAGTTCGACACCAGTCTCTATGAGAACGCAACATTCGTGCGTCTGAAGCTTCTCCAGCTGTCTTACACGCTACCTGGAAAATGGATGGATGCGACAGGTTTCATCAAAGGGTGCAAAGTCTATTTCGTTGGCCGCAACCTCTTTACCATCACACCGTACAACGGCTTCGACCCTGAAATCGACAGCACCGTAGCTTTCGGCGACTATCCTAACACGCGCCAGTATTCGTTCGGTATTCAACTTACATTTTAATTAAACATAGGACAACATACAATGAAAAAGATATATTTGCTTATCGCATTGGCCGTAGGGCTTGTATCGTCTTGCTCAATGGACACCGAGCCATTAGGCTCTCTGCCCGAGAGCGAGGCCACCCAGACGCCGTCAGACTTCAAGAGCCTGCGCAGAGGTCTTTACAGTGCGCTGCGTTTATCGGTCGGTGGAGACAACTTCAACACTCCAATAGATGTGCAGGCAGACCAGTTCCACGCTACCTCTGCGAACTCAAACACCATGGGCGACCTCTACCGCTGGGACTTCACGCCGCAGAACGACTACGTGGCTACCGTGTACAGCAACTACCAGGCCACAATCGCACGCGCCAACTTCATCATCGACGGTTACAACAAATGTGACATGTCTGACGAAACAGTATTCACGCCCATAGAAATGGACTCTGTGCGTATGGCCAAGGGCGACGCTTTCTTCGCCCGCGCTTACAGCATCTTCATGCTGTCACAGTATTTCTGCGCCGACTATGAAAAGGAAACAGCTGACGAGCCTAACTCGGGTGTGTCTTACCGCTTGGACTATGCGCCGTCGTCTGATCCGTCTACATATCCTGCCCGCAAGACTCTTAGGGAAACGATGAAGCAGGTGACTGACGACCTCGACAGCGCGGCTCTTTACATAACTACAAAGGGAAGCCCGTCAAAGAAATATTATGTAACGACAGATGCGATAACGGCTCTCCGTGCTCGCGTGGCTCTCGCAATGGACGACTGTCTGGCTGCAGCCGACTATGCGGCAAGCCTTGTCGACGAAAGTGACTTCATGCTTGCCGATGGGACAGACAACATTGCAAAAATGTGGTCAGACAACGGTGATGCTGAGACTATCTTTCAGATAAACGTCGGCAATGCGTCTAACCAATATCCTTCAACCAGCGGCATGTATTACTTAGTTATAAATGACAATGTCGATTTCATACCGACAGCCACTTTGCTCAACCTCTATAGCGTGAATGACAAGCGTTTTGACGCTTATTTCGATGTCATAAACATTATCAACACCGTAGGAGCAAGCGCATCGGTCTTCGGTTTCAACAAATACCCTCTTGAAACAAGGCTTTATGGCATTTACCCAAGCAACGATACACGCTCGCTTATAGAGCCAAAGGTGTTCCGCATAGCCGAAATGTACCTCATCGCAGCCGAGGGTTACGCCCAAGCAGGCGAGCTGACAAAGGCCGCATACTACCTGAACGAGCTGGAATACAACCGCATAGCCGGATATACTCCGCAGACATTCGCAAGCAAGGACGCCATAATGCAGGAGATAAAGAACGAGCGTCAACGTGAGATGGTAGGCGAAGGCACGCGCATGTTCGACCTGAAACGCTGGCACCAGCCCATGCAACGCGGCGAAGCCCAAGACGAAAGCATCCTCGGCTTTACTGCAACTTCGTATATGACACAACCGGCCAATGCCAACCGTATGACGTGGCCTATACCGAAAAACGAAACCGACCTTGCAAAACAGATTGTGCAGAACCCCGGTTATTAATATCATTAAAAGAAAAGAAATATGAAATATATAAAATTATTCATCCTTATGGCGGTAGCCCTGCCGTTCTTTACATCGTGCTCTGAAGACGATGATGTGAACACAAGGGAATGTACCGTAGGATTTGAAAGTGCAACAGTAAGCCTCGACGAAGCTGCTGGTCTGGTACAAATACCTATCACCGTAAGCGGTCGACGCAACGGTCCTATCCGCTTGAAGCTGGAAACCGCCCCCGTAGGAAATAACGGTGCGGTGGAAGGTACGAACTATCTCATCACCGACAAGACGCTCAACCTCAATGCTGATACGCTTAGTTCAGGAACAATCTACGTTGAAGTGAAGACGCTTGACGATACTGAAATGAATTCTGACCGTCCGTTTACAATAACCATTGTTTCAGCTGAAGGTGCGGAAGTAACAACCAACCAGACAACAGTAACCATCTACAACAATGACGGTTACTATACTTCACTGTTCGGCGACTGGACATTGTCAGCAGTTGAATACGCTCCTCAAGGAGGTCACCTTTATCCGGTAGGGACTATTACATGCGACGTTACACTCAGCGGACCTGAAGACGAGACCGACCCAGATTACGAGTCTGTTCTCACTGCTACGATAAACAACATGCTTGGCAGCGGCGAAACGTTGAACTTCGAGTTCTCTTACGCGTTCAACTCCCTTGATCATGGAGGTACGGTAGGATGGTATATGGGTGCTGCTCCGTATTGGTCGTCAGTTGCCACTGCACAGGACGGCACACCTCTATACATGCTTCCGTCGTTGCCTGACGGACTGTATATCGCAGGTGAACTGCCTGGAACATGGAGCCTTGGAGCCAACGGCGAACCGGCTACTGAAATATCGTTTGCCGGCAGCCAGATTTATTTAGGCGCAGTCAGCGGCTCGTCCGTTATGACTGCAAAGGTTTGGGACGAGATAACCTTAACAAGAAAACAATAATCTTGACCGGTAAAAAAGGCGAGGCGTATTCCTTATAGCAAGGATATGCCTTGCCTTTTTCTTTTTTCAATAACAACCTAAATCCGATAAGACATGAAAAAACTGTTACTCTCACTGTCATTCCTGCTGGCTTCGGCCATAGCTTTTGCCGCGCCTCGCAGCCTCGCGCAGATGAAGGCGGCCGCCAAGAGCGTGCTGAAGGCCGCCCCTGCGGCCACGCGCGGCGGCTCGGCGCAGCCCGAAGTGTTGAAAGAAGGCAGACAACTTACCGTGCTCGGCTACGCCGCAGGCGGCTTCGCCGTCATTGCCAACGACGACGCGTTCGACGCTGTACTCGGCTATTCAGACACCCGGTTCTCGCCCGACAACATGCCTCCGGCCATGCTTTGGTGGATGAAAGCAACCGACGAGGCCATGCAACAGCGGCTCTCTACCGGAAAAACGACAATGACCGCCACCACACCAGCCGACCTGGGCTATCCAACCGAGATGGGAGGCAATGACGGTATGATGCTGGCAAAATGGGACCAAAGCGCACCTTACAACAGTGTCATCAAGGAACAATTAAGCGGTGACTACCTTACCGGCTGCGTGGCAACAGCCATGGCGCAGATAATGTACCACCACAAATGGCCCGTAAAGGGCACAGGCAATCATAATTATAATCCAGACTATGCTAACGGACAATCGGATTTCAACGGAACTGTGTCTGCCAAATTCGACAGAACCACTTACGACTGGGACAACATGCTGCCTGTATATACTAACGGGAAATACAATGACGTGCAGGCTGAAGCCGTCGGCACGCTGATGTATCATTGCGGCGTATCAGTAGAAATGCAGTACGGCCTGCAAGCAAGCGGCGCACACGACAATGATGTAGCCACTGCGTTGGAAACGTATTTCAGCTACAGCACGAAATTCTATTCGCGCGACATATACACCGAACGCGAGTGGATGGGCATAATTTATGAGGAAATAAGCAACAACCGCCCCGTGCTCTACGGCGGCGTTGCGCTTACTCCGCCGACACCTTCAGGTCACGCCTTTGTCTTCGACGGCTACGATGCCTCCGGACGCGTACATGTAAACTGGGGTTGGAGCGGCAGCGGCAACGGCTTCTTCAACGTCGCTGTGCTTGACTCTTCTGACGGAACACTTACCGAACCGACACAAAACGGCTTCTCATACCAGCAGGACATGGTCGTTATCCACGATGCTGACGAACCCGAAATACCGTACTCGTCGCAGTTCGGCATCCTTCCTTCAATTTCTTGGAAAGATGGCTCGACCTCTACAGGCAGCTTCACCGTAAGCACAAGCGGCGGCACGCTGACATTCAACGTTACGAATTTGCTTAACTGTGACGCCAATGCCTTCACCGGCACTCTTGGCTTGATAGCGGAGCCTGTCGATGGAGGTGCGGCTATAGCTCTGTTTAATGGCCAATTGGAAGCTGTGCCTTACAGCAGCGGTTGGCCTGATTTCGGAACATACAGCGCATCCATCGCCTCGCTCGCCGACGGCACATACCGCGTCTACCTGGCGACGAAGGCCACCACGGAGACCGACTGGCAGCCCGTGCGCAGCAACGAGACAATAGTGAACAACTACATCATAACCAAGCGGGGCATGAGCGTCAGCGTAGATGAAGGCGAGCCGGGATGGACCACGGGCATTGAACGCGTCACCGTAACTGGCGGCAATGGCGACGGCACAGTGCGCGTCTACACCGCCGACGGCGTACTGGTCTACACCGCGCCTGCCGCAGGCTTCCGCCTCGACGACGTTCCCGCGCGCGGCCTGCTCATAGTGAAGCGCGGCGCGGAGACGGTGAAAGTGGTGAAGTGAAGGTGAGAATGCACCCGGCACAAAAGTACCTGATACTCACCCAACCATCCCGAAAGCCCCTCCCGACCCTCACGGAAAGCCCCTCCCGACCTCCCAAGGGGAGTGGCTGGGTATGCTTTCGCGGTGCGGGTGCATATGGCTAATAAGGCCAATCCAGCCCGTCCGGCTTGGCGAGAAACCGCCCTTGCCAACCAACTGGCTGTCAAGGAGTTAGCTAAATGCCGTGTTTTGCATTGCAAAACACGGCATTTTACGTTGTTGTTTGCGGCCTTTTGCAATGCGAAATGTGGCCTTTCGCATGGCGCTTCATGGCCTTTTGCGGCTCATCCGCAGTTCGGGTGTATTGGCATTCGTGGTAATAGGGCCTTGAAGAGGTATGTCCGCTGTGCGGAAATTAACAATGAACAATGAAAAATTAAACCTCCGTGTCAGCTTTCACCGCAAACATGCCGTCCCCGAAGGGGGCGAGAGTAAACCTCAAGTACCTACAATACGGTTTAATTTTTCATTGTTAATTGCTAATTTCCGCGAAGCGGTTTTACCCCTTCGGGGACGGGATAAGCACTTATAAGTCATACACCCGAACTGCGGACGAACGGCCTTCTGCATGGCGGAAAGCAGTCGGCGGAGGCGCAGTCGGGTGACGCGTGGCGGAGGCGCGGCGGCATTGCGGAATGCGGCTTTATCGGAGAGAAAAGGGATTTTTAGTCGATTTCAGTTGGAACTGACGGAAAAATTTACTATTTTTGCCGTCATAACGAACAAAATACAGACCATGGAAATACCAACACCGTCGATAGCCGACCTGGCGGAACTGACGGGGTCGCCCCATTTGGACGGCGACCTGCTGCTTTTCGACAAACTGACTGACTTCCCTCTGCCCGTCGGTGCCGGGCGTACAAGCAACATCGTTGTGGCCCTGTGCCTTGAGGGCAATTCCACGTACATGGCCAACACTGTGGAGCACAGGGTCGGCCCCGACGACGTGCTGATAATACACGACGGCCAGGTGGTTGACGGCTACCGGATTGACCCGGCCCAGCGGAGCATCGGCCTGATAATGTCGCCAGACTTTTTCCACGAGGTGCTTAAGGACATACACGAGCTGGCGTCGCTCATCATCTTCTCGCGCAGCCACCCGGTGTTCCGCCTTACGCCTCACGAGACGGAGAACATGATAGAGTATTACCGCCTGGTGAAGGCCAAGGTGGCCGACGGCGAGAACGGCCTGCGCCGCGACGTTGTGCGCCATCTGATATCGGCCATGGTGTGCGAGCTGTGCAACGCCATACGCCGCCTGCCCGACTGCCTGGGCGAGAGGCAGATGAGGGCGGAAAAGATTTTCGCCGACTTCATACGCATCGTGGAGCAAAACTACAAGATGGAGAGGCGCGTGGGATGGTACGGCGAGCAGATGTGCATCACGCCGAAGTACCTGTCGGAGACGGTGAAGACCGTGAGCCGGCGCACGCCTAACGAGTGGATTGACAACTATGTGACGATGGAGCTGCGCGCGCAACTGCGCAACACTACCAAGAGCATAAAGGAGATAGCAAGGGAGATGAACTTTCCCAACCAGTCGTTCCTCGGCAAATACTTCAAGGAACACGTGGGCATGTCGCCCATGAGCTACCGAAAGTCGTAGCGCACGGCGGAACTTGAGAAGCAGACGAGCAGACAAGCAAACAAGCAGACAAGAACATTTGCCTTATTGGTCGGTGCCAATGGCTATGATGTCCTTGTCTGCTTGTTTTTTTATTAATGGCGTTTGGTATAAGATAATATGAAAAAAAATCTCACTTCAAGCGGTCTGCGGCACTGGTGTTATACCGAGCTCACGTTTTATTAATCCGTCACTGCCCGCCTGCCTGCTCATCCAAGAGCTTGGCAGCGGCGGCAAGCTGGTCGTACCACTCTTGCCCGAAGCGGCGCACGAGCGGCCCTTTCAGAAATTCGTACACGCGCAGCCCCAAGGCCTCGCCCTTCTTGCGTGCGGCCGCGCAGACGCTCCAGCGGTGGTAGTTGAGCGCCGTGAGGCCGTTTGACAGGCGGCTCTCGCGTATCGGGTAGAGCGCGCAGCTTACGGGTTTGCAGAACTGCGAGCGCCCCTTGCGGAAGGCTTTTTCGAGCAGACAGAGGCAAAGGCCGTCCTCATGGCAGGTGAACACGCAGTCGCGCCCGTCCACAATGCTCGTCACGAGGTCGCCGTCACGGTCGGCATAGGCCACGCCCTGACGGTCAACCACAGCCTGCGCACCGGCCGACATGCCGCCCCACACGGTGTCGAGCGCGGCCTCTATCTCGCCTATCTCTTCTATGCTTACCGGCGCGCCGGCGTCGCCTTCTACGCAGCAGGCACCCTTGCATTCGTCAAGGTCGCAGCAAAACTTCTCCGTTATTATGTCGGGCGACACGAGCACGTCGCCTATCTGAATTATCGTATTATAATTCATAATTTACAATTCATAATTCATAATTGGGCTGATGTCAATTCATTAATTCACAATTCATAATTCATAATTGGGCGTGCGCGCTTACTTTCAGTTGATAATTGATGTGCGCTACATTCATGGCGTATGCCCAATTATGAATTATTAATTGTGAACTGAAAGTCAGCGTAAGCTAATTATGAATTAAAAATTACCACCGTATCGGCTCCATGCCATGCTTTTCGAGATACTGGTTGGCCAGGCTGAAGTGGTGGTTGCCGAAGAATCCGCGGTGGGCCGACAGCGGCGAGGGGTGGGCCGAGCGCAGCACGAGGTGGCGCGAGGCGTCGATTAGCTGCGCCTTGCCCTGCGCGTAGCTGCCCCAGAGGATGAACACCACGTGCTCCCTTCCGGCTGACACCGTGCTGATTACGGCGTCGGTAAACTCTTCCCAGCCGTGCCCCTGGTGGCTGCCGGCCGCCCCGCGGCGCACGGTCAGCGTGGCGTTGAGCAGCAGCACGCCCTGCTCCGCCCAGCGCACGAGGCTGCCGCTCGTCGGCGCGGGCACCCCTGTGTCGGCCTGCACCTCCTTGAATATGTTGACGAGCGACGGCGGAAAGGGCACGCCGTCGTTCACCGAGAAGCACAACCCCTGCGCCTGTCCCGGCTCGTGGTAAGGATCCTGCCCTATGATAACCACCTTCACGCTGTCGAAGGGGCACAGGTTGAAGGCGTTGAAGATGAGCCGTCCCGGCGGATAACACTCGCCGCGGCGGTACTCGTCGTGCACGAACGCCGCCAGCGCGGCGAAGTAAGGCTTGTCAAACTCCGCCCCTATGCGCCGCTTCCAGCTCTCGTCTATCTTTACATCCATGGTAGTCAAGTTTGTTAACAGTATGCAAAAATAGCCTATTTTCACTGTATCTGCAAGCATAAACGCCTTTTTTCAGGCAAAGTAGCACTGCCTTTTGCCATACCACCCATGTTTGGTGGCAATGCGAAAGGCCACATTTCGCATTGCAAAAGGCCGCAAACGACAACGTAAAAGGCCGTGTTTTGCAATGCAAAACACGGCCTTTTGCTAACCCCTTGACAGCCAGCGGGTTGGCAAGGGCAGTTTCTCGCCAAGCCGGACGGGCCGGATTGGCCTTATTAGCCATATGCACCCACGCCGCGAAAGCATACCCAGCCCCTCCCCTTGGGGAGGTCGGGAGAGGTTTCCCGTGAGGCTTTTGATTGGGCTTTCCATGAGGGTCGGAAGGGACTTTCGGGATGGTTGGGTGAGTATCGGGTGCTTTTGTGCCGGGTGTTTTGTCGGCTCGGACTGTGATTTTCTCACCCTCTCACCTTCTCACTTTCTCACCTTCTGACGAATTTCTTGCCGCCGCGTATGTACATGCCCTTGGGCAGCTGCATGGCGTCAGTGCCTACATAGCGGCCGTCGA
>ENA-OPIO01000599-OPIO01000599.1-human-gut-metagenome-genome-assembly--contig:-NODE-599-length-11213-cov-4.012368_pt1 | contig 11213 bp, 8 predicted proteins | sample MGYA00241395_ERZ501636 | MGnify/ENA primary metagenome ERZ501636 (study PRJEB25962, sample SAMEA2042198) | human gut metagenome | biome: human gut; feature: human-associated habitat; material: faeces... | reverse complement strand
CCGTGCAGAAAAGCCTCGGATTTACGCTTATAGAGCTGTTGGTAGTCGTTTTAATTATCGGTATTTTGGCGGCGGTGGCGGTGCCGCAGTATCAAACAGCGGTGTTTAAGTCGCGCTGGGCCTCCATGCTGCCTTTGTTGGAAGGGCTTAAAAAAGCGCACGAAGTATTTTATCTGGCCAACGGTTACTATATTGCGAGCACCGCTTCGCTGGATTTGGATTCGCCTTGTACGGGAAACGACGTCCTGACCTGCCCGGGCGGGTTTATGGTGGATAATTTTGCAGGCGCAGGCATTATCACCGAACCTGCAAACATGTACCTAACTATGATTTATTGCCCCGGTATAACGGATTGGGCCGACTGCCAGGCAAAAGGAGATTTTAGATATCAAGTATATTTGGACCATTCCGCCTTTCCCGGCATCAGGAGGTGTGCCGGGATTACGGACTTGGGGAAAACTTTTTGCAGATCGCTCAGATGATGGCTTTGTCCGCCGCAGGCGGATGTTATTTCCAAAAATAGAAACCTATAATCACCAGCCCCAGCGCGAGGCGGTAATAGACAAATACGTCAAAACTATGCGTTTTGATGTACTTCATCAGGCACCCAATTACGACGAGCGCGCCTAAAAACGCGCTTACAAAACCCCATATCAAAGGCGCGGTAAAATCCGCCGCCGACAAATGCCCGATTTCCACCGCCGCCGCACCCGCAATAATCGGCGCGGACAGCAAAAACGAAATGCGCGCGCTGGCGCTTCTGGACAGGCCGAGGAGCAGGGCCGCCGTAATGGTAATGCCGCTTCTGGAAACGCCGGGCATAATGGCCAGCGCCTGCGCGCAGCCAATCAGCATCAGCGTTTTAAACGTAATTTGCCGGCCGTCGTTATGGCCGCCTTTGCGGTCCGCCCACCATAAAACGCAGGCAAACACCATCAGGCACGCGGCCATCATCAGCGGATTGCGAAAAGCGTGTTCCGCCCAGTCCTTAAACAACAGCCCGGCCAGCCCCGCCGGCACGGTGGCCGCCGCCAAATACCACAGCATCCGCCCGTCTTTGGACGAAGGGTTGGTCAGCCCTTCTTTAACCAGTACAAACCAGTCTTTGGCAAAGTATAAGAGTACCGCCAGCAGGGTGGCGGCGTGCAGGATTACGTCAAACGCGAGCCCCTGGTATTCCATCCCGCGAAAATACGGCAACAGCACCAGATGCGCGGAGCTGGAAATGGGCAAAAATTCGCCGAGCGCTTGCAAAAGGCCGAGTAAAACAGCGTCAAACACAGTCATTTTATTCTCCGAAGAAGGTCAGTTTGGGGCGGTGCGGGTCTTCAAAGTCCAGCACGGCAAAAGAGCCCGGCGCAAAATGATGCACTTCTTTTACAAATAAATGCGTAACGTACGATACATTGGGATTATGGCCTACGGCTACGACGGTGTCGCGGTCTTTGAACTGCCGGGCCAGAAACTCGCAGACGTCCCGGTCCGCGTGCAAACCGTTTAAAACGGTTTCTTTGGAAACGGGCGCGTTCAGTTTTTTGGCCAAAATGTCCGCCGTCTGCTCCGCGCGCAAAAGCGGGCTGGTTAAAATAACGTCCGGCGTTACGCCGCGTTTAAAAAGAGCCTCGGCTGTTTGGGCGGCCTTTTGTTTTCCTTCTTCGGACAAGGGGCGTTCCCCGTCCGTTTTCACGCGGGCCTCGTAACCGGGCAGGGCGTGGGCGTGGCGTACTAAAATGAGTGTTTTCATAATCCCGTTTCGCGTTTTGATTACGCGTCCAAAAATGCCATAATAAAATTAGGCTGAAGCTTCAGCCAGCTTTATTTTACTATTTATTTCCGGAAGCGGTCATATGAAACTGTTTTACGCCCATTATCCTTCGCTGGAAGACGCTTTTGTCCGTCTGGTGCGCACGGAACGCCGGGACGCGCTGTCGCGCTGGCTGGTGGTGTGCTCGTCTTCTTTTGTGGCGGGGCGGCTTAAAAACCGGCTGGCGCGCGAACTGGGCGCGGCGGCCAATATCTATTTTATGACGGGCGGCGCGCTGGTAAGCGAGCTGGACGCCGAAGCCCCCGGCGAAGTTTTGCCCCTTTTGCCGCAGGATAACCTGCGCGACTTTTTAATTAAAAACCTGCTGGCCGAACCCGGGTTGGACCGCTACCCCGCCTCGCGCGGGTTTGTGCAGGCGGTTAAAAGTTCTTTGCGGGACTTGGCCGACTCGCTGGCGGACCCGGACGTGCTGGACGAACACCTGCGCACCGCGCCGGACGCGGTGCTTGAGCAGGACGGGGAACGCCTGGCGTGGTTTAACCGCGTTTACCGCCGCTACCGCGAACGCGAAGACTCCATCCCCGGCTTCCGTTCTTATCAGGCCGCTTTTGAACGCGCGCTGGGGCAGGCGGAGCATTCGGCTTTTCTGCAAAGTTTTTCCAAAATTATTTTCTACGGTTTCTACGATATGCCCGGCCGCCAGCTGGAGCTGTTAAACCGCGTGCGCGCGGCTTACCCCGTTACCGTGTTTGCGCCTTATATCAAACATCCGGCGTACCGCTTTGCCAAAAAGTTTTTTGAAACCAACTGGCTGGGCGCCTCCGGCGGGGAAGACGCCGAGGCCGGCCGCTTCGGCGCGCTGGGGAAAAGCGGCGGCTTTTTATTTTCGCCCGAAGGCAGCGCGGACGCGCCGGGCGTGCAGGTCGTCAGCGCGGCGGACGCGAAGGGCGAAGTATTTTATGCCGCTAAAGAAATTTTGCGCCTGGTGGAAAAAGAAGGGTATCGGTTTTCGGACATTGCGGTGATCGCCCGCTCCGCCGCGCCGTATCAGGATGAACTGCGCCGCGCGTTTAAGGCCAACTGCATCCCGCTGGACGCTTCATTTGCGTATGCCCTGCAAAAGTTCCCGCTGGGCGTATTTTGCCTGAATTTATTTTCGCTGGCCGCCAACGGGTTTGACCGCGAAACCGTACAGGCCGTCGTCTCCTCGCCGTATTTTAAACGGACGGAAAAGTACAAATGGCGCGCGCTGATTACGCGCTCGCTCGTCAGCCGGGATTTCAGCCAGTGGCTGGATTTACTGCCGCAAACCAAAAATTACGACCCGGGCCTGCTGGACTGGCTTACCGAAACCAAACGCCGCCTGGAGGCGCTGGACGCGCCGCAACGCTGGCAAAAAGGCGCGGAGTTGGCGCTGGCCCTGCTGGAAGACAATACGGACCAGTCCGCGCTGGAAGGAAAAGACGGCGAAATTTACCGGGCCGTGTGCGATAAAATCAAAAGCCTTGCCGCTTATGAAGCCGTGCGCAAAAACGCCGGGGCCGGCGAGCTCGTGCGCGAACTGGCCGACGCGCTGGCCGCGCTTTCGTTTAACGAGGCCGAAGCCGTGCGCGGCGGCGTAACGTTTACGGACGCTTCCCGCGCGCGCGGACTGTCGTTTAAAGCCGTGTTTTTGCTGGGGCTTAACGATAAATCTTTTCCGCTCATTACGCCGGAAGACCCCGTGCTTCGCGATTATTACCGCTACGTTCTGCGCGACGTGCTGGGCTACTGGATTAACCAAAGCCTGGACCGGGCCGACGAGGAAAGACTGCTGTTTTTTGCGGCGGCTACGGCGGCGACGGATAAACTGTACGCGCTGTACGCCCGCGCGGGCGCGGACGGAAAAGCGGCGGTGCCTTCCGTCTACTTGGCCGAGCTGGCGCGCGCAGCCAATTTAAATTTGCAGGCGGACGACGCCCCGCGCGTAAGCGGGCGGCTTTCGGAACGTATCGCCGCCGCAGGAAATGAATTTTTAACGCCGAAAGAAATGTCTTATTCCGTTATCTTGCACCCGGCTTCGGCGCGCAAAAATTACGAACGGGCCGGGCTTCTTTCGGGCGGCGTTTCCCGCGCGCTTTCTGCCGCGGCGGAACTTTCAAAAAGCGGCGCGCTGACGGATTTTGACGGGATGATTCAAAGCGGCGCGGAAATTTTTGCGCGCGAAAACAAAACCGGCTTTTCGCCTTCGGCTCTGCAGGAGCTCGGCCAGTGCCCGATGAAGTATTTTTTTGACAAAGGCCTCCGGCTCGCCGAGCCGGACGAGCCGCTTTCGCGCCGCGAGCTCTCGCCCGACCGGCGCGGTACGGCGTACCACGAAATTTTGAAAGATTTTTACGAAGAGCTGTATCAAAAAGGCCTCACGCACGAACTGTTTGATTCCGCCGCGCTGGAATACCTGCGCCGCGCCGTTGAAAAACATTACGACAAAAACAGCTACCGCGCGTTTGGCATTTATCCCGTGGTGTGGGAGCTGATTTTAAAAGATATGGAAGAAAAACTTTCCGCGTTCGTGCTGGAGGATTTGCGTCATCTCGGGCCGTTTACGCCGGCTAAGTTTGAAATCCCCGTTTCGTGCGAGCCCACGGACGAACTGCCCGTGCGCCTGCGCGGCATTATTGACCGCGTGGACGTGGACGAAAAAGCCAAAACATTTTGCGTGGCGGATTATAAATCGTCGCGCAAAGGCACGAAGGACCTGGCTTCCGACTTGTTCAAACACCTGATTTTCCAGCCCTTTGTGTATGTATTTATCGCGCTTCATTTAAAAGAACTGGAAGGATATACTTCCGCCGGGTCGTGCCTGCTGTCCATCAACAAAGGCTACGACCGGCGCGACTTAACGCCCGAAGCGTTTGAAGCCGTGCGCGGCCGCGCCGTGCGGTTTTTAAATCTGCTCACCGGGATGATTCAGGACGGGACGTTCTTTTTAAATCCTTCCGATTTATGCGCGTACTGCCCGTATGCGGCCATCTGCCGCCGGGACAGTTTTAAATCCCTGCTGCGCGCGCGCAAAAGCGCGGCCGGCCGGTCTTTAGAGGAGGCGCGCCAATGACGCTTTTGGAAGACCGCTTAAAAGTGCAAACGCTCCTGGGCGTAAATATGGTGGTGGAAGCGGGCGCCGGAACGGGCAAAACCACCCTGCTGATTGACCGTTTGTGCCTGGCGGTTCTCGCACAGGGGACGGCTGTTGAAAAACTGGTCGCGCTGACGTTTACCGAAAAAGCCGCCGCCGAAATTAAAACGCGTTTTATTTTTAAACTCCAGCGGCTGGTGCGCGCCGTGAAAGAAGGCGAAGAGGACCGCACGCTGGACCTGCTGCGCACGTATTTTTCCGTGCCGGACGGGGATTTGGTTTCCCGCGCCGAGGCCGCGCTGGCGCGGCTGGACCGTGCGTCCGTGGGCACGATTCACGGCTTCTGCGCCGACATTTTAAAAGCCTATCCGCTGGATGCGGGCCTTTCGCCCAACGCCCAGATTGATTCCGGGCAGAAAGCCGCCCGGCTGTTTGACGCGCGCTGGAATGCGTTTCTGGACGCGGAACTGGGCCTAAACGCGCCGCGCGCGGAGGAGTGGAAACGCGTGCTGGCGGAAATTTCGCTGCCGGATTTAAAAGATTTCGCGCGCGAGTTGTGCAGCGGCAAAATAGAAGCGTACGATTATTACGGCCACCGGGAACTGCTGTGCGGCGTATGTCTGGAGCGCGCCCGCCGCGCCGAGGAACTGGCCGCGCCGTTTGTACAGTCGGGCAAAAAACTCCGCAAAGGCGAACAGGCCCTGCTTTTTGCCGCGGCCTCTCTGCGCCGCACGGCCGCGTTTTTGCAAAACGCCTCCGTCCCGCCCGCGCCCGAAGAAGACGCGCCCTCTTTCCCCGCCGTCGCCTACAAAGACTGGGAGGAAGAGTTGTTTGAAGAGGCCCGCGCCCTCGTTGCGTTTGCCGCCAAAACCGCGCCGGAAAAACAGGAAATTTTCCTGGCGGCGTACGGCCTGATTAAAGACGTCACGCAGGCGGTGCGCGCCGATTACGCGCGCGAAGGCATTTTGAGCTTTGACGATTTAATCGTCAAAACCCGCAATCTCCTGCAAAACAATTTGTACGTGCGCCGTCTGTTAAAAGAAAAATTTGACGCGCTGTTTATTGACGAGTTCCAGGATACCGACCCCGTACAGGGCGAACTGCTGTTGTTTTTGGCGGAGGAAAAAACTTCCTCGGCTTCGCGCTGGCAGGACGTGCGCCTGTCGCCCGGCAAACTGTTTGTGGTGGGCGACCCCAAGCAGTCCATTTACCGCTTCCGCGGGGCGGATATTACGGCGTATGAATTATTTACCGATTTGATTTTAAAGCAGGGGGGGGTAAAGTGCTTCCTGCAAAAAAACTTCCGCAGCGCGCCGGAAATTATTGACGCGGCCAACGCCGTCTGCTCGCGCGCGATGGTGCAGGAAACGGCTTTCCAGCCCGCCTATGTGCCTATTTTTACGGATAAAACCGTACGGACCAACGCCGCCGGATGGCTGTTTATATCGTCGGAAGATGACGCTCCGGCCGCGGACGACTTCCGCGACAACCAGGCCGAACGCATCGCGGACTGGATAGAAGAGAACGTGGGCGTGATGACGCTGGCGGACGGACGCAAACTGGCGTATAAGGATATCGCGCTTTTGACGCGCGCCTCCACCACCGCCGGGCCGTACACGGACGCCCTGCGCCGCCGGGGTATTGCCTTTAACGTGGAAACGGATAAAGATTTCTACCGCAAACAGGAAGTAAACGACTTCTTAAACTTCCTGCGCGCGGCGGCGGATCCGGAAGACCGCACCGCCCTGGCGGGCATACTGCGCAGCCCGCTTTTTGGATTTACGGACGAAGAAATTTACCAAATTGCACGGCGGGGGGAACTGTCCCTTTACGCCAAAACGCAGGATACAAAACTGGCCGAAGCGTATGCGCTGTTAAACCGTTTTGGCCGGCGCGCCGGACGCACGGCCCTGAAAGAATTGTTGGAAGACGTGCTGGCCGACACTTTTCTGCCCGAAGCCTGCGCCGCCGCCTACGAGGGCGAACGGACGCTGGCGAATTTGACCCGTTTGGCGGGGCTGGCGGAAGGGTACGCGTCGGACTCGCCCGCGTCGCTTTCGCAGTTTTTGTCCGAAGTGCAAACCATTCTGGAAGAAGAGCCCGAACGCCTGGGTGCGCCCGCGCCGGACGACGCGCTGGACGCGGTGTCCGTCATGACGGTGCACAAATCAAAAGGCTTGGAATTCCCGGTGGTGATTCTGGCCGATTTGTCCAAGAAAGACGCGGCGGCGGTTTCCCAGCCGGTGCGGCATATTTTTTCGTGGCGTTACAATATGCACGGCCTGCGGGCCGGAAAAGTGTGCGACGTAAACCTGGCGTTTCTGGAAGAAGAACAAAAAAAACACGGCCAGCGCGAAGAAGTGCGCGTGCTGTACGTGGCGCTCACGCGCGCCAAAGAAAAAATGCTTTTGGCGGCGGACGGGCGCAAAGGGGCCTTAAAAGCCGCCGGCGTATTTGCGGCGGCGGGGCTGTTTCCGGACGGGGAAACTAAGCCGCCCGTGCTTACGGCGGGGGAACTTGCCATGCCGGTATGGTACGCTCCGTACGAAGACCCGGAAACCTTCCGCTACCGCCACGTTTCCGCCGGCCCCGCCGAAGAAACCGCACGCGAAGCGGAAAAATGGCGCGCCGCCTACAACGCGCGCCGCGCGCGTTACGAAGAAATGCTGGAGAATGAAAAAAAGCGTTCCCCCAGCGAGCTTGTACAGTATAAAGATTCGCTTACGCCCCAGCAGCGCGCCGGGGCCGAACTGGGCACCGTCTGCCACCGCGCGCTGGAGTTGCTGTTAAGCGGCAAAGAAGCTGACGCGGCTCAAGCCGCCGTGCGCGCCGCCGCTCAAACGGGCGTTCCCGCCCGCGCGCCGGAAGCGGCGGAAATGTTGACCGCATTTGTGCAAAGTCCGCTTTTTAAAGAAATGGCCGCGTGTAAGGTGCTGGCGTGCGAAATGCCGTTTTCGTTCCTGGCGGAAGACGGCGCGGTGGAGTCGGGCGTGATGGATGCGGTGCTGGAAGCCGCGGACGGAACCGTGTGGGTGGCGGATTATAAAACGGACCGGATTCAACCCGGGGAAGAAGCGGCCGTTCTGGATAAAAAATACCGTTTACAGCTGGGCGTATACGCCCAGGCCGCGCGGAAGCTGTTCCCGGGCCGCCGGGTGCGCTGTTCGGCGGTGTTTTTGCGTACGTTTGCCGCGGCGGACTTATAAAAGATAAAATATAAAAAATTTGAAGGAGGGGTACTATGTTTGACAAACTCGGACAGCTCAAAGATTTATGGAAACTCAAAAGCCAGATGGAAGAAATCAAAAAGCGGCTGGACAATATGGTAATTAAGGTGGACAGCCCGCGCCATCTGTTTGAAGTAACCATTTCCGGCTCGCAGGAAGTGAAGGAAGTGCGCGTGGACGCGCTGGTAAAGAACTTTACGGAAGCGGAAATCGCCGAAGATTTAAAAGCCGTCATCAATAAATCCGTGCGCGACAGCCAGGGTATGGCCGCGCAGGCGATGGGCAACTTCGGTATGCCCGCGCAGGGATAAAATATGTACGAAAACAAAAAAATCGCGGTGTTCGGCGTATCGCAGGATCCGGCCAAATACGGGTATAAAATTTTTACGACGCTTCTTAAAAAGGGATTTTCGGTTTACGGCATTAATCCCAAAGGGGGCGAAGTGGAAGGGCGGACCGTCTATACCAAACTGGCGGACGCGCCCGGCCCCGTAGACGTGGCCGTGATGGTGATTCCGCCCGCCGCGCTGATGAGCGCCGTAGAGCAGTGCATTGACGCGGGCGTAAAAGAAATTTGGTTTCAGCCCGGCGCCCAGTCGGACGAAGCCTACGATTTGGCCGATAAAGCCGGCATAAACGCCACAGACTCCTGCTTTATGGCCGACAACGGGCTCTGGTAATTTATGAAATACAACCGCCTGGGGCGTACGGAACTGTCTGTTTCCGCCGTCGGTCTGGGCGGTTGGTCTTTTGGCGGGGGGACGGACTGGGGCCCGGCGGATGAAACCGCCGCGCTAAATGCCGTGTCCGCCGCGCTGGATGCGGGAATTAATGTAATAGACACCGCGCCCGTGTACGGCGAAAGCGAAGCGCTCATCGGGCGCGCCCTAAAAGGCCGCCGGGAAAAAGCCTTGCTGGCCACCAAGTGCGGCCTCGTCAAAAACGGCTCGTGGACCGATCACGACCTGCGCCCGCAAACCATTATCCGCCAGCTGGAAGAATCGCTCCGCCGCCTGCAAACGGATTATATTGATTTGTATCAAATCCACTACCCGGACCCGCAGACGCCGCTGGCGGACGCGCTGGCCACGCTCGCGCGCCTGAAAGAACAGGGCAAAATCCGCCATATCGGTTTGTGTAATGTGCGGGCGGAAGAACTTGCCGCGGCCTCTGCGGTGTGCGAAATCGCTTCCGTGCAAAATGAGTATTCGCTTTTGCATCCGCAAAAAGGGGACGAAATTTTGCCCGCCTGCCGACAAGCGTCCGTCGGGTTTATCGGCTACGGAACTTTGTGCGGCGGGATACTCAGCGGCAAGTACGGGCGGGAGCCCAATTTGCGCCGGGCGGACGCGCGGAACTATTTTTATAAATGTTACCGGGGTGAAGCGTTTTTAAAAGCCCAGGCCAAAGCGGCGCGCGTAAACGCGTTGGCCGGGCGGCTGGGAACTTGTCCGGCGGCGGTGGCCGCAGCGTGGGCGCTGGCGGCGCCCGGGGTTTCGTGCGTGCTGATAGGCGCGCGCGGTGCGGAGCAGGCCGCGCAAAATGCGGCGGGAGCGGAAATTACCTTGTCCGCACAGGATTTGGCATATTTGGAGGAACGGCCATGCACGTGCATACGGTAGAAAATTATTTGTCGGAACTTTTGCCCGCGCTGGGCGTAAACAAGCGGCGCGAGCTGGTGCGTTTGGTGTACGAAATCTGCAAGCGCGACGCTTGTGCGCCGCAGGACATACTGCCCGCGCAGAAAAATTTGAATTTTGAATTAGCCAAAAAACAGCTTTTGGCGAAACGCTACCCCGTCAATTTTAAAACCGCCGCCAAAAACCGTTTTTACCTGCCCAAGCTGGAACTGGACCCGGCCCTGGAGGCGGACCTTTCCGCGCGGCCTTTTTATCCCAAAACCGTATATATTGAAACGTCCGTATTAAACAGCCCGCTGGCCGAACGCGCCCGCGCCGCATTTCCCCGGGCCGAGTTTAAAGAAACCGACGGCAAAACACAGGTGGGCAGCCCGAATTTTTCCCGCCGGTTGGACACCTTGCTCATCCACCGGGAAAAGTACGACTTTTTAAAACCCTGCCCGTGCAGCTGCGCCGCCGCCGGGTGCGGATACAATTTAATCAACCTGGGGTTCGGCTGCCGATTTGAATGCGAGTATTGTTTTCTGCAGCAGTACCAAAACCTGCACGCGGTGTTACTGCCGGCCAATGTGGACGAATTTTTGGCGAAAATTGACGGCGCGAAATTTAACAAAGGGCCGTTTGACCGCCCGCGCATCGGCAGCGGCGAGTTTACCGATTCACTGGTGTTTGACGATTTGACGCGCTATTCCTCGCAGCTTGTGCCGTTCTTCCGCGCGCGGCCGCATTTGCAGTTTGAATTTAAAACCAAAAGCGTCAACATCGGCGGCCTGCTGGAAGCCGGCGGATGCGAAAACGTGGTGGTGTCCTGGTCGGTCAATTCACCCAAGATTACGGACGGAGCCGAACATTTTACGCCCGGCCTGACGAAGCGGCTGGCCGCCGCGTGCGAAACCGCGCGGGCGGGATACCGGCTGGGTTTTCACTTTGACCCGGTGGTGATTTACGACGGCTGCCGGGCGGACTATGCCCGCACCGTGGAAGAAATGGCGGACACGCTGCCTAAGGACAAGGTGGCGTGGATCAGCGTGGGGACGCTTCGCTTTAGCCGGGAACTTAAAAAAATGATTGAAAACCGTTTTCCGCGCAATACGATTTTAGACGGCGAATTTTTGCTGGATTTTGACGGAAAAATGCGCTACGGGGACGGCCAGCGCAAAGAAGCGTACGCGTTTTTGGTGCCGCTTCTTCGCAAAGCATTTCCCCGGGCGCACGTGTATTTGTGCATGGAAGACCCGCATATCGCCAAAGAGTTTTAGCTGTGTACATAAAAATCCCCGCAGACAATATGCGGGGATTTTTCTTGCTGTTACGTTGCTTGGCGGGATGGCGGAAACGGAGCGGTTTCATTAATGAATCCAAGCCTTGGCCAGATACGTTGCGCGCTGCCGGCCTTGCAGGCCGTGCAGGCTTTACGGTATTTGGCGACATTGTTTAGACAGTGTGGCTCAATTAGTCGGATGAAA
>ENA-OPIO01000597-OPIO01000597.1-human-gut-metagenome-genome-assembly--contig:-NODE-597-length-11219-cov-2.695360_pt1 | contig 11219 bp, 5 predicted proteins | sample MGYA00241395_ERZ501636 | MGnify/ENA primary metagenome ERZ501636 (study PRJEB25962, sample SAMEA2042198) | human gut metagenome | biome: human gut; feature: human-associated habitat; material: faeces... | reverse complement strand
CAACGAGGATAGCACCATCCATTTGAGCAGCACCAGTGATCATGTTCTTGACATAGTCAGCGTGCCCTGGACAGTCGACGTGTGCGTAGTGTCTTTTTGCAGTTTGATATTCGACGTGAGCAGTATTAATTGTAATACCTCTTGCCTTTTCTTCTGGTGCAGCATCAATTTGATCGTAATCCATTGACTTTGCATAACCTTGTTTAGCAAGAACGTGTGTGATAGCAGCGGTTAAAGTTGTTTTACCATGGTCAACGTGTCCAATGGTACCAATGTTCATATGGACCTTACTTCTATCAAATTTCTCTTTTGCCATAAGTAATTTTTCCTCCTAGAATAAATAGCTTTCGCAATGTAAATATTTTACTTAAATTAATTACGTTTATCAATATTTATCGTAATTATTAAAGCCCTTAATTAGTTGTTAACTCCACTCTTTTTAATGATCTCTTCTTGAATGAATTTTGGACATTCTCCGAAGTGATCAAATTCCATGGAGTAACTTCCTCTACCTTGAGTAAATGAACGTAAATCGGTGACGTAACCAAACATTTCTGCAAGTGGTACTTCAGCTTCAACGATTTTTGCATTTCCTCTTTGTGATTCGCCAGTCATTTGTCCTCTTCTACGGCTAATATCACCAATAACATCACCATAGTATTGCTCTGGGACAGTAACTTCAACCTTCATAATTGGTTCAAGGATAACTGGATCGCATTTCTTAGCAGCTTCTTTTAACGCCATACTAGCTGCAATTTTATAGGCGGCTTCACTACTATCAACATCATGGTAAGAACCATCATGGAGTGTAGCTTTGATATCGATTGCTGGGTATCCGGCAACAAGTCCTTTTTGTAAAGCATCAATTAAACCGTCTTGAGTTGGCTTAATGTATTCTTTTGGAACTGTACCACCAACAATTGCATTAACGAATTCAAATCCTTTGCCTGGGTTTGGTTCAAATTTGATAACAACGTGACCATATTGACCTCTACCACCGGATTGTCTGATGTATTTACCTTCACAATCGCCAACTTTCTTAATTGTTTCACGATATCCGACTTGTGGTTTACCAACATTGACTTGAACGTTAAATTCTCTTCTTAATCTATCAACAATAATATCGAGGTGAAGTTCACCAACACCAGCAATAATTGTTTGACCAGTTTCTTCGTTTGTATGAACTTTAAATGTTGGATCTTCTTCAGCAAGTTTAGCTAAAGCAATACCCATCTTTTCTTGATCAGCTTTAGTCTTAGGTTCGACTGCTTCTTCAATAACTGGTTCTGGGAATTCCATCTTTTCGAGTACAACATCTAAGTTTTCGTCACAAAGTGTTTCACCGGTTGTAGTATTTTTTAAACCAATGATAGCACCAATTTCACCTGCGTGAAGGGCTTCGACTTCTTGTCTATGGTTAGAATGCATTAAAACAAGTCTTCCGATTCTTTCTTTAACACCTTTATTGCTATTTAAGACATAGCTTCCAGACTTTAAGATACCGGAATAAACTCTAACATAAGCTAATCTTCCAACGAATGGATCGGTAGCAATCTTGAATGCTAAGCCAACCATTGGAGCATCATCTCTTGGTTCACAAACATATTCTTTTCCATCAGGTGTAGTTCCCTTAGCTGGAGTAATATCAAGTGGTGATGGTAAATAATCAATAACACCATCAAGTAATAATTGAACACCCTTATTCTTGTAAGCACTACCACAGAAAACAGGGTGGAATTCGCCTTGAATAGTTGCTTTTCTAATAACAGTTTTGATTTCTTCAACTGTTGGTTCTTGACCATCAAGAACTTTCATACATAAATCATCATCAAAACTAGCAAGATCTTCAATAAGTTCTTGTCTTAATTCTTGACATCTTGGCATGTATTCTTCAGGAATTGGGACTTGTTTTGGATTTTTTGCATCAGTGAAATCCCAACCTTCCATTTTAACAAGATCAATAACGCCACTTAATGTATTTGAAATACCAATTGGGTATTGAACAGGACGTGCATTTGCTCCAAGTTTTTCATGGATTGATTTCCAAGACATTTCAAAATCTGCACCAATAGCGTCAAGTTTATTAACGAAGACGATTCTTGGAACATGGTATTTTGTACCTTGTCTCCAAACTGTTTCGGTTTGTGGTTCAACACCATTTTTTCCATCAAGAACAGTAATAGCACCATCAAGAACTCTTAATGAACGTTCAACTTCAACAGTGAAGTCGACGTGCCCTGGAGTGTCGATAATGTTAAATCTATTTTCTTTCCAGAAACAAGTTGTTGCAGCTGAAGTAATTGTAATACCTCTTTCTTGTTCTTGAACCATCCAGTCCATGGTGGCAGCACCTTCGTGGACTTCACCAATCTTGTGGATCTTATTTGTAAAGAACAAGATACGTTCTGTTGTGGTTGTTTTACCAGCATCAATGTGAGCCATGATACCGATATTACGGGTATGCGCTAAATCATATTCACGAGCCATAAATGTTCCCCTAAATAGTTTTTAAAATTACCACTTATAATGTGCATAAGCTTTGTTAGCTTCAGCCATTTTATGTGTATCTTCTCTTTTCTTAACGCTAGCACCGGTGCCGTTAGCAGCATCGATAATTTCATTGCAGAGTTTATCTTCCATGGATTTTTCTTTTCTTAAACGAGCATAGTTAACTAACCATCTTAAGCCTAAAGTAACCTTTCTTTCTGGGCTAACTTCGGTTGGAACTTGATAGTTAGCAGCACCAATTCTTTTAGCCTTAAGTTCTACTTCTGGCATAATGTTGTTGATTGCTGTTGCGAAGACATCCATAGCGGATTTTTGTGTTTTTGCTTCAATTTTCTTGAATGCAGTATATAAAATTGTTTGAGCTGTACCTTTTTTACCATCAATCATAATCTTATTAATTAATCTAGTAACTAATTTTGAATTATAAATTGGATCAGGTAAAACATCTCTTTTTCCAACACTACCTTTTCTTGGCATAACTATTCTCCTTTATTACTCTTTTCCTTTAGGTTTTTTAGTACCATATAAAGATCTACCTTGTCTACGAGATTCAATACCAGCGCAATCAAGGCAACCTCTAATAATGTGGTATCTAACACCTGGGAGGTCTTTAACTCTGCCACCTCTAATCATAACGGTGGAGTGTTCTTGCAAGTTGTGTCCTTCTCCACCGATATAAGCTGTAACTTCATATCCGTTGGAGAGCTTAACTCTGGCGTATTTTCTTAATGCAGAGTTTGGTTTTTTAGGAGTCATTGTGCCAACACGGGTGCAAACTCCTCTTTTTTGTGCACTGTTTTGATTTCTTTCTTTTTTGTTTAAGGAATCAAATCTTTTTAAAAGTGCAGGTGCTTTTGATTTAAAGGTAGGTGCTTTTCTACCTTGTCTAACTAACTGATTAATAGTAGGCATCTTTCTTTTCTCCTTCATTTATACACACAATACCTGGTGTATCATACTAATCACTAAAAAATAAGAACTTTTCAGTTGCTGAATTATTGTAGAGCATCGAAAAATAGAATGCAAGAGTTTTGTCATCATTTTGCGAATTAATTAAAAATTGAAATTTTAAACATAGTAAATTTAAATAAATTGACTATTTTAAAATATCCAAAAACACGATATTTATCGCTTTTCTTAAAAAAGTGTGGCTGACTTTTAACCACACTTTTGATTATTAATAAATGGTAACCGTTCCAAATTCAGCGTTAATCAGATAATTACCTTTTATATCGGTATTATAACCAGGTCGCTTAATTGATCTTATCAAGAACTTGTTTTCATAACTTCCTTTTTCTTTGGCTTGACAAAGGAATACAATATTTTCTATATAGTCTTCTCCTTGTAAACCGTTTTTACCAAATTCATAACAGTCTTTTGGAACAACAATTTTTTCCCCATCATATTCCTTCGAGACATCAAGAGAGTATATATCAAGACCAACTTGTTCAACAGTAAGTTCACCATATGAAACGTCTACAAAACCTTTATACTCACTTGTAACATTCTTATTATTTCTTGTATCAATAATTTTATAAGTGAATTTGTTTGGTTCAGGCTTTTTGGTAAAATCAATAACTGAACTATAGTAACTAATTTCTATCTTATCATAAGGTAATAAATCGCCTGTCATCTTATAATCGTCATTACTACATTGATGGCGTTTTCCATCATATGAATAATTATAACTTGGGGAAGAAATATAAATATTTTCGCTTACAGGATCACGTGGATAATCTGGTTCTGGCTCTGGTTCTGGGTCAGGCTCTGGTTCTGGTTCCGGATCTGGATTAGGCTCAGGATCTGGCTCTGGTTCTGGATCAGGTTCAGGCTCTGGTTCTGGGTCAGGTTCTTCAGGAATATCAGGATCATATGGAGCTGGTGAATATTCAATAGCATAAGTTGGGAATGTATTTATAGTTACCCAAGCTTCAAGGTCGGAACTATAAACTTCAGTCCAGGTCGCTTTATTATAAGCGTCAACCTTATTATCGGTACCACTTCTTCCTTGAGCAATATAACCACTAGCTACACGAGCAGGAATTCCTACTCTTCTTAGCATCATGGCATAAGCTGTAGCAAAATGAGAATCTTTTCCTTGATGAGTTTCAGTTAAAAACTTCAAAACAGGTTCATCGTCTTTGGTATAAAGGTTTTCAGTTGTAGCTTTGTTTTTTGTTGAAACCCAACGAGCAATGTTATAAATAGTATCAAACTCATTAGTTCCTTTTAATCTATAACGCTCAACGATTCCATCAATAACTGAATCTAAATATTCTGGTACAGATAAATATCTTCCTTGAACAAATTCGGTATAGTTTGATGCATTTCCATTTAAGGATTTCTTTTCAAGATTAATTGGGGCAAAGCCTTCAGAGAGGAAATTATAGCCACTATAACTAAGGAAAGTGTTTGTTGTGCTTCCGTAAAAATCATAAGCACCTTCAAAATTTTGTCTTTGTGGGAATTTTGAAACATAATAAGGCGCTACATCATTATTGAATTTAAATCTAGAACTATAAGATATCTCAATAAAATTATCTTCTTTTTTGTCTTCTAATAATTTAGCTACATATAAATCAGGGTTACTATCTAGACTTAAACGTTGAATATTGTAAGTTGGAGCAAGATATAATTGACCATTATTGTAATTACAATAAACATTTTGTCTAAAATAATAATCTTTATTAGCGCTTACCTTAAAGGTGAAATAATAATTTTCTTCTGTAGGTGGAGTTGGTGTATCCGGATTATCTGGATTATTTGGATTATTTGGGTCGTTTGGATCACTTGAATCATCTGGATTGCCAGGATTATTTGGGTCATTTGGATCACTTGGATTATCTGGATTTTCAGGGTCATCAGGATCCTCTGTTTCTTCCCCGCCTTCATTTGGCTTTTTATCTATTAAGTTTGCTCCACTATTAGCAACATCAGTTGAAGTATCATCTTCTTCTGGAGGAAGCTCTCCACCTGTTCCATCAGTTTCATCTTCATAATCATTAACATCTTCAGCTACTTCAATTTGTCCATAATCCAAAGTGATATTATATGCAACAGTTACATCACTTCCCTCACTATTTAGAACAACTGGTGTAATTTCATTATCAAAAATACCAATTTCTTCTACAACTGTATAATCAACACCATTAATTTCATCGCCACTTCCTAATCCATCAGAAGTTTCATAAGAATTAGCTGAGAATTTTTCACCTTCACTATAGTAAAAATAAGCACTTGAAGTCTTAAGATTTAAGTCACGCTTATTAATAGTTACAGTTCCATAATCATAAATAATATTGTAATTGAAAGTTTTATCTTTTCCCGAAGAATCAACAATTCTTACTTCAAATAAATTTTCATGTTCGCCAGGCAAAATACTAGCAAAATTTTTTTGATTAACAATATCAACTTGATCTCCACTTGCTAAATCTGATTCGTTATAAGTGATTGAATTTGCTTTATCAAAATTTGGTTTTGAATTTCCATTATATGTCATTGTTAAATCTGAAGAAGAAACTACTAAATCTTTCTTCACTATTTCAATTGTTCCGTACTGATACGTAATATTGTAATTTTGCAAAGTAGAATTACCATTTTCATCAACAATATTAACGCTTACTCTATTTTCATAACTCCCAACATTGCCACTTTCAGTTACATAATTATTCAAAATCTGAAGTGTTTGACCGTCGACAAGATGACCACTGACTATTTCAAATTCATTTGCCTCATGAAAGTTCCCATCATATGCAAAACTTACAGAAGGCGTTTGAACAGTAATATCAATCTTATTAATTACACACGTTCCTTTTATAACATTAAAATGATAGTTATCAGTAACATCATTGCCATCCTTATCTTTTACAGTAATTGTATAAGGTTCAATATTATAGGTTCCAGCATCGATGTAGTTATTAAAAACATATTCTATTGTATCCCCTTCAACTAAAGAGCCATCACTAATTGTTACATAACTATCGTCAAAGGAAGTTAACTTACCATCATAAGCTTTTTCAAAGTTTTTTATATTTAAAGTAACTTCCCTTTTGTCTACTGTTAAGTTAGAAGAAGAGGAAAGCTTAAAATCATATAAACCAGTAACATCGCCATAAGTCTCATTAACAGCATGAATATCGGTATTTTCTAGTTTTGAAGAGCCGGCATTTGTAATGCTATCTTCTGACATAATCTCAATATGATCACCCTCGACTAACTCATCATTTACTAAAACATCTTCAGTATTTGCATAAAGTGGGGTTCCATCATATTCTTTTGAAGCGTTGATTGATAAATTAACACTTTTTTGAGTTAAATCAACATCAACAGGTGCATAATCGATTTTATAGTTTCCTGTTACATCATTACCTTTCTCATCAGCAATTCTAAAATCGCCTTCTTCAAAAGAAAGGCTTGGTTCTGTGTTAACATTTTCTAATTTATAGTCTCGATAGACTAAAGAATCCCCTTCTTTTAGATTAGCAAAAGCTAAATCAGGATTATCGCCATATCTAAAAGAGCCATTAACAACTGTTGGTTTAATTGAACGTGGCTCAATATTAAAGGTATGGATAGCACCATAACTATTTAATCCAAAAATATTGGTTGATACAGCTCTAGCATCATATGTACCAACATTTACTGGTTGTTCATTACTCCAAGAATTGCTTCCACTAGGAGCGTATTCAACTTTAGCCGCTCCTTTAAAAAGAGCCGAAGCAGCTAGTTTAAAATCATCGCCGTAAGTAACATTAATTGGGGCAATATCGTTAATAACAATTCCAACAATCCCCATTAATGTGGCTGTAGTTAAAGCGATAACAACAGCAATCGTGCATAATAAAACCCTAAATCTATAAGCGAATTTATAAAGAGCAATATATCTATTTATTTTTTTGTTATAATTCTGCGTTAGCATATCAGTACATTCTTAGTTCCCCATTTACGTAATTGATATAGAAATTATCTTTTACGTTTTCGCCAGTCGCCTTGTCGTAAATACCATAAACTTCAATTTCTGCAGGACGACTGCCTACACTATCTAAAGATGTCTCAGAAGTGTATTTTATTTCATATTTATTTAAATCTAGTCCATCGACGTCGTAAAGTTCAGACTCTAAAACCTTCCCCTTTTCGTAAGCTTCTTCGACACTTTTAGTATAGACCGTTATTTCTTTTTGCGTAATGGTTAGAGTTCCATATTCAGTTTCAATGGCATATTGATAACTCACATCTACAGCATTCTCATCGTAAATATAATAATAGGCAGTCAACTCTCTTTCACCAACATTAACTAGGTCTAAATTGTCACCTCTGTCGACATAAATATAGTGCCCAGGTTTAAGCTCTCCTTCAATAATTTCATATGTTGGCACATACACATAATCTTCTCCATCATATTCTTTGACGTGGCTCTCGGTTTTAATCTTAATTTTTGTTTTCTTTTCATAATAAGAACCACTATTATCTAATATTCCGCCAGCCTTTGTAAAATCGACTTTGACCCAACCATGACCTTCGATATAAATTTCATTCCAATAATATCGATTAACATTAGAGACTGAACCCACATTTGTATCAGTGGCTCGATACAAATAGCCATTAACTAAACGAGCAGGGATTTTAAAATATCTAAGAAGAATTGTAGCTGCAGCCGCAATCATTGAGGAATCACATTCAGATGGATTTCTCGCTAATATGTCTTCAATAGTATCGCCTGGATTATAAGTTGTATCGTATTCAACAAGAGGATTATATTTAATATCTACTTGTTGCAAATATTGAACAATTAAACGAACTATTATTTTTGGATCGGTAAATATAATAGGGAAATATTTGTCTACGATAGCATCTAAACCTTTTGTAATCTCGTTAGGAATATTTGTAAATTTAGTGTAGGCTGTATGATAATACAAAGCTTCAGCTTCTTTATATGTATAATTTGAACCAAAAGATAATTTATCAATAGATTCGTAATCATCTGTAAAATCATAATCAATGTCAGTCATTGTTGATGTAGTTTCAATTACTCCATCATTAACTTGCGGGACAAAATAAACATCATTATTAGATGTTGGATTGCCCTCTCCATAGTAATAAGAGCTTACTAAATCTTTATCTCTTGTTTCATTTTCATTATATTTAATTGTTACTTGTCTTGTTGATTTTCCGCTTTCTTTAAGTTGCATTCCTAAAAAATAATTAGGATTTGGATTATCATTAACTTGATAGATATCAGCTGGTCCAAAATTAGCACCAGCAAAATCGCCATAATGTTCTTTCCTTAAATAATAATCACCTGGTTCACTAACTTGAACTTGGAATAAAGCATCTTGACTTGGTGGTAATCTATCAAAATCACTAGAAACTCCACTACTTGTATTACTGGAATTTGGATCATTATCAACATATTGTTGATGATCCTCTTCATCTAAACCTGGTTCATAGGCAGTTGCAGGACAAAAATCTAAAGCTACCCATCCATAATTATCAATATAAACTTCTGTCCATGCGTAAACGTTTTTTAAAGTCACTGCGTCTGGCTCATTAGCGGTTTGATAATTCTTTTTAAAGCCAGCTACAACTCTAGATGGATAGCCAAAGTTTCTTATAAGTAAACTTCCAGCAGTTGCATAATGAAAAAAGTAACCTCTTTTAGTTTCGTTTAAGAAAGTCAATATGTTATCGCTATAATTATCAATCATAGTAGATAAATCATATTTAAAATCTCTTAAAAAAACATTTTTAACATTATTGACGAAGGTTTGTAAACTCATATTGTCCGTACCATCATCAATATAGTTATAGTAAAAGTCATTTAAGCTGTTACTCATTGTACTGCGAACATATGTGTAATTATCATGAACCCAGCTTTGATAATTTCTTTCTTCTTTTCTTAAAGCACTATCACTTATATAGTTATCTTGAATATCATCTAAATTAGGCGTGTCAGCTAAATAGCAAGTTGTGTGATATTTATTTCCATCTTCTTTGTCAACTCGATAAGAAACATCATCGGCAGATTTATTTCTACTTTCAGTATAATTTGGTACAAAATCAAAATCATTGGTATTAAATCCTTCAGCAGTCATAAAAGAAACAACTGCTTTTGAACTTTCATCCTTGATATTATAAGTAGCAAATTCAAGTGGACTATAATTGCCAGCTGTATAAGGCGTTGCTTCTAAAAAAGAGTTTTGATAATAATCACCTAAAGAAGTTCCTCTAAAATAATATTCGCCTTCTTTATCTGCGTTAAAAGCAAAAAGTGGTGAATTAATATCTTCTCCAGAAGGAAAATCTTTCATTAAGTCTTCCAAAAAATCTTTCATACTATCATCAACGTTTATATCAACTGGTGGCAAATCACCAAAATCAGGCCATTCATCTAAAGGAGGTATATCAATATCTGGACGATTAGAAAAATTAATTTCAGTTTTCATTGTGTAGCAATCGGTTACATCTACATTTTTAATATTGTTATAAACTGAAAAACTATAATTGAAAGTGTAAACATCACCGACTTCTTTTTTAGTAACTTTAGCCGTTAAAGTGTCGGTTGAAGCTATTCCATCTCCACCTATAATAAGTTGATCTTGATTTAAGGCTTGACCATCTTTAATATCTTCAACATTGACTACATCGGTATTAACCGATAAATCAATAGTTCTAGGTTTGATATTGATATTTCCCCAGTTAGTAGAAGTATTGTATTGCTTTGTAACGTCTTGTCCGCTAAAGTCTAAAATTTTATACTTGGCTCTATTTTTATAGATTCCTGCCCTAAAATAAGTTTCTTCAATAGGCTCAACAGCTAAATAATCTCCAGGAGCAAGTTGTCCTGATTCTAATGTAATTTCAGCATTTTCTCCATTAATTTGAATATCTTGGCCAGTGTAAGGATAATTTAACTCGTTAGATGTAATAATAATATTGTCCTTAAAAAGAGGTGCTTGTCCACTAGCTGCAAAAGAAAAAACAGCGACTGCTCCAAAAGCAGATACGAGTACCGTTGATAAACCGATAATTGCAAGTTTAGTACTTAAAAACCCTTTCATTTTATCTCACCTCGAATCTCTTTAAATATTTTTTGCATCTAAGCATTTTGTTAATTCCAAACGCTTGGTTTAATGCGTCTAAAAATGAAGGTAATGAACTAGCTACCTTAAATATATCTTTTCCATCAAGCTTTCTTAAAATCTTTTTAGCAACAAAGTCATCAAAAGCATCTTCTTCATTTCCGCCACATGCAACATAAATAGGAACATAGCTCATCATTTGATTAACCATACGATTACCAAAAGTAATGGCAAAATGCTGAATTAAAATTTTATTTAAAACATTGATTCTTTGCTTTAATCTATCAGCTCCATCAAAAGAATTTAAGGCGGCTTTTGCGAGGTTTTCAAAATTTTCATTTGATATTTTGATTTCACCCTGATCGGGAGCTTCAAAACTTTTAGCCTTATTATCAAGATTTAAAATCATTGAACGATCATAAACCTTATCAGAAATCGAGAAAGTAGATTCATCATTATTTGCGGTACCTAAAAAATAAACATTACGTTTAATTTTAAGTCTTCCTTCTACTATCATCTTTGGATCTTTTGGCCAACTATCATTAGTAATTTCAAGGGTTCTTTGATCTTCGTTAGGATACTCAAGAAGAGATAAAAATTCAGCAAAATAATATTCAATTCGAGCAATATTCA
>ENA-OPIO01000594-OPIO01000594.1-human-gut-metagenome-genome-assembly--contig:-NODE-594-length-11262-cov-6.425716_pt1 | contig 11262 bp, 5 predicted proteins | sample MGYA00241395_ERZ501636 | MGnify/ENA primary metagenome ERZ501636 (study PRJEB25962, sample SAMEA2042198) | human gut metagenome | biome: human gut; feature: human-associated habitat; material: faeces... | reverse complement strand
ATAAAAGTGATGTTTGTCTTAGCGCAAAGATACGAATTTTAAAGCAAATCACAACATCGTCTGCATACTTATACGTCTATCAACGATGTTTGTCTTAGCGCAAAGATACGAATTTTAAAGCAAATCACAACGTAGGTCTGAGTCTTCTCTTAATCGTGCTGATGTTTGTCTTAGCGCAAAGATACGAATTTTAAAGCAAATCACAACTAATATCGGTATGTCTCCGTTGTTCCTTTTGATGTTTGTCTTAGCGCAAAGATACGAATTTTAAAGCAAATCACAACTTAAATTCATAATTTATCTACTCTTTAGGGATGTTTGTCTTAGCGCAAAGATACGAATTTTAAAGCAAATCACAACGGTAGCATTCCAAGACCAAACGGCTTTGCCGATGTTTGTCTTAGCGCAAAGATACGAATTTTAAAGCAAATCACAACGGTAGCATTCCAAGACCAAACGGCTTTGCCGATGTTTGTCTTAGCGCAAAGATACGAATTTTAAAGCAAATCACAACCCCCCCCAAAAAAAACAAGAAACAAAAAGCAAGAAGTATATTTGTTTTTTCACAAATATACTAAAAAGCGGCATAAAATTTTGTGTTTCGGATGTTTTTCACTATCTTAGCCGACAGAATTTTAAGCAAATCACAATAAGGATTATTCCGTTGTGAAAACATCAGGTTGGCCCGTCGTCCTTCAACGGCGGGCATTTTTCATCCCAACAGCAGGGCAATGGAAAATCCGCGGAGGCTTTCTTTCATGAGGATAGCCACCGCGGATTTCGCGTTTTACTGTATGTTTCACCACCTTCCGCCTTACATCGCCTCGGGCAGTTTGACGGCCACGCAGGGCACGAGGCTGCGGCCGTTGTTGCTGCCGCGGCCTGCGTTCTTGCCGAAGCCCCAGTGCCAGGAGCCGTTGCTCTCGGCGGTCTGTATGCACCAGAAGTTGTGGTAGGTCGATGTCTCGTATTCGCTCGAGGTCATGTAGATTATCGAGCCTGTCGTGGGGAAGATTGGCTCGAGGCCGAGCGCCTCGACGGGGGCGTTGACGCGCTCAAGAACGGACGCGTCCGTAGAGGTGTATATGGAGCTGTTGTTCTGGCTGATGTCCACCTCCGTGTCCCCAGTAAGGCCTGCCTGGCCGAGGTTGTTGAGTATTTGCAGCATCTGGCCTATGCCGGGCATGAACCATCCGCTCGTCACCGATGCGTCTATCGGGTGGCGTGTGGAGTAGTCGCTGATGGCCTGGAAGGCCGTGCCCTGCTTGTCGGCGAGGGCCTGATAGGCGTCGCTCGTCCACATCTGTGCGGTCTTCCAGTAGCCGTCGAGGTCGGCCAAGGCCGACGCCCAGTCGTCAACGCTCGGGTTTACGGCATCGGCGAAGCCGAACTTCACGTCCGTCACGCGCTCCACTCCCATGGCGTAAGCGTTGTAGCCCTCGGCCGCGTCGCCCTCGCTCACCTGCGTGCTGAACACCACGGCGATTACGTCCTTGGCGTTGTCGGCGGTCAGGCGGTCGGCCTTGATGAACGTGCCATGCGACGTGAGGTAGTCGCCCACGCCGTAGACGAGCATCTCCTCGGCGTCGCCCGTAAGGTCTTCGCCCGTGTCGCCCCATCCGGTCACGTAGCTGCCGTAGGGCACAAGACCTTCGCTTGTGAGCCTCATCGAGTAGACATACTCCTTGCCTGCCTCGAAGGCGGCGGCCTCCGGCAGGTTGTAGGCAAACGTCTCGCCGTCAATGGCGACGCTTACCAGCGGCTCGCCTGCCTCGGCTGTGCCCGGGGCTACGATTGCCGACGCCGACGCGCGGTAGGCGTTGTTCGCCGGCGAGTAAGGTGTTATGTCGGCCTTAACGCCGTCCACGGTAGTGACTGTGCCTTGGGCAAGGTCGGCGGTGACGGTGGTGAGGCGCGAGGGCATGGTGAGGCGCGCGGCGGTAAGGTCGTAGTTGCCGGTCACGTCGGTTATGTGTACGGTCAGCCGGGCCATCTTGTGCTCCATCACGAGGGCCGCCCTGCCGCCTGCGACGGTCGTGAGGGGCGACATCATGAGGTCGCTGGCGCGGTAGCCTGCCTCGGCCGACTGGTCTGTCTGCACGCCAAACTGCACCGGCTCGCCGTAAGTGTCGGCCGTCCATAGCGTGGCGGGGCTGTAAGCTGCCAGCGTCATGCCGTCGTGCATGGCAGCCAGCAGGGCGTCAACGCCTGCCAGCGGCTGCGCTGCCGACGCCGTTGCGGTGGCCGTATAGGCCGTGGTGTCAGCGGCGGTGACGGCCATCAAGCCCACCTCGGTGCCTTCTTCGGGCGCGGCCGTGCCGTCGCCCTCGGCCACGCTTACGGTCAGCGCGGCCTGCGTGCCCGTATCTCCGCCGCCTCCCTCGCCGTCGTCGCCGCAGGCCACGAAGGCCGGAGCTACTGCCAGCAGCGCGCAGGCCATGGCCGCCTTGAGTGTAGTTAAGTTATTCTTCATGTCTTTCTTGTCAGTTGTTTGTAATCAGTAGCATAACCGCCTGTGGTTCAATGCGTTGCAAAAGGCCGTCTTTTGCATTGCAAAACATGGCCTTTCGCCGCGTGAAAGGCGGCCTTTGGCCGTGCCGTTTGCCGCCTTTCGCATTTCAAGGGTTATCCTGTGTTCTCCGGAATAGCCGTCCGGCAGGCTCCGTCATAAGCATTTGCAGCCCGTCCGTGCAGGCATAGCCGCCTTGCTGAAACATGGTTTTAGCGGATTGCAAATCCTTATATCAAGCTCCGGCGGATTGCAAATCCGCCGGAACTGATGGTGACGTTGCAACTTACTCGACAGCGGGCAGCTTCACGGCGACGCAGGGGATGATGCTGGTGTCGGTCTGGCCGTTCTTGTTCAGGCCGCGGCCGAAGCCCCATGTGCTGAACACTTTTCCGCCTTCTCCGTCCTTGTTCTTTACCTGTATGCCCCAAAGGTATTCCTTGTATTCTGTGGATGAGGCCACGTTCACCGCGCCGCCGTCGGGCAGCGGAGCCGTAATGCCGCAAGCTGTAAAGTATTCGTTAAGGTTGGTTATTGCCGATTTGTCTTCGGTTTTCCACCATTCGCTGCCATAGTTGCCGCTCTCGACGGGTGTGTTTATATCGATGGTTGCGCCGCCAAGGTTGTTGACAACCTGTATCAACTGGCCTATGGCCGGTATGAACCATTCAGAACTTTCCGCATAAGTTATCTCATGACTTGTCCTGTATGCCTCCAACATACCCAACATGGATGCAGGCTTTACGTCCTCGCCAAGTCCTGCATAAGCTTGTGATGCAAGCATGGCCTCCGTATGCTCGCGTCCGTCAAGGTCGGCGAGCACATTTTCAAACTTGTCTACGCTGCCGACAATCACGTCCTGGAAGCTGAGCTTGCCCTTGACGCGCCACAGTCCCATTGCATAAGCGTTGTATCCATCCTCTGCGTCAGTCTCGCTTACCTGCTTGCTGAAGATTACGGCTACTACTTTCGACTTCTGGTCGTCGGTGAGTTCGGCGTTCTTTACGAACGTTCCGTCGCTAAGCATGTAGTCGCCGATGCCGTAAACCACTGCTTCCTCGGGCTCGCCGGTAAGGTCGTCGTTGCCGTCATCCCAGATATCGAGCACGCTGCCGAGCTTCAGCTCTACCGTTACAGGCACATTGCCGCCGCCGTTGAACTGCGCGGTGTACGTATATTTCTTGCCTTCGGCAAAGGTTACGTCCTTGTTGAGCTTGGCCTTGTACTGCGTGCCGTCAGCTGTTTCGATGAGCACAAAGTCTGTCTGGCCGAGCACTGCCTGCGGAACGAATATTGCGCTGGCCGAGAACGTCGTCGCGTCGGCGGCGAACTTGGCCGCGGTTATCTCCATCACGTTGCCCTGTGCGTTGCCAATAGTGCCTTCGCCAACGTTCACCGTGGTGGTGCCGACCACGTTCATCACGCTTACCGTAGCCCCCTTGAGGTCTACTCCGCTCTGGCCGACGTTGAAGTCGAGGTTGAGCTTCGTCAGCTTGTGCTTGAAGTCCAGCTGTATTGCGCCGGTGGTCGATGCCACGGGATTGCCCTCCGAGGGCGTGCCGAGTATCAAGTCGGCAGCCAGGTAGCCATCGTCGGTGCTCTGGTCTGCGGGCACGGTGAACTCGTTTTCGCTGTTCAGCTGGCCTGTCCATGCGCTGTTGTAGGGAGCGTATGCGTAGATTGACACGTCGCCTTCCTCGGGGAAGTACATCGTTGTGCCGGTGAACGCGCCCGCGCCGTCGGCCGTCAGCATGTTGTTGTCGCCGTTCTCAATGGCCGTGGCGTTGCTCTGGGCGAACACGCCGACGTTTACGCCCTTGGCAATCTGGTCGTCCTGGAGCGTCTGGCTGACTGAACGTGTGGCTACGCTGCTGGTCAGCGTGATGGGCGTGCGGCCGTCGAGGGGCTGCCCTTCGAGCACGTCGTCGTTCGAACATGACGTGAAGCCTGCCGCCATGGTGAGCGCGGCGGCCAGCGAGATGAAAAGTTTTCTGTCTTGCATAATCTTTATTGTTTTGGTTAAATAAATCGGTATAGCCAGTGTCAAGTGTTAGTTTCCATGCCGGCTTTCGGTTGCAAAGATAGATTATGCGCGCCGCATACAATATTTTATTTGTTTCATCGGCTGCCCGATTTGTATCGCATTTGTTTCATCGGGCTACGTTTTTGTAAAGGGGAAAGACTTAAAAGGTGAGAAGGTGGGAAAGTGAGAAGGTGAGAAAACAGAAATATACCGACTTAATTGAAATAAAGCAATATTGTTTTCTCACCTTCTCACTTTCCCACCTTCTCACCTTACCTTGAACCAGTCAACGTCAACGTGGCCCCCTGCGGCCTTCGTGGCGTAGCAGTAGACGGCGAAGCGCGTGCCTGTGAAGAAGCGGCGGTAGTCGAAGCGCATCTTGAACGCCGGACCGGCCTGCGTCCACGTGTCGCCGTCGAGGCTGTAATATAGGCGGGCCGTGTCCTTGTTCAGGCGGAAGTCGGCGTCGATGCGCAGGTAGACCGTAGGCTGCGCGAGCGGCGTGCGCATGTGTTCGGTGCGGCTGACGGCGGTCACCGCCTTGTCCTTGTCGCGCAGAGTGACGCTCTCTTCGGTCATCACGAGATGCTTCTGTCCGCCCTCGCAGACTACCGACAGCAGGGCGGCGTCGCCGTTGAACGCGCTGAATCCGGCCACGTCGCCGTCCTTCATGCCGCTCACGTCGAGCTTTATTTCCGCCGAACACCGCGGCCCTGCCATGCGCTGCGTCAGCGTGTTGGGGGCGAGGAAGATGTTGTCAACCACGCGCTGCGTGGCAAGCCGCAGCCAGCCCGGCCGCTCCGTAAGGCTCCATGCGTCATCGACGGGGTTGTGGTTCCACTGCCAGCGTATGTCAAGTTTGTCTTTGTCGAAACCGTCGCTTGCCATGAGCGGCACGGCCTTTTGCCCCTCGACGGGCTTCGGCATCACGGCGGGCACGCGCCCCGAGGCGTCGCCCAGCATGGGCCAACCGTCTTTCCAAGTGCACGGCATGAGTGTGAGCACGCGGCCTACGGCGTTGCGGTCCTGGAAAATAACGCCGTACCAGCGGCCTTCCGTGTCGTCAACGATGCAGCCCTGCGCCACGTACGGGAAGTCGGCAAAGTTGTCTTCGAGGATTACGCGCTTCTCGTAAGGGCCGGTAATCTTGTCCGCCCGGTAGCACACCTGGCGGCGGTTGCCGTCCTTGGGCCACGAAATCATGAGCAGGTAATACTTGCCTTGGTACTTTATGGCGCGGCTGCCTTCGAGCAGGTTGTTCTCCGACGCGTCACGCTCAAAGATTTTCATGTCAACGCCTCCGGGCTTCACGCCGGTAAGGTCGGGCTTCAGTTCGCGCAGCTGTCCCGTGCCGTAGAACATGTAAACACGGCCGTCGTCGTCGAAGAAGAGGGACGCGTCGTGGAAGTGAGGCAGGCGCGAGTGCAGCGTCCAGCCGCGGCGCGGGTCGCGTGTGGTGTAGACATAGCCCTGCCAAGGCTCGTCGTTGGGCGAGAAGTAGGCGTAGAACGTGCCGTCATGGTAGCGCAGTGACGTGGCCCACTGGCCGCGTCCGTAGGCCGTTCCCTGGCGCAGGTCGTAGCGCGGGGTGTCGTCGAGGCGGTCGTAGATGTAGCTTACAATCTGCCAGTTGACAAGGTCCTTAGAGTGCATCACGGGCGCGCCGGGGGTGTAGAACATCGTTGTGTTGACCATATAGTAGTCGTCGCCCACGCGGATTACGTCGGGGTCGGGCGTGTCGAGCCACATCACGGGGTTGGCGAAGGTGCCGTCGCCAAGGTCGCCGGAGTGTTCTTGGGCGCAGGTGGGGGCAAATGTCAGCATTACTGACAGCAACGCGCAAACGGCTGACAGCCAGCGCGTTGGCAAAAGGTGGCCTTTCGGCGTGCGAAAGACGGCCTTTTGCAGGGTGAAAGACGGCCTTTCATCGTGCAAAAGGCCGTATATTGCATTCAGGGTAATTGATGATGGTTTCATAATAAGAGATTTATGAGAGATTTTTTAATTGAGAATTGAGAATTGACAATTGAGAATGGAGAATTATGATTACTCTTGTAGTTTTTTCTGGGTCATCCGCAAATCTGTTGGATGAACCGGTTTTTCTGGGAGATACACAGCATAAGGTAATCATAATTCTCCATTCCCAATTGTCAATTATCAATTCATTTAAAGGCTTTAGCGGCACACTCACCCATCACCTTGTAGCCGTCGGCGTTGGGATGGAGCCAGTCCGACTGCAAGTTTTCCTGCAAAGCCTCGGGGTTGGCGGGGTCGAGCGTCGCCTTGTCGAAGTCGATGCAGCCGTCATAGTCCTGCGTGGTGCGTATCCACTGGTTGACGGCTTGGCGCGCCTTTTCGTGAGTCTCGGTGTAGAAGGAACTGTTTTTGAACGGCATTATTGTTCCGCCGTACACGCGCATACCCTTCTCCTTGGCCTTTTTGGCGAAGAGGCGGTAGAATTTTGTGAGCATCCTTACCGTGCGCGAGCCGTCGTCCTTGATGCCGCCGATGTCGTTCACGCCCTCGAATATTATGAGGTCGGTCACTCCCTGCTGCGCCAGTATGTCGCGGTCGAAGCGCTCGGAGGCCGGAGCCGACAGTCCGCCGGTGATTACGCAGTTGCCGCCTATGCCGAGGTTGATTACGGCCACCTTGCCACCCAGCTGCTCGGCGAGCACGTCGGTCCAGCGGTTTTGCGCGTCGGTGGTAGTGCCGCGCCCGTCGGTTATGCTGTTGCCGAGGCACGCTATGCAGCGCGTCGATGCCGGAGCCTCAACCTCCAAGGCCGCAATGCTGTACCAGTGCTCGAACGTTTCCACCTCGGCGAAATCGGCCGTAGGCGCAATCTCGCCAGCGGCTAAGTACGACGTGGTGCGCGAGCCGCGGTGAGTCGTGGCCTTCTTGGGCGTCTGTCCGTAGCTGATTGTCACCGAGAGACGCTGCAAGGGCTTCAGTTTGTACTGGGCAACGTCGCTGTACACGGCCTTGCCCGGTTCTATTGTGACGGAGCGCTTGCCGTTGAAAGTAAGATACTTGGCCGTCTTCGCGTCGATGGCTTTGCCCCCGTCGGTGTCGGCTATGTACACCGACTTGATTTCGACAGGCTCCACGCTCTTCTCGTTAGACAGCTGCAGGCGCAGCTTCTCGCCGCCAATGCTTACGTGGATTACCTGCCGCAGCGTGGTGCCGGTCATTGAAGTCTTGGGCATGTCGCTCTCCGCCAGCGGAGCCTCGATGGCCGTTGCCCACGTGGCCGTCCACTTTGTCTGCGCCTGAAGGCCGGCAACGGCCAGCAGCGCAAGGGCTGATGTAAGGATAAGTTTCTTCATTGTGTATAGGTTTTAGTTAGTTGTTATGGCATATTTCGAGTGCGCCGAAGTAGCTCGGGTGGGCGTTGTCGGGGTTGACAACTATGCGCTCGAGCACCACCTCGGGGTCAACCATGATGATTTTCACCGTGTGCAGGCCGCCACCGGCTACCGGCAGGCGCGCCGTAAGCCAGCGCATGTTGTCAAACACCTCGTTGCGGCGCAGCTGTCCGTAGCCCGTCAGCAGGATGTTTTTCTCCACTTCGGGCAGCGGCTTGAGGTTGGGCGACATGGCAAGGTTCTCCTTCGTGTACTCCTGAAACTCGTCCTTGAAGCCCTGACGGGCGTCGAGCACCACGGGCTTCTGGCCGTCCAACGCCACGGCGAGGCGCATTCCGCGCTCCGGCTGAACGTCCTGCACGGGCAGGATGCCTATGCACAGGGTTACGGTATTGGTATCGGGCAGCAGCACCTGGTACTCAAGCGTAGGCTTGCGGCTGGTCTGCTGGTCTGCTGATTGCTTGTCAACTTCACTCGCTCCCATGCAACCCTCGCCGCGCCCGAGGCCGGGCAACAGCGTCCACGACTGCCCCTCACCCGTCAGGTTGCGGCTGAACATGTGGGCGGGGATGGAGAACTCCGAGCCCGAGAGGTTGCCGAAATACTTGCCTTCGGCCTCCGGCGCACTGCCCTTGACGGCTTTCACCGCCACGTTTACGGTCTTTCCGCCGCCCTTCAGGGTAACGGTGGCCTCGTTGCAGCCCGTCTTCGCCTTGCTCCAATCAATGCTTACGAGGATGCGCCGCTCGGCGGAAGAGCCGGAGAGTGAAGAGTGAAGAGTGGAGAGTGAAGAATTATTTTGCTGTGAAGAGGCCGTGTCGTCATTATAATCGGCAATGAATCCTTCACTCTTCACTCTTCGTTCTTCACTCAACACCACCCAAGGCTCGCTGGCTTTGGCTTCAAACGGGAAGCCGGCGGTGCCGCGGTTGAACACGTCTATGTAATAATTCTGGTCGAGAAGGGAGTCGAATACGGGCAGGGCGAGCGCGTCGTTGTAGTTGTCGGCGTACTCGTTGCCCTCGGCTACTACGCCCATCTGCGCCCCGGCTTCGGGCGTTACGGTCTTCATGCGGGGCAGAATGTTGTCGTCGGGCATGGACCATTTGGTGTAGCCTATGTGCTTGTCCTGCATCATGCCATGCCATTTTCCGGCGGCGAGGGTGTCGTTATAGTAGGCAGTAAGCCGCTTGTCGCGCTCGAAAAGGCTCTCGGCCAACTGCTTCCAGGCGGCAGCCTGCGGACGGCCTTGGCGTGCGAAGGCGCGGTTGCGGGTAACGGCGTTGTACAGACGGGCTACACCCGACGACGCCACGGCGGGATAGTAAACCAGCTGATAGTAAGCATCGAGGCTCTCGCCGGGCACTTGCCTGCGCACGGCTTCGGCCTTCTCTTCAAGCGAAAGCCAAAGAGAATCCACGCGGTCGGCCTCGCGGTGGTTGGCGATGCTGAATATTCCGGGCACCTGCACCTCGGCCTTTCGCCAAAGGTTGTATTTCGTATAGCGCGCCACTATGTCGGCAACGTCGGTAGAAAGGCCGTCGCCGAAGCACTGCGCGGCCCACTCCGTGAGGTAAGCCTGCTCGCAGCCGGGCTTTATGAGGTCAGGATTCCAGGCGTAGCGCATGATGAAGTCGATGGGCATCTCCTTCGGTTTGAGGTCGCCCACGTTGATTATCCAGAGGTCGTCGATGCCCGTGCGGTAAGCCAGATGCAACTGCTCGCGCAGCTTGGGCACGGTGGTTGTGGTTACCCAACGGTCGTTCCACGGGCCGCCGTTCATGTCGATGTGGTAGTAAAGGCCGAGTCCGCCACGGCGTCCAAGCTCTTTCTTGGGCCCCGTACGGCGCAGGTAGCCCCAGTTGTTGTCGCAGAAGAGCAGCAGAACGTCGTCGGGCACGGTGAAGCCTTTGTCGTAGTAACGCTGCACTTCGGTGAAAATGGCCCACAGCTGGGGCACTTCCTGCGGGTCGCAGCCGTACACGTTCCTTATTATTTCGCGCTGACCCTTCACCACGTCGGCCAGCACGCGCATGTTCTGCTCGTCTCCGCCGTCGCTCATCGCCACGTCTCCGTCGCCGCGCATACCTATGGTTATGATGTTGTCATACGCCTTGTTGCGCCGCAGTCCGTCGGTGAAGAAGCTGTCAAGGCGCGCCTTGTTGGTGGCGTAGTTCCACTCCCCCACCTCGTCTCGGCGGCGTGTGTACTCCTTGTGGGCGCGCATCATGGGCTCGTGGTGGCTCGTTCCCATGATGATGCCGTACATGTCGGCCAGCTCGGGGTTCTTGGGGTCGTCCTCGTTGAAGGCCGTGGCCCACATGGCAGGCCAGAAGAAGTTGGCCTTGAGGCGCAGCAGCAGCTCGAACATGTGGGCGTGCATCTTGGCGTTAAGCCCTCCGAACTTGGCCGTAGCCCAGCCTCCGAAGGAGGGCCACTCGTCGTTTATGAAGATGCCGCGGTACTTTACTTTGGGCGAAGGCTGCACGTAGCGGCCCTCGCGGACGTAGAGCGACGCACTCTTGCGCGGCTGTACGTCGGCCCACCAGTACCAGGGCGACACGCCGATTTTCTCCGATATGTCGTAGATGCCGTAGATGGTGCCGCGCTTGTCGCTGCCTGCCACGACGAGAGAGCCGTCCACCGTCTCGATGACAAACGACTCCCACTGGCCGCGCACGCCGTCAACGTTGAGCCGTCCGGCCTTGACAAGACCGTCAATCAACGGACTTTTGCCTATTGTGCCTACTATGATTGAGCCTCGGCGGGGCGCGTCTGCCTTGACTACCTGCGCCGCCGTGCCGGTGACGCGGCCTATGTCCTGGCCGAGGTCGCCCACCGCGCGGACTACGCCCTGCCAGTCTTCGCCCGACACAATGATGCTTGCCGCCACGCCGTCGGCCGCCAGGCGGAACGCTCCGGGCGCGCTTTCATACTGCACGTACTGCGGAACGTTGCTCAGATACTTAGTGTCCACGGGCCCGGCCTGCGCCGCGAAGCACGTGAAAAGGAATGTAACGAGCGGAACGAAAGTCCGCAGGAATGTATTTATTGGCATGTTTTTCAAAATGAATAGATATAGATTTTCAATTGCAAAAATAACTCTTTTCCGCGTAAAAGCAATGGTTTTCAGCGGCGTTTTTCAGCGCGGCGGCAAACCATTGGCTGTCAGCGTGTTAGCAAAAGGCCACATTTCAGCTTGCGAAAGGTGGCCTTTCACTGGGCAATATGCGGCCTTTTGCACGGTAAAAGGCCGTCTTTGGGGGTTCATCCGCAGTTTAGGTGTATAACGTATAGGTGCCAATCCCGTCCCCGAAGGGGGCGAACTATGCTTAACCGCATGTGGAGTGACCGAAGGGAAC
>ENA-OPIO01000593-OPIO01000593.1-human-gut-metagenome-genome-assembly--contig:-NODE-593-length-11266-cov-5.522255_pt1 | contig 11266 bp, 9 predicted proteins | sample MGYA00241395_ERZ501636 | MGnify/ENA primary metagenome ERZ501636 (study PRJEB25962, sample SAMEA2042198) | human gut metagenome | biome: human gut; feature: human-associated habitat; material: faeces... | reverse complement strand
CAACCTGCTTCCTAAGAAACCGTCACTCAATATTGACATCATTGATAAAAGCAGGATTATTGCATAAGATTATTATACCGAACTCACGTGTATTTAGGGATACTGCATGTGCTGATTCTATACGAGGTAGTATGGCTCCATTGTTTCTCGAAATCTACATAAATTCGTGGAAATTTGCATATAGAAGATACTGCAAATGCAATGACTCTCAGTTGTAGTGTTTTTGTATCTGGAGTTGGCTGGAAATGATTGTCCAACAGTCCGGCATCAACGGCTCTTTGCAAAAGGGTTGCTACTTGCTCATTGGCCAGCGTCTCTACCAAATCCTTGTATTGGCCTTTTTCTTCACGCTGATACTGCCTGCATATTTCAAATAATGACTGTAACCTTTTAATAGAATCAATAAGTAGTGTCACGCAAGCAGTAGGAGTTATGTCTTCCTTGTGTTTTGCCAGATACTTTTTTATTTCGTCTGTATATCCTATGCTTGTAATTTGCCGTGCAAGGGAAGGGGATGGCTCTTGGCTTATATATTGCTGTATGTCTGCCGTCCATTCCGCTAACATTAATAACTGAGGTGTAAGAAAAGAAAAATCCAGAATAGTGTCTATGTCTATCCCATATTTTAATTCTCCCAGAATCTTGTTTATCTTGGCTACTTTTATAACGAAATCTTGTCTTGTCATAAATCAAATGCTGTTAACCGATTTCCGGAATAAGTGATACTGCGTTCTGCTTGTTCTTATCAAGAACCTTGGCATATATTTGTGTCGTGGAAAGTTCTTTGTGCCCGAGCAGTTTTGATACGGTATAGATGTCCGTGCCCAAGTCGAGCATCAGGACTGCGAAGGTATGGCGCCCGCAATGGAATGTTAAATTTTTCTTTATTCCTGCAGTCATGCTCCATCGTTGCAACTCTACGGATGTCCAGGAGCCGTATGTGAATCCGGTAAAAACAGGATCTTCTGGATTTCCTCTTTCTCCAAGATATTTTTCCGCTTGAGGTGAAATATCCAAATATTCCTGGCCGCCGGTCTTTTTCTGTTTGAAGATAATTCTTGTGAACTCACCAAATTTTTGCACGTCTCCCCACAAGAGTTTTTGGATGTCGGATTTACGCAATCCAGTCAGGCAGGAAAAGAGGAACGCACGTTTAAGTACGGGATAGCGGCACGGCGTTTCCGCTAATTTTCTGACTTCCTCTAATGTCAGATAATCACGCTTGACCTCTGCATCTTTGAACCCTTCAATTCCGCGTAATGGATTGACGGCAATAATCCTTTCATCATAAGCATGGTTGATACAGGCGCTAAGTTTTCTGAAATAGGACGCTTTCGAATTTTGAGACAGACCTTGAAACACATCACGTTCTCTGCGCGGCCCCCTGCGTTTGTGTGTGTCCTTTTCAACACTTTCTAAGAAATCTTTGAACCCCAAAATAAATTCTGGTGTAACATCTCTGAAAGTTGTTTTCTCATCGCAGTACAGCTCCAGATAACGCAAGCAACTTTGCCAGTTGCCATAGTTGCCTCTTGTATCTGGAGTATTCCGTTCTTTAACCATGTTACGGTAATATTCCAGGAATGGAGTATCCTCCTTGAATTGATGAGTGAATGTATATTCCCCGTTTTGAATCTCAATTAAACGCTTTGATTTAATTGCTTGAGCCGTTGCTAAAGTCTGTCGGTTCTGTTCCCGCTCGATAGGTGTTTTTGCTTCTATCAAGTATAATTTCAGGTATTCTTTGTGACGCTTCCCGTTTCTATATATGTCAAGATACAGGCTGATGTTTCCATTGCTCAGCTTCTTCTCACGGAGCTTGACCGGTTCCTTTTGTGCGATAGTTTTCTTTGCCATGACTGTTTCCTGCTTTATTGGTTATTAAATTTTCCCTTTGTCGGGGGACAGTTTTTTGTCCCTCATTAATGGTCTGGGGGACAAACTGGGGACAAAAATAAGGAAAAAATATGTAATAACGCAGAAAACATGAAGAAAAAGAGAAAATACATATATCTTGAAAAGTGCCTGATAATACGCATTTTACAGATATATATTTTCTCTTTTTATGATTTTCTTTTCTTTATATCACTTTCCGATGCAAAAATGTTTAAATATGTTATGCAGTATTTCGTCTGTTGTTACTTCGCCAAGAATGTCGTTTAGATGAAAAAGGCATTCTCGTAGGTCTTGTGCGATAAGGTCTCCAGTGAGTGACGTAGTAAGTCCATATTCTACACGGTTTATTGCATTTAGGGCTTTGGTCAATGCTTCGTAATGTCGGACATTAGTTATTATAATATCATTGTTACTTGTTTCGGGAATACAACTTAGTTCGGAAAGCATATTGCGCAGCTGTTCTATGTTTGTTCCGCTTTTTGCTGAAATTGTAATCGTGTGCCAATGTATATTTGATGATATTTTAATGATTTCTGGGATTTTTATATCTGATTCTGGTACAATGTCACATTTATTCATTGCTAATATAACCTGTTTGTTAATCAGGTGTTGATGTATTTTTTCATAAAAATCAAGGAAGTTGTCTTTTCGTTGTAAGTCATACATTAATATTACTATTTCGGCTTTATTCAATGCTTTGAAACTTCGTTCAATACCCATTGCTTCTATTGTATCGTGAGTTTCCCGTATGCCGGCAGTATCGATAAACCTGAAAGTTGTCCCGTTAATATTTATTGTGTCTTCTATGACATCACGAGTTGTGCCGTCAATGTCACTTACGATAGCACGATCATCTCCAGATAGTGTGTTTAACAGTGTCGATTTTCCTGCATTTGTTTCTCCTATTATAGCGACAGGTATGCCATTCTTTATTGCATTACCAAGTGAAAATGAATTAATCAGTTTAGATATAACCGTGCTGATTTGCAAAGACGTTTCTTTTAATTCTTTTCGGTCTGCAAATTCTAAGTCTTCGTGGTCACTAAAGTCAAGTTCAAGTTCTATTAATGACGTTAAATGTAATAGTTTGTCTCGTAGAGTTTTTAGTTCATGACTGAAATTGCCACGCATTTGATTCATTGCAATACGATGTGTTGCTTTCGATGATGAAGCAATAAGGTCGGCTACTGCTTCTGCTTGGCTTAAATCCATTTTTCCATTTAAAAATGCACGTTGCGTGAATTCGCCAGGATTTGCTGCACGGCAACCATTGTCAATGAGCATTTGCATTATTTGTTTCAGTATATACTCTGAGCCATGGCATGATATTTCAGTACAGTTTTCCCCCGTGTATGAATGTGGAGCACGGAATAGGCTGACAAGGACTTCGTCGATAATCTCTCCGTCCTTGTTTGTTATGTGGCCATATGATATTGTATAAGCCTTGCGTTCAGATAATAGTTTATGTGTTTTATCGGCAGGAATGAAAATCTTGTCGGTATTTATTATTGCATTGGGGCCTGATACTCTTATTATTCCAAGGGCTCCGCCACGTCCTGTGGCAATAGCGCATATCGTTTCTTCTTTGTTCATCAAATGCCTTTTTTATGAAAACTATTTTGAAAATACCATCAGGGATTTCAATAGAAATATGTTATTTTATAATTTTTATTCTGATTTTACAATTATGTTTCCCTTGTAAAATTGAATGACATAGTATAATTTCAAATTTATGCTGTTCCCAAAGATGGCTCATCGTATAAAGTACACTTTGTCGCGAGCATTCACATAGTAGAGGAGTGGAAATATATCCTTCATTACGTAATCCACAAGTGCATTCCTGGAAGTATAGATTATAAATATGTCCTTTTTCTATTGTTTCACTTTTTACTCCTTGCAATTCATTTGTTTTGTTGAAAAAAATATCGATATCTCCATTTGATTCTTCATAAAGCGTTCTGAAAATAGGGAATACGCCATTTTTAACACAATTTTTACCGCATTCGTAAAAGAAGTGTTCTCTTTCTTTTGGCGATAATTGGGCTATTCCTTTTTCAAAACCTTTAAACCATTTTTTTAGGTCCATAAGTTGTTTCTTGTAATAATAGTGCAAAAGTACTGATTATATGCGAGAATCGTGAGAGTTATATATTCAAATTTTTGGTTTTATATTTCATAAATATAACGAGCTGTATCTTGTCATTATTGGATAGATACAGCTCGTTATTAATAAATTCAATTTAATCGTATATGATCAAATGTTGTCTTGGTCAATTAAAATGAATATATGAAAATGCTTTCAATCAGCATATTTTGCGTGCTCCATCGCTAATCACGATGTCATAAATTTTTGGTTGTTTGCCGAATTTTTCTTTGTATGCTGATGTTGCATCATTGATGAACTTGTCATACAATTCTTCTTTTACCAAGTTTATTGTACATCCGCCGAAGCCGCCACCCATAATTCTGCTGCCAGTGACTCCGTTTTTGCGCGCCATATCAACAAGGAAGTCAAGTTCCTCACATGAAACTTCGTAATCTTTGCTTAAGCCGTCATGTGTTTCATACATTTTTTGACCTACAGTTTCATAGTCGCCCTTATTCAATGCATCGCACACAGCGAGAACCCTGTCTTTTTCACCTAATACATAAGTGGCCCTCTTCATATCTTCTTCACTGATGTCGGCTTTTACAGAATTGAGCATGTCCCAATCTATATCACGCAGGGTTTCTATATCCCTGTCAGTGTATTTCTTCCTTAATGTTTCAACAACATTCTCGCAACTCTTGCGACGGTCGTTGTATGCAGACGAAGCTAATTCATGTTTTACAACAGAGTCAATAAGAACCAATCTGTATCCTTTTGGCTCAAAAGGATAATATTCGAACTCGCGGCTTCTGCAATCAAGTCTCATTAATTTTCCTTCTTTACCGAAAATGCTGGCGAACTGGTCCATAATGCCACAATTTACTCCACAATAATTGTGTTCAGTTGCCTGACCTGCCAAAACCATGTCCCATTTTGACACTTTATTGTCACCGAACAAGTCGTTGAGTGCGTATGCAAAGCAACTTTCCATTGCAGCTGATGATGACATTCCTGCTCCTAAAGGTACATCTCCGGCAAAAGCGATGTTGAATCCTTTAACATCGACACCTAATTTTTTCATTTCTTGAATTATGCCGTATATGTATCTTGCCCAACTTGCCCGAGGGCCTTGAGGATCATCAATTTTAAACTCAACCCGATCCTTCAAGTCTATAGCATAAGCCATTACCGTGTTACTACCGTTGGGACGTATTTCACACATAATCCCTTTATCTATTGCGCCCGGGAAAACGAAACCACCATTATAATCTGTGTGTTCGCCTATAAGGTTTATACGCCCTGGGGCAGCGTAGATGTTACCGGTTTGTCCGTCGAAATGCTTTATAAAGCGGCTTCTTACAAAATCTATTTCCATAATTGTTTAGAATATTAGTTTAATGATTTATTTTTCAATACTGAATTTATATATTGTTTTCTGTTTATATTGTTCACCAGGTCTCAATATTACGGACGGGAAATATGGTCGGTTAGGAGAGTCAGGGAAGTGTTGTGCTTCAAAACATACAGCGCTTCTACGTGGGAAAGTTGCCCCATGTTGTCCCTTGTATCCGTCTGCCCAATTATCCGTATAGAACTGAACGCCAGGTTCTGTTGTATAAACTTCCATAACACGGCCACTTACAGGTTCCTTTACACGTGCAGCGAAGCCAAGTTCACCTTCTTCTTTTTTATTCAGAACGAAACAATGATCATATCCTGCGCCGTTCTTTATTTGTTCATTGTCTGCGTTAATGTCTTGCCCTATTGTTTTCGGTGTACGGAAGTCAAAAGGTGTGTCTTTGACTAATCTGATTTCACCTGTTGGGATTGACGTTTCATCAATTGGTAAATAAAAGTCAGCATTGATCTCGCATATGAGGTTATCAATTGTTGGCGTTGGGTTTGCTATTCCTGCCAAGCTGAAATAACCATGACTTGTTAAGTTTATTACCGTTTTTTTGTTTGTGGTCGCCATGTATTCGATAATTAACTCATTATCGTCATTAAAAATATATGCGACCGTTACTTTCACTTCTCCTGTGTATCCCTCTTCACCATAAGATGAAACGTAGTTGAGTATCAGTGTTTCATCATTCATCATTAATGCGTCCCAAACTTTTGTGTTAAATCCTGATTTACCTCCATGGAGGGAGTTTGGACCGTTGTTAATGGCCAGCTGGTATTTTTTTCCGTTTAACTGAAATTCTCCTTTACATATTCTGTTTCCGTATCTGCCTATCAATGTAGAGAGGTAGGGCTCAGGGCTGTTGATGACGTCTTGGATATTATCGTGTCCTTGTATGACGTTAGCGTAATCACCGTTCTTGTCGGGAACCATTATTGCGACGATAGCACCTCCATAATTGGTTATAGCTACTTCATTACCCCATTTGTTTTTGAGAATATATAAATCTGTTTTCTTTCCGTTTATCGTGGTTTGAAAATCCTCTCTTTTCAAGCCACACAGACAATGTGTTTCATTTGTGCTCATAATATTAACTTTTTAAGTTAGAAAACATACATGCAAAGTAACTTAAAAAAGTTGAGAAACACAAATGAAACATATGAAATTATTTCGTTTTATTGTTAAAAACGATTAAACACAGTCATTTAGAAAATCCGCAACAATATAACTGCTTCCTCCTACAAAAATAAAGTCGTCTTTATCTGCGTCATCAATAGCTTGCTGGTAAGCATTTTTGACGTTTGGAAACGATTTTGATTTCAAACGATGGGCATCACCTATCTGTTTAATTTCATTTTCGTTGATAGCCCTCTTGTTGTCTGCCTTGGTAAAATAGTATATTGCATTAGATGGAAGAAAGCTAATGACGGTAGAAACGTCTTTGTCGTCAACCATGCCAAATACAATCCGCATCTGTTTGCATTTTTGCATATTTAATTGTTTGCTCAGATATTTCCATCCGCCAACGTTGTGTCCCGTATCACAAATCACAGTCGGGTGTTCTTTGATTTTTTGCCATCTTCCTTGTAGTCCGGTCATTTCTGTGACATGGGCAAATCCTGTTTTTATATCTTCTTTTTTTATGTTTATTCCTGATTCTATCAGCTCTTTTGTTGAGCACAGAATAGTGTTGGTATTCATCTTTTGGTATAGTCCGCCAAGTTCTCCGTATAGCGCCCCGAACGTGTGTGTGTTGTACGAGATACCGCCTTCTGGCAATGATTTGGCATTGATAATCTCATTTTCGCTTTCTGCGAATATTAATTTCGCATTTTGCTCAATAGATTTAGATATGAATACAGGTTTCGTCTCTTCAGTCGTTTCTCCGATAACTACAGGTATGCCGTTTTTTATTATGCCAGCTTTTTCGTAAGCTATCTTTGCTAATGTGTCGCCTAAAAATTGTGTGTGGTCGAAACTGATGTTTGTGATGACCGACAGTATAGGTGTGATGATGTTGGTGCAGTCAAGCCTTCCGCCTAAACCAACTTCTATTACGGCTATGTCTACTTTACATTCTTCAAAGTATTTAAATGCCATAGCTGTGGTCAGTTCGAAAAAGCTTGGATGTAACGGTTCAAAAAAATGACGCTCATTTTGTACGAAACCGATTACATATTCTTTACTTATACATTGTCCATTTATCCTTATGCGTTCCCTGAAATCCTTTATGTGAGGCGATGTATATAGTCCGACTTTATATCCGGCAGCTTGCAAGATGGCGGCAATTGTATGTGAGCAAGAGCCTTTACCATTGGTGCCCGCAATATGTATTGTTTTATATTTTTTGTGGGGATGACCGAAATGTTCGTCTAAAATGAGCGTGTTTTCCAATCCCTCTTTATAAGCAACAGCGCCCACTTTTTGGAACATAGGGACGCTGTTGTATAGATATTTAATTGTTTCTTTGTATGTCATGAATAATTACTATCAATTAGTTGAAGTAATTTTTGAATTTCTGGAAAATGGTACGCTTGGTTGCCGTGTCGCCTTTGAAGTTGTCGCTGTTGCGCATACTTTCCAACATGTCGCGTTCTTGATTTGTCAATGTTTTTGGCACATAAACGCTGATGTTTACGACCATATCGCCAGTTCCTCTACCATATCCCTGTACGGCGGGCAGTCCCTTTCCCCTTAGGCGTAGGGCTTTGCCCGGTTGTGTGCCGGGCTCAATTTTTATTCTGACCTTACCTCCGTCGATAGTCGGTATTTCAACGCTTCCTCCAAGCGTAGCAGTGGGGAAATCAAGTAATAGGTTGTATATTATATCGTTGTCGTCACGGACAAATGTATCATTAGGCTCTTCTTCTATGTAAACCTGTATATTGCCAGGCACACCATTGTGTCTGCCAGCGTTGCCTTTGCCTGGTACGTTCACAATCATGCCTTCTGATACGCCTGCCGGAATGTTGATTTCAACGACTTCTTCTCCTTTTACTACACCGCTGCCACCGCATGCATGGCATTTGTTCTTGATGACGGTGCCTTCACCTCCACACGTGGGGCAAACGCTTTGTGTCTGCATCATACCGAACATACTTTGTGTCGTGTGGGTTACCATTCCGCAACCATGGCATGTAGGACACGTTTCTTTAGCACTGTTGCCTTCGGCGCCGGTTCCATGACAGTGGCTACATGTCACGTCTTTTTTTACTTTGAATTTCTTGGTAACTCCAGTGGATATCTCTTGTAGTGTAAGCCTTACTTTCAGGCGAAGGTCTGAACCACGGTGCTGGGCCGGGCGGCGTTGGCCACCACTGCTGAATCCACTGCCGCCAAATCCGCCGAATCCACCCCGACCACCGAATATATCTCCAAACATGGAGAATATGTCATCCATACTGAAGCCACCGGCGCTGCTAAAGCCTCCGAAGCCGCCTTCACCACCTGGACCGTTGAATCCAAACTGGTCATATTGTTTTCTCTTTTGAGGGTCATGCAGTACGTCGTAGGCTTCGGCTGCTTCCTTAAATTTTTCCTCAGCCTCTTTATTGCCAGGATTCCTGTCCGGATGATATTTGATGGCGATTTTCCTGTAAGCCTTTTTTATTTCGTCTTCGGTTGCGTCTTTACTTACGCCAAGAACCTCATAATAGTCTCTTTTTGCCATAACTCTGAGAATTAAATTGCCAATGTGAACAATGAAAATATATGCGTTTAGGATACTATGTATAAATTATCCTCCATTATTCTCATTGTCCGACAGCCACTTTTGCGTGTCTTATAACTTTGTCGTTAAGAGTATAACCCGTCTGGACACAGTCGAGCACTTTTCCTTTTTTGTCATCTCCCATGCCTGGCACCATAGCTACGGCTTCGTGAAAATTAGTATCGAAGTCGGCATTATCTGTTTCAATCTTTTTTACGCCAAGACTTTCCATTATTTTATTGGTCTTTTGGTAAATTAGTTGCATGCCTTCACGAAGAACGTTAACGTCGTCTGTCTTTTCGGCGTTTGCTATGGCACGTTCCATGTCGTCGATAATTGGCAATATTGCCTGAACGGCTTTTTCCGAACCGTTAAGGATAAGTTCCGCTTTTTCTTTCAGCGTACGTTTACGGTAATTGTCGAACTCCGCTACAGAGCGCAGGTATTTGTCTTTCAGCTGTGCTATTTCCTCCTGCGCGGCCGTCAGCTCGTCCTTTTCGCCAGAGGTCTCGTTGCTTGCTTCTTCCTCTTCAACGCCTTCTGCTGTATTTGTGCAAGTCTCTTCCGTTTCAGGTTTTGGGGTTTCGTTTGCCTGTTCTGTTTCTCTGGTAGCCTCCATTGCTTCGGCTTCTTGTTTTGCCTCTTTTATGTTATCTTTTTCCTCTTTCATGATGATATGTATTTTTATAATGACACAGCAAAAATCTTGCCATTATATGTCTGTGTGACATTTATTCATACATTTTTGCACGTTGTTCTTTTAGTTGTTCGTCATATATGTAGTCATCGTACTGCATTAACTTGTCAATCGTACCCTTCGGGGTCAGTTCTATTATGCGGTCGGCAACAGTCTGTATAAACTCATGGTCATGGCTACTGAACAGAATGTTTCCCTTGAAGTTTATTAAGTTGTTATTGAATGCCTGTATACTTTCAAGGTCAAGGTGGTTTGTCGGAGTGTCTAATATAAGGCAGTTGGCGTTCTTGAGCTGCATTCTGGCTATCATGCATCTCATCTTTTCTCCACCGCTTAATACGTTGACCTTCTTTAGTACCTCTTCGCCGCTGAATAGCATGCGGCCTAAGTAACCTTTCATGGCAACTTCATTTCCCGTGCCGAACTGGCTCAACCATTCAACAAGGTTTAATTCGCTTTGGAAGAATTCTGTATTGTCAAGAGGCAGGTATGCCGTGGTTATGGTAACTCCCCATTTATATGTTCCGGCGTCGGCTGTACGGTTGCCATTGATTATTTCAAACAAGGCAGTCATAGCCTTGGGGTTATGGCTGAGGAATACTATTTTCTGACCTTTTTCCACGTTGAAGCTGACATTGTCGAACAAGACCGTTCCGTCGGAATCAAGAGCCTTGAGTCCCTCAACTTCAAGAATCTGGTTACCTGGTTCACGTTCCATTTGGAAGATGATTCCCGGGTACTTACGTGAAGACGGGCGGATTTCGTCTACAGTCAGTTTTGCAAGCATTTTTTTACGGCTTGTCGTTTGTTTACTTTTTGCTACGTTGGCTGAGAAACGGCGTATGAACTCTTCAAGTTCCTTGCGCTTTTCTTCCGCCTTTTGCCGCTGGTTTTGTGCCTGGCGCAGAGCCAGCTGCGAACTTTCGTACCAGAACGAGTAGTTGCCGGCAAATACTGTTACCTTGCCGAAGTCAATATCTACTGTTTGGGTGCTTACGGCGTCAAGGAAGTGTCGGTCGTGGCTTACTACAAGTACCGTTTGCTCTACGTTGCTCAGATATTCCTCCAGCCATTGTACCGTGTCAAGGTCAAGGTCGTTGGTCGGCTCGTCAAGCAGCAGGTTGTCAGGATTGCCAAAGAGGGCTTTTGCCAGCATTACGCGTACTTTTTCATTGTTTGAAAGTTCGCTCATCTGCTTTTGGTGCAGCTCTTCCTTTACGCCAAGGTTTGACAGCATTTGGGCTGCATCGCTTTCGGCATTCCAACCTTCCATTTCTGCATATTTCTCTTCCAGTTCTGAAACACGGATACCGTCTTCGTCGCTGAAATCAGGTTTGGCATACAAAGCATTCTTTTCGCTCATGATTTCCCATAAGGTTGTATGTCCCATCAATACGGTATCCATGACGGTAAATTCATCAAAAGCGAAGTGATCCTGTGCCAGGACAGACAGACGTTCGCCCGGTCCCA
>ENA-OPIO01000584-OPIO01000584.1-human-gut-metagenome-genome-assembly--contig:-NODE-584-length-11353-cov-3.421491_pt1 | contig 11353 bp, 10 predicted proteins | sample MGYA00241395_ERZ501636 | MGnify/ENA primary metagenome ERZ501636 (study PRJEB25962, sample SAMEA2042198) | human gut metagenome | biome: human gut; feature: human-associated habitat; material: faeces... | reverse complement strand
GTACCTACGTGTTACTCACCCGTTCGCCTCTAGCGTATTGCTACGCCCGATCGACTTGCATGTATTAGGCACGCCGCCAGCGTTCATCCTGAGCCAGGATCAAACTCTCAAAAAATTGTTGATCTAGTTCATTTAAATTATTAACTGGTTAATTGATTCTTTATATATTCGGAATCGACGTTAGTGTTTGTACATCTGTTTAGTTTTCAAAGATCAGCCGCACAAATTTCTTCCCTTCGGGAAGCTAGGTCCTACCCGAATTTGTGCATTACTAGATTATTCTTTTCCGCAAGCGATGTCAACAATTATTTTTAATTTTTTTAATTGTTGTTTTCGTAGCTATACGGATAGCTGTCACCCGAGCCGTTCGACTTAAGTTTCAGCGTTGATAATTCTATCGTTTTCCAAGTATCCGTCAAGAGAATTTTATAACTTTTTTTAGAAAGCCCTTTCACGGCTAAAATCCCTCTTTTCTTCCCCTCTTTATATATCTGTATATATAGAAAAAAGCGCTCCATTTCGGAGCGGCTTTCGTTTTCTTTAAATCAGTTATTCCTCGAAGAGGCTAGCAACAACAAGACCCGGAGGAAAATCCCAATGAAATCAACGTAGAAGTTATAGGCCATGAAGAGGGCTAAGTTATTGTTCGCCATCCCGGTGGCTGCAATCTTCGCTGCTCGATTTGCGTCCACCCCGACAATCAAGGTGACCGCGATGATGAAGATGATGGAAATGATGAAGTCCAGAAGCATAAAGGTGCTGGGGCTAATCAAATACCAGATCCCGAAGAACATCGAGACCAGCAAGACACCGATCAACATCGTAAGAGCGATGAAGGCGATGGGGTTCCAATTAATCTTTGAGAAATACCCGAGTAAGAACATGATGAGGAATAAACCTGTCGTGATCCCTAAGGCTTCCATCAAAGTATAGAAGGTGATAAGCCCGGTTAAGAGGACCCCGCTAAACAATAACCCATAGAGAACCGCGAAGATGAGGAAACCCACCCACGGAGCTTTATTGGTTTTACTGATATAGACGCTATTGATGATCATCATCACGAAGATTCCGATTCCGCTAATAGCGAACGTCGCCATATAAGCGATCGCCATCTCATTAGAGCCAGCTTCAAAACTTGACCATAAGATATAGGAATAGAGAAGCCCTACTCCCAGAGTGACAAAGACCCCTAACGCTAAATATAAGAAGATAAGGGCTAAGAACTTGGTCTTAACCTTTCCGGTGTCTTGGCTAAAAGCTAAAGAGGAATCGGTCATGCGATGACTCCTTGAAGGAGAGCGAGGAAGCTATCCGGTTTGAGCGATGCTCCACCGACTAAGGCTCCATCGATATCTTTCGCGGCCATATAGGTTTTGATGTTTTCCGGTTTCACGCTGCCCCCGTAGAGGATACGGATTTCTTCGGAAACTTCTTCCCCATATAAACCTTTTAAGATATCTCTGATACCTTTGATGGTGTTTTCGGCGATTTCTTGGGTTGCGCTCTTACCGGTGCCAATCGCCCAGATTGGTTCATAGGCGATGACGACTTTCTTAGCATCTTCCCCACTTAAATCTTTGAAACCTTCGATGATTTGGGTTTTGACGAAGTCCATCGTTTCCCCCTTTTCAAAGGTTTCGAGGCTTTCCCCGCAGCAATAGACGGGAGTTAAACCGTATTTAAGGATGTTCTTAATTTTAGCGTTACAAGCAACGGAGGTTTCCCCGTTATATTCCCGGCGTTCGGAGTGCCCGATGATGACGTGGGTGACCCCAATATCTTTTAACATTGGAACACTGACTTCCCCGGTATAAGCACCGGAATCATGTTCATTGCAGTTTTGGCTGGAAATGATTAAGCCTTTCGGGGCCACTTCGATGACGCCCGGTAAACAAATGAAAGTCGGAGCGATCCCGATTTCCACGTCATGGGCTTTAGCTAAAGCGACCATATCACTGGCCTGAGAGGCGAAGTCTTTCGCCTCCGAGACCGTCTTATTCATTTTCCAGTTACCGAGTAAAAATTTCTTCCGCATGAGGCTTACCTTAAGACATCGACACCCGGGAGGTGGCCATCGTTTTCAATCATTTCAAGCGAGGCACCGCCACCGGTGGAAACGTGGCTGAAATATTGTTTATAGCCGAATTGTTTAACGGCGCTAGCGCTATCGCCACCGCCGCAAACGGTGAAGGCTTTGCCGTCGAGTTCTTTAATCGCTTCACAAATCGCGATCGTCCCTTGTTGGAAGTCCTTTTGTTCGAAGACACCCATCGGGCCATTCCAGAAGACGAGTTTGGCTTTTAAGATTTCATCGTGATAAAGCTTTTGGGTCTTCGGACCGATATCGCAGCCTTGGAAACCATCGGGGATATCCCCTTCCACGGTCTTGATAACTCTTCCTTCTTTTTCGTCGAAGCTATCGGTGATGACGCTATCGATGGGGAGGAGTAAACGGCCATTGGCTTCTTCGTAGCACTTTTTCGCATAATCAAGTTGATCATCTTCGACGGGGCTATGACCAACCTTTTGCCCTAAGGCTTTCTTAAAGGTGTACGCCATCGCGCCACCGATTAAGATCTTGTCGCACTTCTTGAGAAGGCTATCGATAACTTTAATCTTATCGCTGACTTTGAAACCACCGAGAATCGCGATGTAAGGTCTATCTTCCGCTTTCGGTTCCACGCAGCGGGAAAGATTTTCAACTTCCTTAATCATTAAATAACCGAGCGCGACCGGTTTTCCTTCGGCTTTGAGGATCGAAGGAACGCCGACGGTTGAAGCATGGGCCCGGTGAGCGCTTCCGAAAGCATCCATCACATAGGAATCGCAGAGGCTCGCCCAGTCTTTCGCGAGTTCGGGATCATTCTTTTCTTCACCCTTTTCGTAACGGGTATTTTGGGCTAAGAGGATTTCTCCATCTTTCAGAGATTCGACCGCTTCTTTTAAAGCCGCGCCTCTCGTCGCATTGACGAAATGAACTTTGGTATCCGGTAAAAGGCCTTGGAGAGCTTTTGCGACCGGGGCCATATCGTTGGCCTTCTTCATTTCTTCAATCTTATTGGGATCCGGTTCTTTCCATTTGATTTTGCCGAGGTGGCTCATCAAAAGCACTCTCGCTCCTTGCGAGGTGAGTTTGGTAATCGTCGGTAAAGCGGCGACAATCCGGTTGTTGTCACGGATGACACCAGCCTTTTGAGGGACGTTAAAATCGACCCGGACATAAACGACTTTTCCTTTTAAGTCGTGAAGATCATTAACAGTAATCATGTATTCTGCTCCTTTGCTATCTATGATAGCACAGAGATAAATTTGGGGTAGAGAAATAGCATTCAAAGAAAATATTATCTTTGAGTTAAAAATCGATAAATCAAATAAAATAACGAGGTTTTGCTATAGATAATACGAAAAAACCGCCCGAAGGCGGTTCATTGCTTGTTATTTAAAATTTACGCTTCAGGAACGGTGTTTCCAGATAAGTCAAGATAATCTCCAGTCGGTTCCCAACTATCATCGACAGTGACACCGGTTTCAATGACGACATTCAAATCTAAATCGATGTCAAAATCCATACTCATTGTTTCCGGGATGCTGATACCGCCATCAACGACAATATCGGTAAGAGCTAACGCAAAATAGCTTCCATCATTCTTATAGTTGAGATCAATTTTCCAAGCTCCGAGTGAAATGGGCGCAATGATCGAAGAAATCATCTGTTTCTTAGCTGCAAGTTCTTCTGCTGTTTCTTGGCCAGTGGTAAGGTTAGCAACAATTAAATCCACCATTAACTTCTTAACTTGCGCTTCGCTGACATCGACGTGAATGCCATAGATATCATCCGCTCCTTTAGTATAAGAAGCAGTACCAATCATAGAAACCAACGGAAGATAAGTATTAAGTTCAGAGCTAATTTGAGCAATTGTTGTAGAAACAGTGGTTAAATCAAGCGGAATTTCGCCAAACACCGGAGTCATAAATTTAGTTAAGTCAAGAGCAGGAGCTTGGCTCGTTGTTGTGCCGCTTGTAGCAGCGATTACACTGTTAATAAAATCACTTAATCCTTTGCTGAGATCGAAATATAATTTATCACCATAAATGTGAACTTCTTCGTTTAAGGAAGGGAGATTGACTTCGTCAAACGGAGGAAGACTGATATTAAGCGCTTTAAGTTCTTCCTCAGTATAAACTTTTCCATCGCCATCACTATAGACAGAATCAAGGGTCGCTTGATAGCCACCGGTTAGGGTCGCTGAGCCATATAAATCAGCGGTCGTGCATTCAGCAGCTAAACCATCGAGTTCAGCATTGACAGTTAAATTTTTGAAAGAGTTATTAGTAGTAATATCACCATAAAGAGTAAAAGTGGTTTCACCATTAGAGCTGCTATAGGCGACCATCTCTTGTTGCATATTGGCTTTACCATCAAGGTTAACAGTAGCTTTAACGCCGCTTAAGTCAATTTCTTCAAGAGCAGTCCCGAGAGCAGTCGCAGCGACTGCTGCATCGATTGTTTCTCCTTCGACCGGGCCGATAGAAGTACCGTCACCGCCCGTGGAGGATGTTCCCGATTCACACGATGCGAGAACGAGGAGGCTTCCAAGAGCCACGAGTAAGTAAGATTTTTTCATAAATACCTTCTTTCGCCGTAATGTTACTTGATAAAAATTAAAATCTCAATTTAAAAAATAACGAAAAGAAAACTAAAACAAAGGGAAAGGCAGAAAAGAAAGATAACATCTAATAATTTAGTGCTCTATTTATTCTTAATATCATTCTCTTTTTTAGAGAAAACAAAAAAAGGGCCCCAAAGGAACCCTTAAAAATTTAATGAATAAATTATTTACAGCCGAGCACTTTGCCGTAGATACCGGCGAGCCGGACATATTGGCAAGTGAAGCTGTATTCGTTATCGTACCAGCTCACAACCTTGACATATTGATGGCCATCGGGATCTGTGAAGACGACGGTTTGGGTAGCATCGAAGTATGATCCTTCGGTCGCTCCGATGATGTCGCTGCTGACAATTTCATCTTCAGTATAACCGAGGACATCTTTAAGAGTGGTCTCACTTGCTTCTTTAAGAGCAGCATTGACTTCTTCTTTAGTTACTTCTTTTTCAAGAGAAAGTGAGAGGTCAACTAATGAGCCATCGACAACCGGCACCCGGACAGCACCGCCCATGAGGCGTCCTTTAAGTTCGGGAATGACGAGGTTAATAGCTTTCGCAGCACCCGTGGTCGTCGGAACGATATTAGCGGCGGCCGCTCTTCCCCGACGGAGGTTACCCTTGGCGAGGTCGAGAATGGTTTGGTCATTGGTATAAGCGTGGACCGTAGTCATAAAGCCACCCTTGACGCCGAATTTGTCGACTAAGACTCTCATGACCGGCGCTAAGCAGTTGGTCGTGCAGCTGCCACCGCTGATGATGGTCATATCCTTGGTGAGTTTGTCGGTGTTGACCCCGTAAACGAAGGTCGGAATATCTTTATCGCTGCTCGGAGCGCTGATGATGACGCCTTTGGCACCATTGTGGAGGTGGACTTCACCATCGGCCCGGGATTTAAGTCTACCGGTGCATTCGAGGACGATATCGACGCCGTATTCACCCCATTTTAAATCGTGGGGATCTTTTTTGCCGAGGACCGGGATCTTCACACCCTTAAAGATGAGGTTGTTGATGCCCTTTTCCGCATCGACTTCATAGCCGATTTCATCCGCGTGCCACTTCTTATGAGTGGTATCGTATTTCAAGAGATACGCTAAAGTTTTGGCATCGACTAAATCGTTGATCGCGACGACTTCAAAACCGCCTACCTCATAAGCCCGACGGAAAGCGAGACGCCCAATCCGTCCAAAGCCATTAATTGCCAGTTTGATTGACATTTATTTTGCCTCCTAATGTAAACTGCAAATAAATTATAATGCCCTTTTGAGTAAAAAGAAGAAAAAAGCATTCAAAAGACTGGAAAATTATTCTCTTTACGAGAATAGATAGAGATACAGTCGACTTTAATTTAACTTATTCTTCTTTAAAAAGGTCGGTCAGTTCGCAGTCTAAACCCTTCTTGATTCTTAAAAGCATCCCCAGGGTGATGTTTTTCTTTCCTTGTTCAATGCCGGAAATATAGTTCTTATTGATTTTGCATTTATAGGCCAACTGCAACTGGGAAAGACCGAGGGCCTTCCTTCTTTTTCTAATGTTTTGCGACAAGGTAAACAAAACTTTTTCTAATTCCCGGTCCGTCATTTCTTTTCCTCATATAGTTTTAATAAGCTCCGGAAGAGATGGTTGATATTGCTCTTAGTAATTTCGGTATTCATCTCTTTGGAAAGTAAAGCCGCTAGTTCATTGAGCGAGGCATCCGGATATTTTTCTCTAATGTTTATAAGAACTGATAATTTAGGATTAGTGATGTTATAGATTTCCCCGCTTTCTTTGAGAAATTTGATGGCTTTTTGTTGTTTTTCACTAGCTTTAATGGTCTTACTTAAGTTAGCCATATCGAGGTTAGTAAAACGATTATCGATATTCACAAAATCGCGGTCAGTTCGGACGTTTTCAAATTCTAAACAGCATTGTTTCGCTCCTAAAAGAATCAAGAAATCGCTGATTTCCCCGCTTCTTTTAAGATAAATAATTTCGTGACCTCTTCGAGAAACAATTTTCGAAGAAAATAAGACCGGTAAGCCTTTATTCCAAAGCTTCATCACCTTTTTAGCGTACGCTTCATTCCCTACTTTAATTTCCAAGTGATAACTCTTCGAACCCGGAGAATTAACTGAGCCATTAGCTAAGAAGAGTCCGGCCATATAACTAGCTTTTTGTTCAGGAGTTTTTATTAAGCTTTCTGGAAGATTGCCACTGAAGAAATCGATATCTAAATCGCTCAATAAATCGCGAGCGTTATCAATCAAAAGATGGAACACTAACCTCTTCTTAAAAGTGGAGCTCCTAGTGTACGAAAACTTCCCTTTTAAGCCGTAGAGCGAATCGATATATAAATAAATAGTTTTAACGATGATTGCCTGTTCCGAATAGATATCGAGAATATCCTTTTTATCGGACAAAGAAATATAGCTACTTTGATGGATGAAAGAAGAGAGGAAGGCCCGTTTCTCTTCGTCGGTCCTCTCCACTCTCGCGCTTTCTTCTTTGACCCGCATCGAAAAGGATAGAGTTTCCACTTATTTTACCTCTCTTAAATACCGGATAATCGAAAGCGAGGCGATCGCCCCATCCGAACACGCGGTAACCACTTGTTTAAGTAAAGTATTCCGGCAATCCCCAATCGCGAACACTCCCGGAATATTGGTCTTCATTTGTTCATCAGTGACGATGGAACCATCAGGTTTTCTTTCTAAAGGAAGGGAGGATAAGAAGCTATCGCTACCCCCACCAAAAGACGGGAGGAATAAAGCTTTAACAGGGAGAACATGTTCTTCGTTATTCTCTTCATAAGTTAAAGAAGACATCACCTGATTTCCATCGACCTTTTTAATCTCCCCTTTGATTAAATGGACATTGCTAGGTAAAGATAAATTTTCGAGATTAGTGAAAAGATAAACATCGCTCACTAAAGAAGAAAGATAGAGCGCGTCTTCCACTTCTTTTTCTTCATCGATCTTTATAGCCACTTTCTCATTTTTATAGAAATATCCGTCGCATGTCGCGCAGACCGAAATCCCTTTTCCTTTAAACTTATCGAGGTTTTGCAGTGGTTTTTCGGTTTTTTTCTTGCCAAAAGTCCCTGTTCCAATGACGACCGCTTTCGCGTGGAAACTTTCTTTTTGGGTGGTGACTAAGAAACCCGTTTCATCTTGCTTAATATCCCGAACTTCTTCTTGGAGAACCTCAACTCCTAAAGCCATCACTTGGGAAAAGAGAGCGCTAGCGACGGCAGGCCCACTTCCCTTTTCTACCCCTGGATAATTATCGAGGTGGGGAATATCAATAAGTTTTCCCCCGGGGACATATTTTTCTAAAATCACGCAGGATTTCTTGGCTCTTGCGAGATATAGCGCGCAGGTCAGTGAGGCTGGTCCACCACCGATTAAAATGACATCTTGTTCCATCATAAGCTTTTTAACTTCTCTACGAGTTCTCCATAATTCTCTAAAAAGTAATCGGGGTGAAGAGTAGGATCAATCTTCCGTGGTCCCCAGGTAACTAACATACTTTTAACCCCCGCGTTTTTAGCGGTCAAGATGTCATAGAAAGAATCGCCGATATAAAGGGTTTCTTCTTTCTTAATATTCGGGAAATGGGAAAGGATTTTATAAACACCTTCCGGCGATGGTTTACTTTCTTTCGTGTCCCCACCACCGACGACGACTTCAAAGTCATCTTCGAGCTTTAAAAGTTTTAAAACATAGACGGCAAAGTCATGTTGTTTATTGGTGTTTATCGCGAGTTTATAACCTATTTTTTTAAGCTGTTTTAAGGCTTCAACTTCCCCGGGATAACTATCGACATATTCATCGTAATAACTCCGGCTAATCTTCTGAAATAAGGGTAAAGAAGTTTCAAGCGGAACATCGGGGAATTCTTTCTTTAAGCTCTCTTTGATCGGAGGACCACTGAAGGTCACAATCGTATCGAGGTGAGGGATATAACCGGGTTTAAATTTCTTATAAAGCTCTAACCACGTTAAAGTTAAAAGTAAATCGGTATCACAGGTGGTCCCATCCATATCGAAAATCAAAAGTTTAAGCATTGGTCGAAGTGATATTTTCCTTTTTGATGCCCGGCGGTTCGGGAAGAGGTTTCTTTTTGATGTATTTTCCAAGGACAATGCCCAGGGTGCCGGCGATAAAGATGGCTTCTAGTAATGCCGTAATCGCGAAGCCATAACTTAAGTTAACGGACGCTTCCGGGTGAGCGTATAAGGTTAACTTATTGGTTCCAAGAAACATGAAAGCCGCGCTGATAAGAGCAGCACCCGCTGAACCAAATAACACGTATTGCGCAATTTCTTTTTTCTTTAAGAGGTAAAGAATGAGAACAGCTATTAAAGCTACAAAAGCGATAAGCAAGAAGACAAAGCCCACCATGAATAAGGGTGAACCATTATTAAACAAGACTTCAAAGCCGGTTAAAGAGGCAATCATTTTCCCATGTTCCACGACGGTGATTGATTTCGCAAAGGGAAGGAAGAGAGAAGAAAACAATAAACCGCCTCCCACAATTATTGCAGGCCAAATATTCTTCTTATTTTGGTAATAATCGTGAAGGTGAAGGAACGCGATAATCGCTAAGCCAATCGCGATATATGCAATCGAATTAACGACGCTCCACGCGTTATCAGTTCCCATCGTAAAGGCGGTATTTCTCGTCGGTTCCATAATGAGCCGGACAATACCGTACCACATGAAATAAACGCCCGCTAAATCCCCATTTACTAACCACTTCTTAAGTAACCGCTTGATGACGACAGTAATTAAGAAGAAGCCAGCGATATTAATTAAGGCTTCTATCAAGAACAAAGGTACATTTAGAAAAACAGCTTGCACAAGGCTTCCGTTATTGTTGATTCCCATCTGGTTGATGATCCAGTTCGGTAGCCACTGCCAACCAGCGGAAGACACCGTTTGACCATAAACTTCGCAGTTAAAGAAGTTCCCCATTCTCCCCATCGCTTGGGCTAAAAGAATGGAAGGAACGCAGACATCAATCGCCCACCTAGGATCAACGTATTTTCTTCTCAGTCTTAAGAAAATGTAACCCGCGATAACGCCAGCAGCGGCCCCACCTAAAATGGTGAGACCCCCGTCCCAAATCGCGAAGACATCCGTCCAATCGCGGCCCGCAAATTCTCGGTTCCAGTTCCCAACCACGTACCAGATTCTCGCTCCGATGACGCCGGACGGGAAAGCGACTAAGACTAAGGTATCTAAAATCCCGTGTTTCCCATATTTCTTGTAGAAATAATGGTCGCAGTAAAAATAACAAATAAAGACCCCGGTGATGATTAAGATACCGTAGAAAGCGATATGAAAGCCGTCCACTTGGTGCCCGGCATAGGTTAAGAAAATCCCTTCAGATGTAATAGTGAAACCATTGGGTAAAGGATAAGAAAGGTAGGCTCCAAAACCCTGGGTCCATAAGAAGAAACTGGTGATGAAGACTGGGATTAAAGCGTATAAGCAGATATCGAAGATCTTTCGTTCTTTCTTATCGATATTTTTCTTTAAGAAATGGATGCTATAAAAGCCCCAGAAACCGACGAAGGAAAGACCGAATAAGATAGATCCGATAATCCCATAGGCTAATTGTCCGGCGTAGGAAATACTTTGACCCGCTAAAGGACCTTGGACGTAGCTGGTCACACTTTGCCATTCCGGGTGCCCTAAGAAAATCCCTAAAGTTAAAACAAAGAAGCTCAAGCTTAAAACTAAATAACTGCCTAAGGTTAAACCCAACTGCTTTTTATCGGTGATTTTGGAAGAGGAACTAATCTTCTTTAAACCGGTACTTGCCCCGATAGCCGCTCCATCCTTCACGTATTTTTTCATCATGATAATGAAGCCGGTTAAACCGAGAAGGAAGAGAATGAGCGATATAACTAATAATGCGATTGACATGGGGATATCTTACCACCTAAGCGAAGTAACTTCCTTATAAAACTTTCTTTAAATATTCCCCGGTATAACTTCCGGGAGTTTTCGCGACTTGTTCCGGCGTCCCTTGAGCGACAATCTTGCCCCCGCGGAAACCGCCTTCCGGCCCTAGGTCAATGACATAGTCACTGGCCTTAATGATATCGAGGTTATGCTCGATGATGATGACAGTATCACCATGATCGACGATGCTTTGAAGTACATTGATTAAGCGTTTAACGTCATCAGTGTGGAGACCGGTTGTCGGCTCATCGAGAATATAAATCGTTTTCCCAGTCGGCCGTTTTTGAAGTTCATAGGCGAGTTTAACCCGTTCGGCTTCCCCACCGCTTAAGGTAGTAGCCGGTTGCCCGAGCTTCATATAGCCAAGACCGACATCATATAAAGTTTGAATTTTACGCTTGATTTGCGGGCGATTTTCGAAAAATTTCAAAGCTTCTTCCACTCGCATTTCCAGCACGTCATAGATATTTTTGCCCTTGTAATAACAGGCTAAAGTTTCTGCGTTATAACGTTTCCCGTCACATTCATCGCACTTGACGTAGACGTCCGGAAGGAAGTTCATGCTGACTGAGGTTACCCCGGCTCCCTGGCACTTTTCACAACGGCCCCCTGGGACGTTAAAGGAGAATCTCCCTTTTTCAAAACCTCTGGCTTTCGCTTCCGGGGTTTCACTGAATAATTCCCTGATATCATCAAAGACTTTCGTATAAGTTGCCGGGTTACTTCTAGGGGTTCT
>ENA-OPIO01000578-OPIO01000578.1-human-gut-metagenome-genome-assembly--contig:-NODE-578-length-11532-cov-4.962185_pt1 | contig 11532 bp, 7 predicted proteins | sample MGYA00241395_ERZ501636 | MGnify/ENA primary metagenome ERZ501636 (study PRJEB25962, sample SAMEA2042198) | human gut metagenome | biome: human gut; feature: human-associated habitat; material: faeces... | reverse complement strand
CAGGCGCGCTCACGGGCGCGGCGGCTTTGGTTTCATGCGCGTGGATGGCGTTTACTTTATCCACAAACGCCTGGGAGCCTTCCATCACCAAGGCGGGTTTCACGCTGTGGCGGTAGTTGTCTTTAATGCGAAGGGTGTTCTGCACCACTTCCAGCACCGGAGCCTGCTGGCCGGAAATTTCTTTCAGCCACGCTTCGTGTTTGGCTTGGTCCGCAATGCGCGGTTCGCCTTCCTGCCACATTTTTTCAAGTAAAGTCATACCTAATTGGGAACCGAATCCGGCCGCCAGGCGCAGGGCGTATTTAAAGTTGTAGTGTCCGCCTTTGCTAAGCGTAATGCCTTCCAGTTCCGGGTCCGCTTCTTTAAAGTTGGCAATCGGCGGCACCAGACCGGTGTTGAGGCAGCGTACGGCGATGGCGTCTTCCAGGCCGGCGCCCATGGAGTGGCCGGTAAAGCCTTTGGTATTGCTGACGATAACGCTGCTGACGTCTTTACCAAAGGTGGATTTTAAAGCATACGCTTCCGCGCTCGCGGAACCGCCGCGGGCCGGGGTGTACGTTTCATGCGAAATGAACACGAGCTGTTTGGCGATGTCGGAACGGTTTAAACCGAAGTCTTTTTCCGCGCGGGACACGAGGTCGTTCATTACCTGCGCCACGTGGGCCACGTCCAGGCGGGTTACGTGGAAACCGCTGTTGCGGATTTCGGTGGAAAGCACTTTGGCCAGCGGTTTCATACCGCGTTTGGCCACTTCGCTTTCTTCTTCCACCACCAAAGACACCGCACCCATCCCCACAATCATACCGTTTCTGCGGCGGTCAAAGGGAAGGGCGGCTTTGGTAACGTCGGCTTCCGTGGTGGCGGCGCCGGAGGCCAGGAAGGCCGTCAAAATCCATTCGGACACATTGTCGTTGGTGATATCGTCGGCGCTGATGACGATGACGCGTTTGCAGCGGCCGAGCTTAATCCAGTCCTGCGCCATGGCAACCGCCTGGGCGGTGGAAGCGCAGGCCGCACTCATAGAGGTGGCCGGGCCTTTGGCGCGGATCCACTGGCAGAAGTGGGAGTGGGCGATGATAATCGTCTTTAAAATAAACTCGGAGGTGAAAGCTTCCGGCTCCACTTCTTTATCTTTAAAGTTGGCCTGATACCAGTTTTCAATTTCCGCTTTGAGGACCGGGTCGGAAATCTGGGAGATGAATTTATCGCAGAACGCGCGGACTTCTTTGGCGGTTTTGTTATTTAAAAGCCCCGCCACGCGTTTGGACAGATCGCCCATCATACTGTTGGCCACGGGGAAGGCGGAAGTGAAGATGACGCCCGTGTCGTCAATCATTTCAGCCGGCAGACCCCAGCGGTCCGGCAGATACCCGCCCGTAGAGGTGGGTTTATAATACAGCACCAGCGGAATACCCGCGTCTTTAAGCGCCAGGATACCGGCGGCAATCGCCATCTGGAAGCTGCGGTCCATAGAGCGGACCCACTTGGCCGGCAGGCCAAATTCTTTTTCCAAATCAAACGTACCCGCCTGAGCCGCCAGCTTAATGGCCTGCATCGGCGAGGTCAAGCGTTCAAAACGGTGGTTGCCGTCTTTGGATTTAATGACGAACTCCACATGCTTGTCAATTTGTTTCTGCTGGATATCGGCCTTAACGGGTTCAATCATGTTGCGGCCCTGCAAAATTTCGTCCAGCACGCCGTCGCGGAAGACGCGGTCCCAGCTGCCGGGGCCGCCGGCGGCGATACCGCTGATGACTACGGACTTCTGGGCGCAGCAGCCGTTTTGGGCCGCCGGAGCGGAGGTTTTGCAGGCGCACACGGTATTGTCTTTCACGGCGCCTTCGGCTTTTTCCGCCGGGGTGGCGTTGCCGGTTACCCAGTTTACAAAAGCGGGGTTGAAGGTGGAGCTGTCGCCAAACATATTGGTGCCCGTCCAGTTCAGCTGGATGCCGGAGGAAATCAGGTTGGCAAACAGGTCGTTAAATTCCACAATGCCGCCTTTTTTCGGATGGTTGGAGGCCAGCACTTTAATGTCTTTCTTGTCGGAAAGCGTGTTGGAAGCCAGCGCGGAAAGCACGCGTTTGGGGCCGCATTCCACAAACAGGCGCACGCCGGAATCGTAGGTGGTCTGCAGCTGTTTAATCCATTCCACGGAGTGGGAAATCTGCGTAACCATCAGGTCTTTGATTTTTTCCGGGTCGCTGGGGTAAAACTCGGCCGTTACGTTGGTGGTAATCGGCATGGTGGGCGCGTTGAATTTCAGCGTATCCAGGAAAGCGCGGTACTGCGGCATGGCCGGGCGCACGATGGCGGAGTGGAAAGCGTGCGAAACCGGAATCTGCACGGCCTGGATGCCCATATCGGTAAACATTTTGATGGCGTCGTCAATGGATTTGCTGGCGCCGGCGATAACGGTCTGCGTCGGGCAGTTTTTGTTGGCCACGGCCACATAACCGCTGATGCGCGCGAGCTCGGGCTCCACGCGTTCCACGGGGGCGGCGATGGAGGCCATCTTGCCGTTGTCTTCCACTTTAATTTCGGACATTACTTTCCCGCGGGTGCAAACGGCTTTCAGGCCGTTTTCAAAATCAAAAATACCGGCGGCTACGGCGGCGGCGTATTCGCCCAGGCTGTGGCCCATCACCACGTCGGGCTTAATGCCGAAAGAAGACAAAAGGCGCATCATCGCGATATCGGCCGTAAGCACGGCGGGCTGCGTCATTTCGGTTTTCTTGATGGCGGCTTCGCGTTCGGCGATTTTTTCTTTCGTTTCGCCGGGTTTGCTCCACAGGGTTTCGGTCAGCGTCTGGCCGATGATGTTCTGCAGCAGGCGGTCGGCTTCGTCAAAGGTATCCTGCACCACTTTATATTTGGAAGCCAAATCTTTCATCATATCCACATACTGGGAACCCTGGCCCGGGAACATAAAGCAGACTTTGGGTTTAATTTCCGTGGGCGTAAACGGATAAATGCCTTTCATGCGCAGGTACAGGGATTCCTGTTCCCACACGTCCTGGGCGGAAGCGGTTTTTTTGAAGAACTCAATTTTTTCTTTGAGTTTTTCCGGGGTTTCCACATTGATGGTTACCGCAAATTTGGCGGGTTTTTCCAGGTGGTTCTTATAGGCGATGCTCGGAAGGTAGGTAGGGTCAAACTGAATGGCGACGAGGGCCTTGTCCAACACGTTAAACAGTTCCTGCTTGGTGGCGGCGGAAAAAGTCAATACGTCGCTTTGGATTTTCTCGCCGGGAACGTGAAGGGTGTAGGCGTTACTGCTGGTCATAGTTAATTTCTCCTGTACGGGGGTTGAAACGGTAGACTGCTGCCGGGATTCTTCGGCCTTTTTTAACAGACCGTCGTTCATTTCTTCCATAGCCACGTGGAAGTTCGTGCCGCCGAAGCCGAAAGCGGATACGTTGGCGCGGCGCACTTTGCCGCCGGGCCATTCTTCCGTTTTGGTAATCACGCGGAAAGGGCAGGTGGCCCAGTCCACGGTCGGGTTCGGAGTTTCAAAATTGACGGACGGCGGCAATACCTTATTATATAAGGCGAGCGACGTCTTGATTAAAGAAGCGATGCCGGCCGCCGCTTTGGCGTGGCCAATCTGGCTTTTTACGCTGCCCAGCCCAATGGTGCCGGGTTTGGCGTGCGCGCCAAAAATTTCGTTTAAAGCGTTCAGTTCCACGGCGTCGCCCACGCGGGTGCTGGTGCCGTGCGCTTCAATAAGGCCCACGTCGCCGGGGGTGTATTCCACTTGTTCAAAGGCTTTTTCCACGGCGATTTTCTGCCCTTTCGGGTTCGGGGCGGTGATGCCTTTGCCTTTTCCGTCGGAAGAGGCGCCCACGGCGCGGATGACGGCGTAGACTTTATCGCCGTCTTTTACGGCGTCCGACAGGCGTTTTAAAATCACCATACCGGCGCCTTCGGCCATGACGAAACCGTCGGCCTTGGCGTCAAACGGGCAGGAGCCTTTTTCGGACAGCGCGCCGATTTTGCAGAATTTAATGTAAGCGGACGGGGACATCATCTGGTCCACCCCGCCGGCGATAGCCATATCAAAATTGCCCATGCGAAGGCCGTTGACGGCCTGGTCAATGGCGGCCAAAGAAGTGGCGCAGGCGGCGTCCACAGCAAAGTTGGTGCCGTGCACGTCAAACACGTTGGCCACGCGGCCCGGGATTACGTTGGCCAGTTCGCCCGGCATGGAGTCTTCGGTTATCGGGGTGAATTTTTCGCGCACGCCCGCGTCCATTTCGTCAATCATTTTTTGGGCGTCGGCCGGGGCCAGGGATTTAAAAGCGGAAGTGTTTTTGAGGATTTCGTACAAGAAAGGTCTGTTCAGGCGGGTGTTGGACATTTCGTTCTTCATGCCGCCCATGGAGTTGCCGATGATTACCGCGGTGCGGTTGCGGTCAAACTCTTTTTTGTCGTAGCCGGAATCTTCCAAAGCCATACGGGTGGTTTCAATGGCCAGGTGCTGCACCGTGTCCATCTGTTTGGCGATTTGCGGAGGAATGCGGTATTTTAAGGAATTGAATTTGAAAGACTCGGGGATGAAACCGCCGATTTTGGAGTAAAGCTTGTCTTCGGCCTTGTGGTCGGGACTGTAGAACAGTTTATAATCCCAATATGAAGCGGGAATTTCGGTAATGCAGTATTTGCCTTCTTTAATATTGCTCCAGAACTCATCTTTGTTTAAAGCTCCGGGCATAATCGCACCGATACCAACAATGGCGATAGGTTCAAGGTTTTTATTTTTCATTTGTTCTCCTAACGTAAAATCCTCTTTCCTTGGCATACGTATATAGATATATTTTATGAAATTTTAGCAGTATAAACAAATCCGCGGGCGGTTTTTTGGAGCCGAGTATTGACAAAACCTCATCCGTTTTATCAGAATTTTCCCCTTTGCCAAGCTTCTTTTTCGTCCTTTCCGTCTTAACCCCCGCAGAACGGACCCTTGGAAAAAACGCAAATTTGCGCCCGTTTTTGCATACGGCCCGCGCAAAACGCTCCTCCGTTGTGTTGAAAGGGACGGGTATAAAATGCAAAACCGCCGCAAATTAAGCGGCGGTTTTGCAATCAAAAACAGTGCACAATTTATTTTTCGGCCTTATTTTCAGCCACTTTCATATTCTCCAATTCTTCAATCAGGCTCAGCAAAGTGGGCTGCAATTTGGTAACGTATTCCTGCTCAAAAGTGCTCAGGCGCTGTTCCATCCGGGCCAGCTGTTTGGAAATTTCCCCGTTGGACTTATCGTGCGCGGCCTTGAGTTCTTCCAGCCGGTAATGCAAATCTTTCACTTTTTCTTTTAAATCGGCCGTTTCCAAAGAAGAAGACCCCTGCAAAGACTGCAGGATGGAAGCGCGCGGTTTAAAAGCCGGCGGCTGGGCCACGGTAACCACGGTCAAATCTTCCACGGCGGGCTCAAAGTCGGTTTCGTGCGCGAGCGCGGCACGATACTTGGCCGTAAATACGAACAGTAAAATAAAACAAACGGTAAAACCAATGAGTTGTAAAATGACAGTGTTTTCCATATTGTTATCTTAGCATATTTTTGGACAGACTTTTGGCTTTAGTCGCCTTTTCCGGATTTTACGCGCGTATAGGGGTCATCGCAAAAAGAACGGATAATCCCTATCAGCCGCAGGACACACCATACGGCAGCGGTCCATACAATGATTTTACCCCACAGGGGGTGGGCCTGATACCACTTTAAAAACCAAAAATAAACTACCAAGCCGATTACTGTTACAAAAATACAGCAGGTCTTGAGTCCGGCCAAGGAAGCATTCCGTATAACCGGCTGCCCGCCCGGCCGCCAAGGCACCATAATAATCGGTAAAATCTGAAACGGACTAATCATAGATTATTTCGTATAGTAATTGTCAAAATAGCCTGTAATATAAATGACGGGGGTGCCTTTGTCCCCGGAGCCGCTGGTCAGGTCGCACAGCGAGCCCAGCAAATCGGTCAGCCGGCGCGGCGTAGTGCCCAGCGCCTGGCCCCCGGCATTGGCCTGCACTTCTTTTTCCACGTCTTTGCCCGAATCAATCAGCGATTTTAATTTGGTTTCGTGCGGCATACCCGAAAGGCCGTCCGTCGCCGCCGGGCAGACCAGCGGGTCCGCCAGCTCCCAAATGCCGGTGGCGGGGTCTTTATAGGCGCCGTCGCCGTAAATCATCACTTCGGGCTTGACGCCCGTTTTGGCGGCGATTTGCTGCTGCAGGCGGTCTACAAACGCCTGGCAGTCGCGCGGGAAAAGTTTCACGCGGTCTTCGTTGGAATAGTTGGAACCCAGCAGGCCGAATTCGGCGTTGAACCCCGCGCCGGGGCGCATGGGTTTGGCGCAGATATCCGCAAGCGTATGGGTTTTAAAACCGGCCTGGGAAAGTTTAGCCGAATAGACCTGGCGGTTGTGCACCGTGCAGACCAGGGCCTGGCCGCCTTTGGCGGCGGAGGCTTTAATAAAATTATCAATCCCCCATACATAGGAAATGGAAATTTTTTCCGGGTCCAATTCCTTATACAGTTTGGAATAATTGGACTTGGTAATGGGGTGTACGAAGTTAAAATGCACGCTGTCTTCGCCAAATACGCCTTCTTCGTACCCGTAGGGATCGGCGCAGAGCGGGTTGCCCACTTCGTCGGAGGGAAGCGTCAGCACGATATTCACTTTGCCTTTAATCCCCCCCACAATGCCTTTTAACATCGGCAGAAAACGGTTGCGGCTTAAAATAGGAGAGAAAATCACCACGTCGCCCTGCGGGAACAGCTCGGCGACGGAAGCGGAAATATCCGCCAGCGTTACAAAGTTGCCCTGCCCGCGCGCCACCAGCGATTCGGTCACCCCCACCACGGCGTGTTCTTTAAAAGAAAACGGCTCGGCCTGGGCCGCGGCGGCCAGCGTATCCGCGATGACGGGTACAATGTCCGTTCCTTCTTTAATTAAGGGCATACGAATGCCGCGTGAAACGACGCCGCTGTATCTCTTCATAAACATCTCCGGTCTGCAAAAGGTGAACTGCCGTTTGAAAGTGTAACTTTTTTACGCGGGGCGCGTCAATTGCCGGGCGGAAAAAACCGGGAAGCCGTCCAAGCCTCCCGGTGTAAATTTCAGTTTCACGTCTTATTGTCGCCTGACGATTAAAAAACACGCGCTGAAGGCGCACGCCGCGAATACGGCATATACCGCATAACGCAAAAACACATTGTCCAACGCCGGGAACAGCCAATAAAACAGTCCGCACATCACCAGAAACGAGATGATGCCGAAAAGGTTGAATTTAAACGCCAGGTTCATATAAGACTCCTATTTAATGACGGTGCCCGTCCGGCCCGTCTGGTAATGGACGATGCGGATCTCCACGCCTTTTTCTTTGGCCAGGCGCACCGCGTCCGGGTGCAGCACGCTCGCGCCGTTAAGCGCCAGCTTATACATTTCGTCAAAATCCAGCACTTCGTATTTCTGGGCTTTGGTGTCTTTGTTGGGGTCTGCGGAGTAGACGCCGTCCACATCTTTAATCATTTCCACGTGGTCCGCGCCCAGCTGGGCCGCCAGGAACACGGCGGACACATCGCTCCCGCCGCGTTTTAACGTGGTGATTTCTTTGTTCTCGCCAATGCCCTGAAACCCGGCCACAACCGGCACGTTGCCGGCCTGAATTTCTTTTACCAAACGGTCGCCTTTTAAAGACAAAATATCCGCCCCCGTATGCGTGCAGGTGGTAATAAGCCCGATTTGGGAACCCGTCAGCGAGACGGACGGCACGCCGATGGCGCGCAAGGCAATGGACAGCAGGGCCACGCTGACGCGTTCGCCGGTGGTGATGAGCATATCCAGCTCGCGCTTGTCGGGCGAGGAGGTGATGCTGAACGCATGGTCCAGCAGTACGTCGGTCAGGTTGCCGTTGGCCGAAGCCACCACCACGGGGATAAAGTTATCGTCATAGCGGGCTTTGATTAAGTCCGCCGCCATTAAAAGTTTTTGTTTGTTGGCCAGCGTATTGCCGCCGAATTTCATAATGCAAATCTGTCTCATAGCGCGTTTCCTTGCAGCCACGGCGCAACCGCGTGGCCGCTTAGCATTTCCTCGTAAGAAGTGCGTTTGCGCACCACGGCGAATTCCCGTCCGTGCGCCATCACTTCGGGCACCAGCGGGCGGAAGTTGTAAATGGAAGACATCGCCGCCCCATAAGCCCCAGCACACATTATAGCAAGTAGCCGCCCCTGCTGCACAGGTTCAATAATACGGTCTTTGGCAAATACGTCGCCCGATTCGCAAATGGGGCCGACGATATCGGCGATGATGGGCGCGACGCCTTCTTTGGTAACGGGCAGCACCGTATGCCACGCGTCATACATGGCGGGGCGGACGAGGTCGTTCATCCCCGCGTCTACAATGATAAAATTTTTCTGGCCCATTTTTTTGGTGTAAATCACTTCCGTTACCAGCACGCCCGCGTTGCCTGCTATGGAGCGGCCCGGCTCCACAATAATGTGTTTGCCCAAATCGCCCAGCGTTTCGCGCACCACGTCCGCATACGCGGAGCAGGTGGGCGGAAGTTCCACATTGTAGTTAATGCCCATGCCGCCGCCCAGGTCTATATTTTCCAGATAAATTCCTTCGGCTTCCAGCTCGCGCACCATGCCCGCGATTTTGGTAAACGCCAGGCGGAACGGCTCCAAATCAAGCAGCTGCGAGCCGATATGCACCGCTATGCCCGCCAGACGGATGCCTTCCATTTTGGCGGCGGCGCGGTAGAGTTCGTGCGCTTCGTCCCAGTCCACGCCGAATTTATTTTCTTTTTTGCCGGTGGTGATTTTGACGTGCGTCAGCGCGTCCACATCCGGATTTACGCGCAGGGCCACATTGGCTTTTACTCCCAGAGACAGCGCAATACGGTTGATGGTTTCCACCTCGGCGGCGGATTCGGCATTGATTTGCAGAATTTGCGCTTTGATGGCTTCCTCCAGTTCATACGGCGTTTTGCCCACGCCGGAGAAAACAATTTTGTCCGCCGAAATGCCCGCTTTTAAAGCTACAAACATCTCGCCGGCCGACACCACGTCCGCCCCGCTGCCCAGCCGCGCCAGCGTGCTGACGACGCCCAAATTCGGGTTAGCTTTAACGGAGTAGCACACCGTGGCGTTAAACGGCGCGAGGGCTCTTTGGTAAGCCTCAAAGTTGCGGGTCAGCTTATCGGAGCTGTAGCAGTAAAACGGCGTACCGACCTGCTTGGCGATTTCTTTCAAATCCACCCCCTCCGCAAAAAGTTCTCCGTTCTGGTAGTTGAAACACATATTATTTTCTCCTTTAGGTTATTTTGGCGCATAACAAAACACCCCCGCTTACAATTAAGCGGGGGTGTTGCAAATTCGTAATTAAAATAAGGCCGTTAAATCTCCGCAAAATTGTAAGCAAGGACGCAAGAGCGCTTTTTGCTCTTGTTCTGTTTGCTCACACGCTTAGCGGATAAAATAAGTGCCATAAAATAAGTATAGTAAAAACGCCTCTTCCGCGCAACCCGAAAAAACCCGCGCCATAAAAAGCGCGGGTTTTCAAACAAACTTTCTTCCTTACGGGTGCGGCTCAATCACCATACATTTTTCTTCGCAGAAACCATAACCCGAACACGGCCGCGGCGGCTCGGTGGAGCACTGGTATTTGATGTAATACGTTGGCGTCAAAGCACAGCTGACCCACATGCCGTTGCGATCCTGGTACGGCTTGCATCCCGGCACCGGCTCCCCGCCGGAAATGTATTTCATAAAGCTGGCGTTGGTATCCTCACCGGACAGACAGGCGGACTGCGCCGCCTCAAAAGTGGAATAGCTGCCTTGCGAAACCATGCCGCCGCCCTGGCTGACCTCGCGCGAAACGCATTTGAAGTAGTAGCTCTGTTTCGGAATATCCACTTTGCCGCAGTTGCAGGTGCTCTCATCCCACGGCACAGACTGCACCATCATGCCGGAAGATACGGTGCCGCATACGCCCAGATTACTCCGGCTGGGGCAGGTGCAGGAGCAGGTGTCATCATTCCATTTATAATGAACGGTGGCCTGCTTGATTTGGCCCATGCTTTTATTGTCCGAAGACGGGATAAAAAGCATTTGCGTTTTATCTACACACGCGGCTTTGGCCGCAGAATCGCATACGCATGCGGTGCCGTTCCAGGTTTTACCGTCCGGGCAGTCCTGCGCGCACTCGGAAGAGGAGCTTACGGAGCAGGCGCTCCACGTTTCCGTCCAGGTGCCGTTGGAAGCGTTACACGTGTAGGAACTGGTCTGCGTGCCGCATTCGTTGCAGTCGCGACTTTCCGAAGCGGGCTTCGGCCCGGAAACGGACGTACAGTCGCACGCGTCGCTGATACTGCACGCGCTCCAGCCGCTCCACGTGCCCGTAGACGTATCGCACGTACGCGTTTGCGTCCCTTTGTTTAAACATCCGCAGGCCCGCGTGGAAGAACCCGTACACTGTTTCTCTTCCGGTTCCCCGGCGCACGCTGCGCCGCTGTTGTAATCGGCGCGGGCCGTCAGCGCGGAGCAGAGCGGGTAATCTTTATTAAGCTTGGCGCACTCGGCTTCGCTTTCGCAGCACAAACGGCCGTCGGCGTACGAAGGCATTTTCAGCGTATAGCCGTATTTGCCTTTGCTCGCCGCTTCCATACCCGTAGACGTGAGCGAATAGGTAAAATTCTTGGTATTACTGTCAGGCAGGATGTCTTTCACTGCGGACAATTCCGACACGTAATGATTGTCCAGCGTGCACCGCTTTTCCTGCTCGGTGCGCACGGCGGCCATCAACGCTTCGGCTTCCGTCGTTTTGCGTGTTTCCACCACTTTGCTGAACTTGGGCAGAACCACCGCCGCCAATACGCCGATTACGATAACCACCACCAGCAGTTCCGTAAGGGTAAAGGCTTTCTTCTTTTTGAACTCCATAATGTCCCTCCTCAATGCTGCAATAACATAACAAAACAGAACGCCGGAGGCGTCCCCTCTTGTGCTGAACCTCAAATTGGAGCGGAACAATACGCATCAGACACTGCCGCTTATTCCCTCCCCAACCACCAAATGGTATCGTATCAAAGTAGTTTTATGCCCGTCAAGCAAAACCCGGCCGGACTAACCCTTTTTATAAGTGTACGGGTTTTTGCGAAAAAAGGTAGTATAAAATATAATAATTGGGGAGATGACTTATGAAAAGAATTGTATTGTTAAGACACGGCCAAAGCCAATGGAACCTGGAAAACCGCTTTACGGGCTGGACCGACGTAGATTTAACCGAACTCGGCGTGCAGGAAGCCCGGCGCGCCGGCAAACAGCTGCGCGACGCAGGCTTTTATTTTGACAAAGCCTACACCTCTTATTTAAAACGCGCGGTCAAAACGCTGAACCAGGTACTGGACGTAATGGACCAGGACTCCCTGCCGGTTGAAAAAAACTGGCGGTTAAACGAAAAACATTACGGCGCGCTCCAGGGCCTCAACAAAGCCGAAACCGCCGCCAAATACGGCGAAGAACAGGCA
>ENA-OPIO01000577-OPIO01000577.1-human-gut-metagenome-genome-assembly--contig:-NODE-577-length-11533-cov-2.357118_pt1 | contig 11533 bp, 10 predicted proteins | sample MGYA00241395_ERZ501636 | MGnify/ENA primary metagenome ERZ501636 (study PRJEB25962, sample SAMEA2042198) | human gut metagenome | biome: human gut; feature: human-associated habitat; material: faeces... | reverse complement strand
ATCCTGCTAGTAAGGTATTTGATGATCAAGTTAGTAAAAGTAAGTTCTATAGTCAAATTTTCTTATATTTTGGCTTAGGTATTTTATTAACTGCAGTTGTTTGTCTTATTGTCTCTTGGGCTTTTAATTCTATTTGGCCTATATCAACAATTATTGATGGCGAACTTATTTTAAACGAAGAAACTTTAGGGGTTTATGTAGGCTTAATTATCGCTAGTTCGCTAGCTTTATTAATTCTTTCCTTTGTTATTACTTTTAAATCATTAAAAGGTAGTGGCTCAATTCTTGTCCCTTACGTTTTATATTCAATGGTAATGGGATTATTATTATCTTCATTTACCTTCTTCGTTGGTGATACATATATCATTGGTGAAGCTTTATTTATTACAGCATTAATCTTTTTAGGAATGTGTGGAATTGGCTATTTAACACATAATAAGCTTGCCACATGGGCTAAAGTTGCTATTGGCTTATCTCTTACTGTAGTTCTTTTATCTTTATTAAATTTAGTTTTTATTCCTTTTGTTGTTTTCGGTGGTAATTTTGCCGCTTATGAAGGATATATAATTACTTATTTAATCACTGAAGGTGTTGTTTTACTTTTATTTATCGTTATGACTGCATTTGATATGGCAAGAATTAGAACAATTGCTGAAAGAGGATATGGCAGTAAAAATTTAGCCTTATACTGTGCTTTAACTCTTTATAGTGACTTTATTACTTTATTTATTTACGTCTTAAGAATTTTAGTGACAATTGCGGCAAGTAGTCGAAAATAAAACAAGCAAAAAATGATTTTAAAAATAGGTTTCCGTAAATGGAAACCTATTTCTTTTTATATAATTGTTTCATCTTTTTGACATCTTTACTTCTAAAAGTTGAAAGATATTTTTTGTATTGTTCATTTAAAAATTTCTCATAACTTGATTCAGTAGCTGGATTAATTATGAAAAACTTCATATTTTTGATAATGTCAGGCAAATATTGAAGATGTGGCCAAACTTCAGGTTGATCGTAAGGATATTTTTCGTCTTCAGATACATTAACAGGTGTATATTTTAAATAGTCTAAAACATCTAATGGGAAGTCGTTATTTATAGCCATGGCTTTTTGCATTGCTAGACAGGCTGCTTTAGATTTAGGAGATAATGCTAAATCAACAATTGCAACTGATATAGGAATGATTGCTTCTGGCAAGCCAACTTCGTATGCTGATTCAATGGCGATTTTTGTTCTCATACAGGCTTGAGGATTAGCTATTCCGATGTCTTCATAGGCAGTTACTAATAAACGACGGGCTAAAGAATCTAAATCTCCACTTGCTAAAAGGCGAGAAGCGTAAAAAATAGCCGCATTAACATCGCTCCCTCTAATTGATTTTTGAAGAGCACTAACTGCATCATAATGTCCATCACCATCATTATCAATTCCAGAATTTGGAACTTTGATTACTTTTTTAACTTTTTCAAGGTTGATTTCTTCGTTTTTATAAGTAATATCAACAATTTCTAAATAATTTAGCGAAAAACGAAAATCTCCATTTGATTGTTGAGCAATATATCGGATTGCTTCATCATCAATTTTAATTTTATTATCTAAACCTTTTTTTGAAATAATTGCTCTTTTAAGACCTTCTTGTAATTCATCAACAGTTAATTTTTCAACTTCTAAAAGGTGGCAACGGCTACGAATAGCTTTATTAATAGAAATGTATGGGTTAGCAGTTGTTGCACCAATTAAATAAACAGTGCCATCTTCTAAGGCTGGCAAAAGAATATCTTGTTTATCTTTATTTAAGCGATGAATTTCATCAATTATTAAAATTGGACATTCATAATTTTTACTATCGTTGATTGCATCGACTAAATCCTTTTTGTTAGAACTGGTTGCATTAATTTTATAGTATTTAGCTCCCATCTCATTTGCGTAACATTCGGCAATAGTAGTTTTGCCAGTTCCAGGCTCACCAAAAAGAATAAAAGAAAGTGGAGTTTTATTCTCAACACTTTTTCTCAAAAATCCATTTGGGCCCACAAGGTCTTCTTGACCTATTACTTCATTTAATTTAGTAGGGCGTAATCTAAAAGCTAAAGGTCTAATCATAAATGCAATAAAATTATACACTTTTAAAGGCCTATTTAATATAATGTTGTGGATGAAAATTGTATTACAAGTTGTAAAGAATGCGAGTGTAAAGATTGATGAAAAACTCGTTTCAAGTATCGATAAAGGTTATTTACTTTTAGTATCTTTCACGCAAGGAGACACTAAAGAAATTATCGAAAAAATGGCTCAAAAAATATCAAAGTTAAGAGTGTTTTTAGATGAAAATGGAAAGACTAATTTATCAATTTTTGACGTTGGTGGTTCTGTCTTATCTGTTTCACAATTTACTCTTTATGCAAATTTAAAAAAAGGTAATCGACCAAGTTATGTTGAAGCTTTAAAAGGAGAAGAATCGATACTTCTTTATCAAATGTTTAACAATGAACTTAAAAAATGCAATCTTGATGTAAAAGAAGGTGTTTTTGGAGCAGATATGAAAGTAGAACTTGTTAATGATGGTCCTTATACACTTGTTTTAGACTCTAAAGAATTAGGTTTTTGATTATGAAAGTAATGATAGGTTTAAGCGGTGGTGTAGATAGTGCAGTTGCCGCATATTTATTAAAAGAACAAGGCTATGATGTAGTTTGCTGTTTCATGCGTAATTGGGATTCAATGGCTAATAATGATTATTTAGGAAATCCAACTATAGATGATGATATTTGTCCACAAGAAAAAGACTATCATGATGCAGTGGCTGTTGCTAAAAAATTAAATCTTCCTATGCAAAGAGTAGACTATGTAAAAGAATATTGGGACAATGTTTTTACTTATTTTATAGAGGAATATAAAAAAGGTAGGACACCTAATCCTGATGTTTTTTGCAACAAATATATTAAATTTGGCCCTTTTTTAGAGCACGCAAAAAAAGAAGGCTGTGATATGATTGCAATGGGGCATTATGCAAAAAGAGTTGATAAAGATGGCAAAACTTATCTTTTAAAAGCAAAAGATTTAAATAAAGATCAATCGTATTTTTTAAGTCAAATATCTTCTTATCAGCTTAAGAGTTGTTTGTTCCCACTTGGCGACATTACAAAGCCAGAAGTAAGAGCTATAGCTCATAAACTTGATTTAGAAAGCGTTGAAGATAAGAAAGATTCAACTGGCGTTTGTTTTATTGGTGAAAGAAATTTTAAAGAGTTTTTGAAGAATTATATACCGGCAAAAAGTGGTGATATTGTTGATATCGATACAAATGAAGTTATTGGACATCATGAAGGCGTAATTTATTACACAATTGGTCAAAGAAAAGGACTTGGAATTGGTGGCATTAAAGGTCTACCAACTAATGGCTGGTTTGTCTGTAAGAAAGACGTTAAGAAAAATATTTTATATGTTGGAAGTGGAAGCGAAGATAAACATCTATTTAGTGATTCTTGCTTAATTGATAACATTAATTTATTTAATGGACCTATTAAAGATGGAACACATATTAATGTTAAATTTCGTTACCGCCAAAAAGATCAAGGTGTTACTTTATATAATGTAAATGATAATTTAATAAAACTTGTTTTTGATGAAAAGTACAAAGCTGTCACCCCAGGTCAAATTTGTGTATTTTATGATGGTGATATTTGTCTAGGTGGCGGAATAATCGATAAAGTTTATAACGGAAATAAACAAATTAATTAACCATTTTAATAATTGGTTAATTATCTTAAGAAAAGCTGAAATTTATTTGAAAAGCCCGCAAAACTGCCATATAATCAATTAAAAGGGAGATAAAAAATATGAGTAAAAAAAGAAAAGGCGGGTTTTTTTCTCGTTTGATTTGGACGATTTTCATCGTTGGTTTTTTCGCACTTGGAATTATTTTATTTTTAAGTACATTACCATCGGTTGGAGTTTTAATTAACTATAATAAAAAAATCTTAGGTTTAGGTATTTCCTTTAGCGTAGGACTTAAAGGCTTTGGCGCTTTGTTTGGTGGTGAATTAGATGAGTTTGCTGCTTCTGGAAAAGTTACTGCTGGCGACATAAATTCTGAAGTTCCTGATTTTGCTTTGCCAAGTTTAGGTGGTGAACTTGCTTTTAATTATGTTGTATTAATCGGTCTTATCCTTGTTGTAATTGGTATCGTCTTAGCAGTTTTATTCTTTAGAAAAAAACAATTTTCACTTCTTAGTGCTTTACTAATTGTTGCTGGAGCTATTTTACTTTGCTTAGATTCAGTTTTATTTACTTCAATCAATAGTGAAGCTTTAGGATTTTTAAAAGATGTTGAAGGACTTACAGTAATTGATGTACCTAGTTTATTATTAGGCATTTTAAGTGCACTTTCTGGTATTACTGTTTTCTTCCATGCATTAACAATTAAAAAATAAAGAAAATAACTTAAAAACCCCTCTTTAAGGTAGCCAGTTAAACTGGCTATTTTATTTGGAGAAATTTGCTTTTTAGCATTAATTCTCCTTTACTTTTACTACGTAAAAATATACAATTTTGACCAGGAAAGAAATTTATATGAACTTTCTTAGAGAGATGCGATTTGGTGCAAAGCATTAAAGAGATTATAAATTAGCCACTCCAAATGAATTATATACAAATTTTATTAATTAAGTGCCTAATATCTATTAGGAAATAGGATGGTACCACGATAATTTCGTTCCTAGTTATACTAGGATTTTTTTATTTAAAGGAGACTTTTTATGAAATACATGAGTAGTCAACAAGTAAGAGAAACATGGCTTAATTTCTTCAAAGAAAGAGGTCATATGATTGAACCAGGAGCAAGCCTCATTCCAAATAATGACCCTTCTTTGCTTTGGATAAATGCAGGCGTTGCCGCTTTAAAGAAATATTTTGATGGAAGTGAAGTTCCAGATTGTAAAAGAATTACTAACGTTCAAAAGTGCATTAGAACAAATGATATTGATAACGTTGGTAGAACTGCAAGACATCATACCTTTTTTGAAATGCTTGGTAATTTCTCAATTGGCGACTATTTCAGAAAAGAAATTGTTGAATGGGCTTTTGATATTTTAACTAATGATAAGTATTTTGGAATGGATAAAGATAAACTTTATGTTACTTACCATCCAACTGATTTAGAAACTCGTGAACTTTGGATTAAACAAGGGATGAATCCTGAACATTTAATCCCTCTTGAAGGCAATTTCTGGCAAATTGGAGAAGGACCATGTGGACCTAACACTGAGGTTTTCTTTGATCGTGGTGAAAAATGGGATCCAAAGCATCTTGGTGTTGAACTTTTAAAACAAGATATTGAAAATGATCGTTATATTGAAATTTGGGGTATCGTTTTTTCTCAATTTAATGCTGTAAATGGTGTTAAAAGAGAAGATTATAAAGAATTACCTCATAAAAATATTGATACAGGCGCTGGATTAGAAAGAATTTGCTGCGTTTTACAAAACACAGATACTAATTTTGAAACAGACTTATTCATGCCAATTATTAAAGCGACCGAAAAATTAGCTCATAAACCATATAATGATCAAAATTTAATGCCATATAGAGTTATAGCTGATCATATTAGAGCATGTACTTTTGCGCTTGCCGATGGTGCTAACTTCTCAAACGAAGGCAGAGGATACGTTTTAAGAAGAATATTAAGAAGAGCTATGAGATATGCTCAAAAGATTGGCTTATTCGAACCATTCCTTTATAAACTTGTCGACAGTGTTATTGAAGTCATGCATGATTTTTATCCTTATTTAGAAGAAAAGAAGGATTATATCCAAAAGATAATTAAAAACGAAGAAGAAAGATTTATCAAAACTTTAAATAGCGGTGAAAGTATTTTAAATTCTTATATTAAAGATACAAATAAGTTAAGCGGCGAATTAGCTTTTAAGTTATACGACACTTTCGGTTTCCCAATCGAACTTACAAAAGAGATTTGTGCTGATAATAATGTAAGTGTTGATATTGAAGGATTTAACACTTGCTTAGAAAGACAAAAGGAATTAGCCAGAAGTTCTAGAAAAAATATTGAATCTTTTAATAAACAATCAAAAGATTTGCTAGATTTTAAAGAAACAAGTGATTACACATATGCAGTTAACGATATAAAAGCTAAAGTTCTTGCTGTATTTAAAGATGGAGTTAAAGTTGATTCTTTAGATGAAGAGGGCGATGTAATATTTGACAAAACTAATTTTTATGCAGAAATGGGTGGTCAAGTTGCCGATACAGGTAAAATCGAAAATAAAGAATCAAGTGCAGAAGTTGTTAATGTCATTAAAGCTCCAAATAAGCAACATTTACATCATGTAAAAATGCTTTATGGAACTTTAAAAGCTGGCGATGAGGTTACTTTAATTGTTGATAAAAAGAAACACTTTGCAATTGAAAAAAACCATTCAGCAACTCACTTACTTCAATCTGCTTTAATTGCAGTTTTAGGCGATGAATGCCGCCAAAAAGGCAGCTTTGTAAATGAAGATTATCTTAGATTCGACTTTTCATTTTTAAGAAAAATTGAGGCAATTGAACTTAAGAAAGTTGAGCGACTTGTTAATGAATATATTGCTCAAGGTATCGAAGAAAAAACATTAGTTTTACCAATAGAAGAAGCTAAAAAAGTTGGAGCTATTTCTTTATTCGATGAAAAATATGGCGATGAAGTTAGAGTTGTCACATTTGGAGATATTTCAAAAGAATTTTGTGGCGGAACTCACGTTAGAAATTCAAGTGAGATTGGCTTATTTAAGATAATGAGTGAATCTTCTATCTCAAGTGGAGTTAGAAGAATCGAAGCGAAAACATCTTTAAGTGCATATGAAGAGTTTAAAGGCAAAGAAGAAAGACTCAATGAAACAAAACATATTTTAGATGCAAAAATTGATTCTGATATCTCAATAAAAATTAGCAATTTAAACGAAAACCTTGCAAATCTCAATTTAAAAATTGAAAAAATGATTAATGATATGGCTTTGGATAAGTCTGAAAGTATTGTTAAAGATATTAAGGAAAAAGGATTTGCTGTATCTTATACACCTGATTTCAATAAAGTCGGTTTATTGTCTTTACTTGATGCTATTAAGAGCAAAACTGAATCATATATTGCTATTTTAATCGGCGAAGAAAATGATAAATATCACTTAGTTGTAGGCGTCAGCAAAGATAATATTGAAAGAGGAATTTTTGCTGGAAACGTTGTTAAAAAGGTTACATCAATTCTTGGTGGTAACGGTGGAGGAAGAAAAGATATGGCTCAAGGTAGCGTCTTATCTATTGAAAAACTTTCCTCAATAACAAAGGAAAAACTATTTAATTAAAATGGAAAAATATTTAGGTTTAGATCTTGGTACTAAGAGTCTTGGGATTGCAGGTTCTGATTCTCTTGGTATCGTCCACCCAAAAGAAAATTTTAATTTTGAAAAAGGTAATTATAAAAAAGCTCGTGAGCATCTTCTTGATATAATTGAAATTGAAAATGTTAAAAATATTGTTATTGGCTACCCTGTCCAACTTGATTTAAAAGAAGGCGAAAGATGTGAATCGGTTAAACGCTTTGTAGAAGATTTATTAAAAGCTAAGCCAGATTTAAAAATCTATTATTGTGATGAAAGCTATACTACAATTGAAGCTAGAGAAAGATTAAGAGAACAAGGTGTCAAAGAAGAGAAAATCAAAAAGATTATTGATATGATGAGTTCTGTTGTTATTTTGGAAGATTATTTAAGGAGTATGCAAAATGGAACCATTAAACGATAACCAAATCATAATTTATGATGAAGAAGGTAAGGAATATTTAATGAATATTCTCTTTACTTATGAAAACCCTGAAAGAAAAGCTGAATATGTCTTTATTTATGATGATAATGACCCAGATGAAGTCATTGTTATGAAATATAATGAAGAACATGAATTATTTGAAGTAACTGATGAAGAGGAACTCAAGGAAGCCGAGGAAGTTTTAGAGGCTTATAATGAAGATCCCACAATTCAAGATATAAAAGATTAATAGCATTATTAGTCTTAGTTTTGATATAATATTTAATCGAAAAAGCGAGGAAAAAAGATGGCTACAAAAGATATTATTTTAACTCAAGAAGGTTTAGACAAATTAAATGCTGAATATAGAAATTTAATTGATGTTGAAAGACCACAAGTAATTGAAGCTTTACAAAATGCTAGAGCAATGGGCGATTTAAGTGAAAACGCCGATTATGATGCTGCTAGAAATAGACAAGCTGAAATCGAAGGTAGAATTAACGAAATTGAAAACATTTTAGCTAATGCTAAAGTTGTCGAAGCAGGAAAAACTAAAACAATAAATATTTCAAATACTGTTACTTTTGAAGATTTAACTGATGGGACACAATTAACTGTTAAAATTGTTTCTAGTATTGAATCTGATCCATTATCAAACCCTGATAACATTAAAGTTTCTAACGAATGTCCTCTTGGGGCAGCATTAATCGGCCATAAAATTGGCGATGAAGTTACAGTAAAAGCAAACCCAGATTACAAAGTAAAAATCATCGATTTCAAATAATATTTAAAAAGATTTAATTTTTTTCGAATAAACTCCTTTTTATTAGTGAAAGGAGTTTTTTTATGTTAAAGATTATTGCTATTGTAGTCGTCGCAACAATTATTGGTATTGTTGCAATGAATTTTATCCCAACATTGTCAGGTGGAGGAGGCGGAGGTGATCCTACCCAAGTCGTTGATGACCCGAATAAATTAACGATTGGAATTACTGGCCAAGTTGTAAAACCTGGTAATTACATTTTAGAGCAAGAAAGTAATTTACAAGATTTGATCGATAAAGCTGGTGGCGTTAATTCGAATGCTGACGAAAGATGTTATTATGCAGATCTTGAAATCGAGGCAAATGAAGAATATTACATTGCTCCAAAATATGATTTAGGAGACATTTGCGGAGATGAACCTCTAGTTAAAGTTAACGTTAATGATGGTTCAAAAGAAGAGTTAATGAGCATCAGTGGAATTGGAGATGCTATAGCTAGTCAAATTATTTCCTATCGAAATGAAAATGGTATTTTCTATTGCTTAGAAGATTTGATGAACGTTAATGGAATTGGTAATGCAACTTTTGAGAAATTAAAAGATTCAATTTATTTGCATGAATAGTTAGATGAAATTTTTCATACTCCTATTATTCAGCATTTCTGGGATTATAATAAGTGACTTAAATACAATATTTATAGGAATTGTTGTATTAGCTTTTGCTATAGTCCTACTTATTAAGAAATATTGTGTTGATAAGAGATTTATTATAATTTGTACCTTTATTTTCCTTCTTTTTTTGATAGTCGGCTTAGTAAATTTGAAGACTTTTCAAGAAGCTGAAAATTTCACTGGGATTGTTATAAAAAGAAGTGAAGGGTATTACATTGTATTTGATGGATTTGAAAGGATATATGTTAAATCTGATGATTTAAATATTGGCTTATTTGACATAATTAGAATCAATGGAAATTACTCAGAGATTTCTTTTTCATCAATAGAAAGCGAATTTGACTTCAAAAAATATCTCGAAAATCAGGGAATATATAGACAAATTTACCAAAATTCATATACACATGTACTTAAATTAAATATAAATTGTAGTATATTTAAAAACAAGATTATTGACAGTTTGTCAAGCGAAAAATCTAAAATTATTGTAAATACTATATTGCTTGATAATATTCAATATGGAAGTTCTTTGGAGTCAGCTCTTAGTTCTAATTCGATATTATATTTATTCTCTTTATCAGGCATGTATTTAAATTTCTTTTCTTATAAGTTAACTAACATATTAAGGAATTATTTCAAAGATTGGATTGCTCTTATAATTTCATTTTCTATACTTTCGCCTATTTTATTTTTAAACATTGATAGTTTTATAACTAAGAGAATGATAGTGACATTCTTAGTTAATTTAATATGCTTAAAAATTAGATATTTTGATTCACTTGGAAAAAGAAGTATAGTTTATTTACTCTTACTTATTAATAAATATAACGTATATCAATATGGGTTTATAATGCCTCTTATTATATCAACATTTATGTCTTTTTCTAAACTACTATTTAAAAGGAAAAAGTGGTACATAAAAAGATTTGGATCTTTACTTTTGATGTTTTTAGTTGTGCTTCCTTTCACAATTGAATTTAATAATTCATTTAATATTTTAACAATGGTTTTGAGTTATATTTTAACGCCATTTATTCGTATTTTATTGGTTTTAATGTACCCATTAATTTTATGTTTGAAAGTACCGTTTTTGGAAGATATTCTCAATTTTAGTTATGACATTTTATTAGGAATTAATATTAGATTTTTAGATGTCAACATTCCACCAATGAATCAATTTTTAATATGTATTTATTACTTAATATTGGTTTTTCTACTTTATGGTTTAGAAATAAATTTTAAGAAAATTTATAAAGTAGGTATAGCGGTTTATTTTAGCTTCATATTCTTATATTCATTACCTATCAAAAATACTTTTACTTCCTCAATTTCCTTTATAAATGTTGGGCAAGGAGATGCAACATTAATTAGAGTAAAGAATAAAACCATTCTTGTTGATACTGGTGGAAGTCTTTATAAAGACATAGCTACAGAATCTTTGATTCCTTATCTTAAAAAGCAACGTGTTTATAAAATAGATGCTGTTTTTATAACCCATTATGATATGGATCATTATTATGCTTTGGAAAGTTTAAAGACTAATTTTAACGTTATAAATGTCTATGATTATAATAACTTTAATGAATATGATAATTCAATTTTAGATATATACAACTTTAATACAAATTTTAATGAAATTGTAGATGAAAATAGTAGATCTTTAGTACTTGGGTTTTCGCTTGGTGGTAAAAAAATTATGTTGATGGGAGATGCGCCAATTGATATCGAAAAATCCATTATTGATTCGTATGAAAATATTGATTGCGATATTTTAAAAGTTGGCCATCACGGTAGCAAAACTAGTACCTCAATCGAACTATTAGAAGCTTTATCTCCGGAAGACGCTATTATTAGTTGCGGGGTTAACAATATGTATGGGCATCCAAATAAAGAAGTAATTAATCGTTTAAATGAATTTGATATCAATATTAGAAGAACAGATCTTGAAGGAACGATAGAATATATTTTCTAAAATGAGTAAAATATTTAAGTATGATTTACTTATTATATGGAAACGAACGTACGATGATTTTAAATCGTATTAAGAAAATTAGAAAAGAACTTTTTGATGAAAACGATGAGAATATAATCAATTTCGACTTAAATAATGCAAAAATTTATGATTTAGTGGACGAAATAAATCAAATGTTCCTTTACGGAGAAAATAAACTAATTATCGTTGATAACGCTGATTTCTTTATGTCTGAAATAAAAGGCAAAAAAGAAATTGACCTTTATAATGAGTTGTACAATGCATTAGAAAATATTAGTGAAAATATTAGTGTAATTTTCATAGTACGTTCAACAA